>JAEEGH010024857.1_pt1 | contig 12054 bp, 7 predicted proteins | sample 9134181 | NCBI WGS metagenome assembly JAEEGH01 (sample SAMN16246544, study PRJNA631951) | gut metagenome | biome: gut microbiome; feature: rumen; material: DP-attached | host: Bos | place: Iran: Karaj | collected 2018-10
GAGCGCCGTGGTCTTCATCCGCGCGCGCAGAGTGAGCACGCCCCATTCGGGCTTGAGGGGAATGTGGAAGCTCTTGCCCTTACCGGGCCCGAACTTGAACGACTCGTGCGTCTCAAGGACGACGGGTTGCGCGGCAAACGCCCCTCCGCAGAAGGTAACGAGAAACAAAACAAGAGAAAAATGAATTTTCATGCCCCCATTATATCACATTTTATGCTATACTCACCTTGTTCATTTGCACAGACCATGAAAGGAAGAGACATCATGAGGATTTTGGGCCTGGCCGCCTGCCTGGCGGTCAGCGGTTTGTTGCAGGCTGCTCCCGTGTACACCGGACCGGTCAAGGCCGAAGAGGTGCGCACGCGCGAAGGCGTCGGAAATTTCCTCGCCAAGCTGAAGGCGAGCAAACCCGTCACGGTCGCCTACCTGGGCGGATCGATTACCGCCATGAAAGGCTGGCGCAACATGACGACGGACTGGCTCCGGACAGCGAATACGAACGCCGTCATCAAGGAGATCCACGCCGCCATCGGCGGAACCGGGTCGAACCTTGGCGCGTTTCGCGTGGGCCATGACGCGCTGCGCCATCGCCCGGACCTTCTGTTCGTCGAGTTTGCGACGAACGACAGCGGCGCGAAGCCAGAGGAAATCTGGCGTTCGATGGAGGGCATCGTGCGCCGCACCTGGAAGCAGAACGAGGAAACCGACATCATCTTCGTCTACACGATCACCGCGTCCATGACGAACGACTACCAGAAAGGTTTCTGCAACCGCGCGGCCAGCGCGATGGAGCAGCTGGCCGACCACTACGGCATCCCTTCCATCTGCTTCGGTCCGCGCGTCGTCGATTATCTCAATTCAGGCAAGCTCGTCATGAGCGCCAAGGAGTTCGAGAACGCCGTCTCGAAAGACGATCTCGACCGCGAGAAGAAGATCAAGGATCTGATCGCCAAGGATCCGCGAATCCTCTTCGCGCACGACGGCGTCCACCCTTCCGCCGACGGACATCGGATCTATCTCCTTTCCATCGCAGACGCCTTCAGGAAACTGTGGTTCATTCCGCCAACCAACCATGCGGCCAAGCTCTCGCATCCGTTCGTGGAAGACAACATGGAGGCGGCCAAGATGGTGCCGGTCCGACCGGAAATGCTCTACGGCTCCTGGCGCAAGCTTGCTTCGAACGACACGAAGTCGCAGGCGTTCTCCAACCGGACGGGCGACATCTGGTACGCCCGCGAGCCGGGCGACACGCTGTCGTTCAAGTTTAAGGGGAGATGCTGCAAGATCTACGACCTGCTCGGACCTGATGGCGGACAGGTGTGGGTCACGGTCGACGGCGTCCGCAACAAGCGTCCCGTGCCGCGCTTCGACAGCTACTGCACCTACCACCGCATCGCGACGCTCAACGTCTACGACGGAACGGAAGGCATCCATCAAGTGAAGATCGAGGTCGACGCGAACGAGCCGTCCCGCCAGTCCGTCGCCTTCCGCCTGCAGAACCCGGACGCGGAGCTGAGCTCGCCGAAGTACCGAGGCACGAAGTTCTGGCCGTCGCAGATCCTCCTCATCGGCGACATGGTCCAGTAAGCTTTTAGAGCGCGCTGCCTGGCACGAACGTGCCGATGTCGCGTCCGGCGAGGATCGACGTCAGAACATGCGGAGTGGCCGCGTTCGCGATTACCACATGCGCGCCGGCCTTCGCGGCGTTCTGGACGGCCCTGAGCTTGGAATCCATGCCGCCCTTGGAGAGAGCGCCCTTCTGGCCCGCATGGACAAGCTTCAGCGCGTCGCGGATGCGGCCGATCGTGGGCACGCGGCGGCCGTCCGCGTCCAGCAGCCCGTCCACCGTCGTCAGCAGCACGAGCGCGTCGGCGCGCACGAGCTTGACGATGAGGGACGAGAGCCAGTCGTTGTCGCCGAACGTGAGCCCCTTCAACTCCTCGTCGGCCACGATGTCGTTCTCGTTGATCACCGGCACGATGCCGGCGCGCACGAGATGGTCGAGCGAGCGGCGCAGGTTCGCCGCGCGGCGGCGATCGTCGAAGTCGGCGTGCGTGAGCAGCACCTGGCCGATCTTCACGCCGTGCGACGCGAACAGCCGCTCGTACTCGGAGATGAAGCGCGCCTGCCCCACGGCGGCGCACATCTGGATGTCGTTCACCTGCGTGGGTCGCGCCGGGAGGCCGAGCGCCTCCACGCCTGCCGCCACCGCGCCGGACGAGACGAAGATCACCTCAATGCCGGCCTTGCGCAGCTCGCACAGCTGAGAGACGAGCCGACGGAGCGCCCGGTAGTCCGGACGGCCCGTCGGCTTCGCGATGGAGTGGGTCCCCACCTTCACGACCACGCGACGCGCGTCCTGGAGAGACGCGCGCTCTTTGGCCAGCAATTGGCGGGAACTTGCCATTTACGCGCCCAGCTGAAGGCGGACGAAGCGCTTCACCGTCAGCGTGTCGCCGAGGTTCTTGGCGACGCCGTCCAGGAACTTCTCCATCGTCAGCTTGTCATCGGCCCAGTATTCCTGCTTGAGCAGGCAGATCTGCGTGCAGAACTTGGCGGCCATGCCCTTCTTGATGCCGACGAGCGCCTGCTCGGGCGGCAGCTTGCCCTTCTGCTCCTTGAGCGCGTTGAGCTTGATCTCGAGCTCGGCGTCGATCTCGGACTGCGGAACGTCGGCCACGTCGATGTACTTCGGCGAGTTGGCGGCGATCTGGAGGCATAGCGCGTGAGCGGCGTCGGCCAGCTCCTGCGACGCGGCAACTTCCGGCTTCGTGCAGCCGATCTCCACCAGGACGCCGATCTTGCCGCCCATGTGGATGTAGCCGGAGAGGACGCCCTCGCCCTCGAGCACGTAGCGCTCGGAGCGGCGGATCTTCACGTTCTCGCCCGTCTTCGTGAGGAGCATCTTGTAGTCGTCGTTAAGCGTCTGCTCGATGTCCTTGCCCTCGAGCGCGACCTGGGCGGCGTCCTTCACGAACTTGACGAACGCGTCCGTCTTCGCCACGAAGTCGGTCTCGCAGTTGACCTCGGCGAGGGCGAGCGCCTTGCCGTCGGCGGCCGACGCGAGGGCGATGATGCCTTCCTTCGACTCCTTGTCGACGCGCTTTGCCGCAACGGCGAGGCCCTTCTCGCGGAGATACTTAACCGCCTCTTCCATGTTGCCGTCAGTGGCGATGAGCGCTTCCTTGCACGCGCCCATGCCGGCGGCCGTGGCCTCGCGGAGTTCCTTGATCTGCTGGATTGAGATTGCCATAACAATAATACCTTTCTTCTTGTGGGGGTGCGGGGGAGACTGGTCTCCCCCGTCGTTTGCCATTACTCTGCCTTGGGCGCCTCCGCTACCGGAGCCTCTGCCGCAGGAGCAGCCTCCGCGGGGGCTTCGGCCGTCGCGGTTTCGGCGGCGACGACTGCGGCCTGCGCGGCCTCGACCTTCTCCTTGCGCGCGGCGGCGAGCTCGGCCTTTGCCTTCGCCTCGGCCTCTTCCTTCGCCTTGCGGGCGATCTGCTTCACGTCGCTCGACACGCCGGACTTGGAGCCGCGCGAACGGACGGTCTTGAGGGCCTCGCCGCCCTTCGCCTCGGCGGCAGCACGCTTCTCGGCTGCGGCCTTCTCCTTGCGGGCGGCGCGCTCGGCCTTCTCCTGCTCCTCGCGGGCGGCGCGTTCGGCGTCGCGCTTGGCCTTCTGCTCGGCGGCCACGCGGGAGTACTCGTCGTTGGCGGACTTCACGACGTTGACGATGCCGTTGACGAGCATCTCGATGCCGCGCACGGAATCGTCGTTGCCGGGAATGACGTAGTCGATGGGGTCGGGGTTGGCGTTCGTGTCGGTGAGCGCCACGATCGGGATGTGGAGGCGGGAAGCCTCGCGCACGGCGTTGATCTCGCGGCAGACGTCGATGATGAACACGGCGCCCGGACGCTCGTCCATGTCGGCGATGCCCGTGAGGTTCTTCTCGAGCTTGGCCAGCTCGCGGCGGAGCATGGAGGCCTCCTGCTTGTGCTTGGAGAGCTCGCCGTTGTTGGCGCGGGCGAGGGCCTGGATCTGGCGCATGCGCTTGACGCTGCCGCGGATCGTCTGGCTGTTGGTGAGCGTGCCGCCGAGCCAGCGCTCGGTCATGTAGTACTGGCCGCAATCCTCGGCCGCCTGCTTCACGATCTCCTGGGCCTGCTTCTTAGTGGCGATGAAGAGAATCTTCTTGCCGTCGAGGATCGTCTTGCGGAGGAACTCGGCCGCCTCGTCGATGAGCGTCACCGTCTGCGTCAGGTCGATGATGTGGATGCCGTTGCGCTTGTCGAAGATGTACGGCTTCATCTTGGGGTTCCAGCGCTTCGTCTGGTGGCCGAAGTGCAGGCCCGCGTCGAAGAGATCCTTGAGGGTGAGGCCGGTGGCGGCCGATGTTGGCATGTCCATGTTCTTTTTGAACCTTTCTAGTGTTGCGGGAGGGCAGGCAACCGCGCCCGTCTTCCCATGGTTAATCCGCTTTGGCGCTCCGGCCTGGACGGGCCATCGCGTCGTTCGCTTCCGCGCGGCAACGACCACTCGGTCCTTCCGCGCCCGGAAAACAGGGGAGTAGTATATCAAAACCGGACCGCCCGAGCAATGCCAAATTTCAAATTTTCAAAATTGCGAATGCGCGCTCCCGCATAACATCATTCGCACGTCATTTGATCGTTTTGAGCGCGGGAACGGACACGACGAACACCGCGCAGTCGCTTTTCGTCCCGGAATAGAGCGCGATGAGGTGGCGACCTCCGCAGACCGTCGCCTTCACGTTCCCCGCGTCGTAGGAACGCGCCTCGCCTCCCTCGGCCAGCACGTCCGGCTCCGGCCACGACTCGGGTCGGTCGAAGATGAACGCCGCGTCGACGACGCGCCGCTTGAGCTTCTTCGCGCCGCGCTGGTAGTAGTAGTTCGAGACGAGCCCCGTCTTCGGGTCGAAGATGAGGCTCGGCGTCGACTCGCGCACGTCTGTGATGTTCGTCTTCCGGCGCGTCCAGGTGGCCCCGTTGTCGGTCGAGGTGATCTGGAATTGGGCCCCGGTGCCTTCGGAACGCGCGAGGACGAGGATGCGTCCGCCGCCGAGACTGACGGCGGACAGCTCCGTGGGCCAGTCGCGCTTGGCAAGGTTCTCCTCCACCGTCCGCTGCGTCCACGTGCGCCCGTTGTCCGCGCTCACGAGCAGCCCCCAGGAATGGCCGGATTCGGGATTCTTGTAGTTTCCCGCGAACCAAGGCGATGCCAGACCCTTCCCGGGAATCCGGAACACGTCCATCACCTGGATTGGCATCGGGGAAAAGAATTTCGCCGGCAACGATGCGATCTTCTCGAATGTCGCGCCGTCCGTCGTGCGGTACAAGTCGTGCCCGCCTTGCGCGCCGAAGCGCCCCACCCAGAACAGCAGCGCGCCGTTCTCGTCCACGCCGCGTCCCTCGACGGCGTCGCCTATGGCTGGGTCACCGGCGATGCACGTCTCGGGTCCCCAGGTCCGGCCGCCGTCCAACGACGTGCGCGCATACGTGTCGCGCTGCCCCTCGTGGGTCGTGTGCGCGGTGCCCCTGCTGTACGCGCAGACCACCCGGTCCCCCGCCGCCTGGATCATCGGCCACGAGTTATATCCGGGCGGCGCCTGCACGGTCACGACCTGCGCGTCCCCGCACGGTACCATCCGCACGCCTTCCGCGCCGCTTGGATCGTAGGCGTAGAGTTTGGATGGGTCTGTACATACGGAAAGCCCGTCGCCGTCGGTCGTCACGACGACGTCGCCGTGGATATTGGTCGTGTACGTCTCGATCCCCGCCTGCGAGAACGTGCGCTGCGACGCCTTCCCCGACGCAATCATCCACGGCACGTTGCCGATCGAGCCGATGGCGATCTTCGGACGCGGATTCATGGCCAGCACGTCGCCGCTGTTGCGCGGATTGCCGTGTCCGGGCAGCACCAGCACGTCGCAATTCCACTGGTTCCGCTTTTCCAGATACGGACGCATGTAGTCCGTGATGTATTGCTCCTGGATGTCGCCCGCGATAAAGAACGTGCGTTCCCCCACGGTGACCCTCAGGCCGGTGGAGTTGGCGTTGAGGAGATGGTGGAACGGGAAATCCGTCGCGGAACTCCTGCGGAAATGCGCGAGCGGCCCCACAGGCCCCTCCTTGGGCGGCCACACGACCTCGAACTTCACCCCCGGCTCGTCCCACCCAAGATCCGTGGATGAATTGGTGTTCGTCACGAGCATGCCCGGATGGGCCTTCTCCCAGGCGGCGAGCGCGTCCTTGGCGCGTGCCAGCTCGACGGCATCGTGTTCCCGGAGGGGCTTGCCGTCCGTCGGTACGAACGAGTTGTCGAAGACCTTTCGTATGGGGAAATGGTCGTGCATCCACAGGAAGCCGCCGAAGTGGTCGGCGTGGTAATGGGAAATGATGAGCCCGTCGATCGCCTCGACGCCGTGTGCCTTGAGCCACGGGACGACGATGTCCTTGCCGTTGTTCTTCACCTTGTTCGTGTGCGGGCAGCCGTTGGCGGTATCCCACAGGTAGCACTTGCCGCCCGGCGTCAGCATCACGACGCACTGCCCGGCGCCGCCCGCCATGCAGTCGGGGTTCAGCACCGCAAACGTGAACGCCCGCCCCTTCTCCGACGACTCGGCCGCGCCAATCCGCGAAACCGCCGTTGCGCCCAACAGCGCCGCGCCGCCGCCCACGAAATCCCTTCGGGTAAACGATCTCTGATTCAATGGAGTATGACCCATGAACAAGCCTCCTTGACGTGCGCAGATTCAGTACCATGTCGGGCTCGGCGATTGTGCCGAAGGCGGACGATCCGCCAGATGGAACACGAGTTCGCCGCCCTTCTCAAGTTCACCTACCTTCAGCCACGGCTCGCGGAAGTCGCGTCCGGCGAAGGAATAGCCCGTCGGATAGATTGACTGGGGGCTCTCACGCTCCACGCGGATGCGGAGCGTGCCGTGCGCGAAGTCAACCTCCGCCGAATCGACGGCGGGCGAGCCCAGCACGTAGTACGGCGTGCCGGACACGGGATGTAACCCCAGGCATGCCTGGACGAACCACGCGCTCAAGCCGCCTGAGTCGTTGTTGCCGGGAATGCCGCCCTCGCCGTCCGTGAACCGGCACCGCCGCCCGAGGTCGACGACCTCCGCGAGACGGTCCGCGCGACCGCACCACAGGTACGTGAACGGCGCATCAATGTCCGACTCGTTGTTGAAGCCCTCGAAGTGTCCCCAGCGAAGGATACGCTCCTTCTCGCCAGGCTTCGGCTCGTAGCCGACGGCGAAGAAATGGTCGACCATCGCGGTGAACTTCGCCGTGCCGCCCGCGAGCGCGATGCGCGCGGCCATGTCGGGGTGTGGGCGGAACGAGTACGTGCGGTTGTCGCCCTCGTAGTAGGTGGCCTTCTCGCGGAGATAGCCGGTGGCGGGATCGTATGCGTTGCGCCACACGCCGCTCTTCCCGCGCAGCTCGGCGGCGTACGCGGCGTCGCCGCACGCCTCCGCGACGAACGCGATGGCGCGGTAGGCGCCCGAGAGGTCGATCGTGTGCGAGGGCGAGCGCTTCTCCACGCCGGGGTTGGCGAACTCGCGCGCGGCCGCCGCCTTGATGCGCGGATAGTCGGCCGACGTGAGCGCCCCGCGGAAGAAGCCGTCCGCCAGCGTGAACACGGCGAGCGACGTGGCCTGGACGTCCGTGCGCGGCGGCGCGCCGTAGACGAGCTGGAAGTTGGGCAGGTAACCGAGGCGCTCCGAATCGGCGAGCAGCGAAAGCAGCAGCGAGCGCGCCCGGTCGGACTCGACGGACAGCGCGAGCGGCAGCTGCGTGCGGTACATGTCCCACATCGTCACGAAGTCGAGCCACTTGCCGCCGCAGTCGGTCGGCTTCACGAGCGACTGGTAGAGGGCGCTGTAGAAGCGGCGGCGCAGCGCGGGATCGGCGAATTTCGCGCGGACGCGCGCCAGGCGCGCGGACCAATCGGCCTTCGCCTCGTCGAGCGACCGGCCGAACCCGGCCGACGCCGCTTCGTCCGCGCGCGATGCCGCCTCGTCCGCGCCGCCATACGCGAATGCGATCGCAGTCTCGGCCTCCGTGCCCTCGAAGGCGAGCTTAATCCTGCCGTCTTTCGCCTCCGACGCCGACACGGCGCCCTTCACGACGCGCAGGTCGAAGAAGATCCGCGTGCCGCTGACGACGACGCTGCCGCGCCATCCGCCTGCGCGCGGCTCCAGCCGCTCGCAGGTCGCCGACTCGCGGTATTTCGCGTTGCCGCCGAAGATGTCCTTGCGGTAGCCGGCAACGGTCGTGTCGACCGTCACCGCGCCCTTCCCGCCGGGGAAGCGGTAGCGGTGGCAGGCGGCGAACGGACGCGCCGTCAACTCGAACGAAGCGCCGTAGTCGGAGAGCGTAGCGGCGTAGTAGCCGGGCGCGGCCTTCTCGTCCACGAGCGCGGACGCGCGCGCGGTGTCCGCACCGGGCGCGTGCGGCGTGAAGAGAAAGAGGTTATAGAACCGTCCGATGTAGCCCGTGCCGCTGTGGTGGAAGTGCGTGAAGCCAAAGCCCGCCATCTTCTTGAGCCGCTCGGGCGCGGGGCCGCCCGAGGACACGCCGAAACGTCCGTATCCGCTCGCGTAGCCGCCCGTGTAGGCGCACGCGCTCACCCAGCCGAACGGACGCACCGCGCCCGGATGCGTGTTGCCCGTCTGCGCCTTCAGCCATGTCCACCCGCGCGCCATGCCCTCGGCCTTCGGCGACTGCGTGCCGCCCGATCCCCAGAACGGATCAACCGCCTCGTACTCGCCGGCGGCAAACGCCGCCACGCCGGCCGCCAACACCGCCAGCGCCGCCATTTTCTTCATGTACATGGGAAATCCTCTCCGTACCGGTTACCGGAAGATCACGATCGTGCCGCCCTGGCCGATGTACAGCGTTGAACCCTGGACGAGTAACTTCGCGTTCCTCTGCACGACGCCGTCCAGATACACGGTCCACGACCTCAAGTTCTCCCTCTGGGCGATCTGCCCGATGGTCAGCGGCACAATGTAGCCGCTGAGTGCAGCCCGGGGGACGCCCGTCAGATGCAGCGCGCCGTTCGGAGCGACGGTGAGCGTGTCGATCGCGCCCGCCCCGCCGCCGTCGACCGCCAGCGAGGAGACAGGCGTCGGCGCCGCCGCGAACGAAAGCGACGCGCCCGGATCCACCTTCACCGTCGTGCCGAGCGCGAGCACGGCGCCGTTCAGCGGCGCGCTGGACACCGTGTACGGCACGCCGTCGTTATAGGCGTTGTAGGACTTGCGGGTGGAACTGGTGGTGACGCCCGTGCGCATATCGACAGTCGCCCAGGAAGTGCCATCCGCGCTCGCCTCAAGCGTCCAGTCGCTCGGATCGCGCTCCTCATGGTCGTTCGCGCTCGCAAACAGATAGCTGCAAACCGGAGCGGCCGTGTCAGCCAGGCGCATGACGATGATGACCGGCGTTTCGGTCGTCGGCACTACTCCCGAGCACATCTTCGTGCTGACCGCATTGTCGAACAAATTACTGACGCCTTCACCACCAGCAGTAGGCAACGCGACCGTTCCTTTGAACGACGAGTACTGGCCGGCGGCCAGGGAGGACGCGGGAACCGCATTCCCAGCGTTCGTGAGACCACTGTTGAGACGGGTACCGTCCCTGTCGTAGAGGGCGAACTCGGACATCTGCGTGCAGCCTGGGTTCGGTCCCTTGAGATTCGTGATGGAGAGCCGCCAGTACTTGGCGCTGATCATTTCGGAACGACACGTCACGCCGCCGGACGCGACGTGGAGCGTACCGCTGACGGATGCGTTCTCGGCGACAAGCGCAACATCGCCCGCAAGCGCCGTACCGGCCAAATCGAGCGTGCCGCCGTTCTCCACCTCGATGCACGGCGCGACGACGGGCATCTCCGGAAGGACGGGCACGAACGTGTCGCCCGTAAACGCACAACGCGGCTTGTGGAACGGATAGTCCGCCACTTCGTCCAGCACAACCCAGTTCTTGCCGTCGTTCGACCCCAGAAGCGACCACGCCTTCGGGTCACGGCAATAGGCGTCATGTGTTTCGGTCTCGCGCGGCTTGTCGTTGCCCGTCGCCCACTTGTAGCCGGTGACCGGCTGGGGCGCGGGAAACTCCACCTGCAGCCACTCGTTAGATTGCGACATATTATCCGGCTTGGCGTTGGGCATATACCATTTCGTAGCCGTGTTGCCGTCAACCGCCATTGTATAGTTTTCCGTCGTACTGGTAGAGAAAGGATCGCCGGAAGAATACTTGACGCCTGTCTTGCGCGTCACATCCTCGTCGCCATTCAAGAGCACGATTTCCGAAATCTGCATGCCGCTGCGCGAAGAGCCGTCGCCCTCCGTCAAGAGGAAGCGGTAGAAGCGGTAGCCGATCGCCGAGGGCCCCGCGAGACGGACATTGGCGCCGGACTCCACATGAAGGTTTGCTCCGTACAATGACCCGCAGAGGTCGCCGGAACCGCACAGCGACAACGTGCCGGTCCCCTTGCTGGGCACCCTGTTCGTCAGATCAAACGAGCCGTATCCGTACGAATCGACGCCGGCCGTGCGCAGGGTGGACTCCACGGAGAGCGCCGTGCCGGTCGAGCAGACGACGCGCGACGATCCGATGTCAATCGGCTCCGTAATCCGAAGGCCTCCCCCGTCAATACGCATGTTGCCTTCCATCTGCCAGTTAAACGGCCCACTCGAACGCGTAGCGGAATGTTCAAAAAGCGGCGGATTTCCGGGGTCGAACTTCACAAAATCCCCATTGCCGCGTAGTGTTAACGAAGCCGTGCTGTCGCTGCCAATCAGAAAAACGACCGTACCTGACTTTCTAAATCGGATGTCCGCCCCGTCGACCGCCTCAAGGATGTTCTGCCCGCTCTGGTTGGACCAAAGCTGCGCTTCATCCAGTCTGCCGCCAGCAAATCGGATCAGAAAGGCATTCGTTCCATTTCGAATGATCTGTCCGACAATCTTGGCCCCCTTGTTGAGCGTCAGCGTGGAAAGCACGGTGTCGACCGTGAAGCCGGCAAGGGTAATCGACGAGCCACGGTTGAAATAGGTGGTAATGGTCGCCTTCCAGGAGGCGTTTGTCCCAAGGTCGACCGTGCTGTACGCCGGCGTGGAGGCGTTCACGCAATAGCCGAAACAGGCCTTGCCGGTGATCTCGACGGCCGCTCTCGTCCCCAACGTGACATACGCATGGCCGCCACGCGTGCCGAAAAGTGCATCCAGACCGTTTTCGTTAGTGGCGCTGGTGACGTAGAGCTTCGCCGCGTCGCCGAGCGTCAGACGCGACGTCTCGTTGCTGGCCATGAGGAACTTGGCTGCGGACACGGTCACGTCCGCCGCGATCGTGAGGTCCCCCTGCACAAACATCTGGTCATACGTCGCGTCCGCCGTGATCGTGTCCGTCTGCCCGCCGGCGAGGAAGTAGTCGTCGGCCGACGCCGTCATCGCGGCGAGACAGCCCATGATGGCGCAGATCCGCGCAATCTTCGACAAGCCTTTGCTGTTTGAATTTACCATAGTGCCTCCTTGCAACACAAAGTATATCAAAACAGGCCGCTCTCCGCAAACGCCGTGAGATTCTGCAAATAAACGCTGATCAGCGGATGATGACGCAACAACCTGACGGACGAACCTTGGCAAGTAGCGTCCACAGTCCGCCTTCAGACGGCGTTACCGATACTTCCACCACATAGCCGGTTCGCGGATTGGCAACTTTCATTCTCGCCTTGAGTGCCTGTACGGTCGTCTCGTCCGCCGTCACAAGGCCGAAGGTGTAGATAGTTCCGTCAAACGGCGCGTCGCCGCAATCGATCGTCACCGGCACCGTCACGTCCGCAAACGTGAGCGACGAGGCCGGGTTCTCCAGCACAATTCCCTTCGCCTTGAACGTGGCGTCCGCCGGTGAGAGGTCGAAGGCGAGCTTCGCGCCCGATCCGAACGTGGCGGCAACGCCGTCCAGACAGCGTGCAGAAAGCGGCTTGAACGTTCCCTCCACGACATTGAGCACGTTCGAG
>JAEEGH010024858.1_pt1 | contig 12053 bp, 15 predicted proteins | sample 9134181 | NCBI WGS metagenome assembly JAEEGH01 (sample SAMN16246544, study PRJNA631951) | gut metagenome | biome: gut microbiome; feature: rumen; material: DP-attached | host: Bos | place: Iran: Karaj | collected 2018-10
AAAATGGAGAGGTATGAGTTCTGTTTTAATTTCTCCAAACATGTCAAAGAGAGATTTCCAGAGCTGGACACGTTGATTATTCAGCAAATAGATAAGTGGAAGAGTGAGCATTATGGCTTAGATTGGCCAGATAATGTTTTGCATCTTTATGGTCTTACCTCGACATGGTTTCCTGAGGATGAATAACAAATGGATTTACCAAGACATTAATACAGGGTTCTTTTCATACTTCCCAAATAGAGTTGGATGCTCTCTTTCATTACCTAAGAAGTTTGTGTCCTCTGCAATCTTTTGATTTATGTAGTTGTACAATTCTTTTATAGTGATGGAGCCATTCTTGTCAGAATCGGCTTGTCCTTTAAGCCCCAAAATTAATCTTTTGAAGAAGAAGCTGAAGCTTTCTCCAACTTCTTCGTACGAGATCTCATTTTCCAAAGATGAAGTCAAACCTATGAATTGAGCATCATATGGAAGAATTAACTCTTTAAAAAACTTTTTTGCTCCGCCTGAGTGACAAGCACCAATAAACATGATTTTTGTTTTGGCTTTGCTCATATTGAAGATGGAGTAAATCTCAGAGTAAGAAACGTACTCATATCCACAATATATACCATTAGCATTACCATGACCGCTATATGCAAATACAAGCATGTCGTTTTCTTTACATGCCAAGGCTTGTGCTCGAAAATATTTAATTATGTTATCTCTGTTTACACCATCACCTCTTATGAGAATAATTCCGCCTCTTCCTGCTTTGATACTATCACTATAGTTTTCTCTATATATTTTAGCTAATGCTGTAACATCTTTTTCTGGGCATTTTAGTTTTTCGTGGACAACACCATAAAAACACCCCCAAACAGTTGCGTGCACATTGACGGAAATCAGAGATAAAAATACAATTAATACTGTTCGAATCAGCATAGGCTTTTTTAAAGAAACTATATTTGCAAAAGTAGTGCTTTTTTACGTAAAATCCAAAAAGAAAGGAGTCTTTTTTGATAAAATTTGGAATTACTATATTTTGAAGGATTCTGTCTATTTGCGGAATTTGATGGTTTGTGTTTCGAAGTTCATCTCTTCGATGATGGCGAGTGATTCTAGGTGGTAGCCTTCTTCGCGGAGTTTGCGGCCGCCTGTCTGGTGGCCCTTTTTTGTGCAATTCTTGAAATTCTTATATTAACCATTAAATTCATAGATTTGCCTTACGGCTTCCAATGTTTCTTGCTTCGCTTCATCAATGGTAAGCCATTCATTATTATCTATCTCTTCTTGCAAGATAATTCCTTCTTGGAGTATTTGTTTCTTTTTCATATCCTAATATGATTAATTCAACAATAAATATCCTTATTTTTGCAAAGATACATAAAAAAATCTGATAAAAACAAAGGCAACTATATACAATTAGACCCTAATAAATGAGCAGTCATTGATTTGGCTGCTCATTATTGTGATAAAAAATTCTATTTAAATCAGCATAGTAAAAGTCTGTTCCTTGGACTCTTCTCAGAGTATATAACATATTTGCAATATCTATCAATCTCCTATTTCTTGTTTCAAAACAAAAATATCTTATACCAAGTGCATGAAGATTGTTGTAGTAAAACTGTTGTAAACGAAACATAACATCAGGATTATTGATGGCACGAACTCCTATAACTTCATAACAACGTTCACCATTTAGAATATCAAGATTATGAACAACTGACACAATAGATGCTATCTCAATATCACCATTGTATGCTATTGCTGATATTTGTCTTCCATCGTGTTCATTTGATAATCTTATAACCACGTTGTTAGCGTTACATACTATTCTTGTATTCTTATTGTATATCATATATCAACTATTTTTGGCAAAGGTAGATGTTTTTTGCAATATCGTGATATTTATCATTATAAAGTTTGTTAATATGAATGCATTAATTGAAAAAGTAGTTTCGCAAACAATAAATAAGTATATCAATGAGAATTGTAGTGAACGTAAAACCATTAATGAAAATGATGGTGACGATATGGGCATTTACAAAGAACTTGACGATAAGGTTATCCATATCTGTTATAGTCACAATTTTAACGTTCAAACACGAGTTGGGGATGACAGAGCATATTATGCGTTTTTCATAGCAGACGATAGACTACCAAAGGTACAAGAAGCAATACAAATGCTTGAAAAACTTGGGCTAAGAAGAATTAATACAGGTAATTTTAGCGGAACAATGCACTATTATACAATCGATTTTCACTAATGAATTAAATACAAATATGAATAAGAAATTAATTAGATTAACAGAATCAGACTTACATAAGATAGTGAAGGAATCTGTAAATAAAGTCCTCACAGAACTTGATTGGAAAACATATGCAAGTGCTGCAAATAAATCCAATAGAAGATATTTTGCAAATGGACATCCATTGCAATGGCTATATCATGTTAATGAAAGAGAGATTATATGCAAGCTCTCCGATGAAGAAAAATTATAAGAAACTGCACAAAATAGGCAAAATATGAATAAATGGGTTATATATAATACACTGCTTGATGGTCAGAAAAATTTTGTTTTAACAGACAATATTTGATTTTTTATTTGTATCTTTGCAGCCGAGATCTTTGAAAATTTATAAGCCTAACCTCCACGGGCTATTTGTGTGGAGGATATCACATACGCTAACATATTCACAAGAAGATGAAAAAGTTAAGTAAGAAGTGGCTGATTTTGGAACACTACGTCAAAACAGCAGAGATTGACAAGTACGGTGTAACCGTACGAGTTTGGAAACCAAGATTCATGGGCAAGCTGCCGGCAATAGGCATGCGTGAAATCATGGACCAGGCATACAAGACCTACGATCTGTATGCCAGAGACAACAAAGTATTCTGGGACACTCGTCATCCAGACTATGGCTATTGGGATGCACAGATAGCTATTTATGCTGACCCGCATCGCAAATGCGTAGATGTGTATTTTTGTGCTCTGCTTATTCGCCCATTCTCAGAAGAAGCTCGACAACACTATGAGGAAAGAAGCGGACTAGAGCCTATGGACAGACTTGTATTGATGTGGGATTCAAGACAATTTGATGCTGACGGTGGCTATTCAACCGAAGGATATGGTGCATTTGAAAAAACAAAAAGCACCTTAACCTATGATGATATATTCCGCGTACAAAATCCAGAATCAGACATTGAGGATTTAAGCAAGTAAAACACAGCACACGGCAATCCTATTATTCATAGGATTGCCGTGTTACTTTTAGACTAGATAGCAACGTAGCAACATAGCAACATCACGTGTTTATAATATAGGCAATACATAGTGAAGGGTAAACTGCGGGGGCAAGGAGGGGAGAATAAAATTAATATATTAATTTTATATATAATAATATATATTATAATATATATTATTATATATAAAATAGAAGCGCCAATCTACTGCATGCAAAACACGTCATGTTGCGATGTTGCTATGTTGCGATGTTGCTACCCTTATGAATACGAGGTGGCACTTATCGGGGCGATATCCGTAACTATTGAGGGCACGAAATTACGCTTCGTGGGGCATGAAGTGGTATTACCTATTTATTAACACCATTTAACAAAATAAACGGATAAATTATTTCGGTATTACATATTATATACGTACCTTTGTACTCGCAATCAAGAAGTTGCGAGTACGAGTGAAGGCTGCGGCTCAGCATAGCTCGAGCGAGCTCGGCTCTGCATTCACCTTGCACTTCCCTTGCACCTTAATCTGGTAGGTGGCGCCCCTGCTATGAGAGATGCATTGACGATGCAGAATCAACTTTTATATTAACCATTAAAACAATTTTACAGATTATGGCAAAGATTTTTTATCTGCTTAAGCAGAACAACATCAAGAATTCGAAGGTCAAGGGCAAGTGGTTTGCACACGGTAAGACCGTCGAGGTACTGAACACCCGCAAGATGGCGAACCACATCAGTGAGCACGGTAGCATCTATACACCCGACGTGGTGTTCGGAGTGCTGGAGAAGTTCCGCAGCTGTCTGCTGGAGATGCTCCTGAATTCGAAGCGAGTGAAGATTGACGGTCTGGGTATTTTCTTCACAACCCTGGAGAATGAGGCTGGCGGTGCAGCCAAGAAGGAGGACTTCTCTCCCCAGAAGAACCTGAAGGGCCTGCATATCCGATTCCTGCCCGACCAGATGGCTGAGACCAATATCTCTAGCCGCGAGTTCATCAAGAAGGCGGAGTTCGTTAATGCCGAGGCATTCGCCGGATCGCTGGTAGAGGATGAGCCTAGCAACAGCTCAGGATCGGGGTCAAGTTCAAGCCAGAGCGGCAATAGCGGAGGTGATAATACCCGCGTAGACGACGACAACAGTGGTATGGACCAAAACTGATGGAGCAGCGAGCACAGAGCCATGCTCGCATGAGCTCTGTCGAGTCGCGACAGAAGTCGACCAAAGGTCAACTAGACAACAGGGCATGGGGCCTCAGCGCCCCACCCCATTTTCTAACACTAAACAAAATTAAACCATGACTAAAAAGGAGACAGCAAAGTTCATCGTTCAGCTTATCGCATCGATTGCATCGGCGATACTGACAGCGCTAGGGGCGACATCGTGCGTAGGCGCGTAAAAAGAAGAAGATAAGGCTCGCAGTGATGCGGGCCTTATTTTTTTATGTTTTTTCTTTGTGGTTTCAAAGATTATAACTACCTTTGCATCAGATAATTATAAAACCATTATGAAACATCGAACTCTATTACTATCAATCTTGGCAATGATGATGATGCCTGCATGGGCGGGCGGGGCTAAGGAGGAAATCGCAAGTAAAATCACGCAGCTGTACGACGCTATCGCTAAGCGTGCTGAGGGCGGAACTACCCAATTTGCATGCAAAAACTGGTGGAAAACCGTGGCCGAAGTGGAGAAAAAAGACGAAACGGCTGAGGAAATCGGCTTCTTTAACGACGACCTGTGGACGCAGATGCAGGACGATAATCCCGACCGATTTGAGGTGCGCGACCTGAAATTTGTGCAGTTTGACGAGCAAAAAGGCACGGCACTGGTGGATTTCCGCCTGTGGAGCGAGGTACAGACCGTACATCAGAGGTTTGAATTCTGCCGCGAGGACGGCGTCTGGCGCATACACAACATCATAAGATTCTTCCCCGACGAAAACGGCAATGAGGAGGAAAACGATATGATGAAAGCCATGAAAGAGTATATAGGCGAGTAAATAAAAAACATCTCTTCATACCAGCTGCTATTTGGCAGCAAAGGTATGAAGAGATTTCTTTAAGAGAGAGATTGATAATCGGAAGGTTTATTGTCGTAGTTTCTTTATGCTGAGCAATAGCAGGTTCTTAGTATATTCGTCGGCGGTGGCATCGCGCAGGCGTGATATTTCGCTTATCACAATCTTCTTCTCGTCGGCATCCAGCACGTCGGCCTTCTTGCAGAGATTATAGATTTTGTTTGCAAAGATGTTGGCCGATGTTGGATTGTGCTCAGCCAGATACTTGCCATACAGGGAACTAAAGGTACTAAAGTGGCTGAGCCACTGAGATGAATTGTTGGCAGCAAAAACTACAGAATCCAGGTTCAACGTGAAGCCATACGTATTATTATTGCTCATCATTTCAAACATCTTGTCCTTGGTAAGTGGGTTGAGTGGGTTGCTATTAATGGTAATGGTGCTGCTCTTTATCCTCTTCTTACCATTCTCACTCTGCTCGCGATATTTCTGGGTAGTGCCGTAAGTAGTGGCTATGCGACCCTTGATACCCTCCTGCCCCTCGGCCCACTCTACGGCGTAGGCGTAGCGGTACTGTTTTGCAGGATCCTTCTTGTCGAGGAAACAGGCGTACATGTACTTAGAACCGGGAATCTTACCGATAGCAACCGACTCAGAACTGCCGTCGCCAACCACCAGAGTAACGTAGTTTACACCCTTGTTGTTTTCGCTCGAGCTTACGCTATAGGCATTCTCAGAATCCTTATGGATGGCGTCCTCGATATCTACTACAAGCTGTCGCCAAGGATTGCCTGCGGGCAGGGTGAAGTCGTACACATCGGCCTGACCTTTCTTCACGCCAGTCTCAGGATCCTTCTCCATGTCGTGGTGTGCAACAACCTTTATCACTTGTTTCTGTTTTAGCAGGGCATCGAATGCTTTCTGGATGTTCTGCTGGGCCATAAGGGCTGAAGGCATAGCAATCAGCATGGCTGATAGAATTAAGCTTTTACTCTTCATATGCAATAAAATCTGTTTGTTCGTTAATATATACTATGGTACCATCTTCTTGCATTACGGGCACGTAGCCATAGGCTGCCAACTGAGCCTCGATAGCTTCTACTTCGGCCTCTACTTTGGCCTGTGCCATCAGTGCGTAGGCCTTGTCCACATCGTGGATGGTGGGCACTATCTTGCGCTTGCTGCGCTTAGTGGCCTTGGCGGGCTTAACAGCGGCCTTGGGAGCGGTCAGACTGTCGGTGCCTACCGTCTCGGGCTGCGATTGTATCACGGGCTCTGCGGTCTGCTGTACGGCTGTGGTGTCGGCCTGAGCTGTGAGCGGTGCTACGGGCTGGAAATCGGCCTTGTTGCCAGGTGCGGCCAAGTAGATCATGCCTACCACTGCAGCTGCAGCTGCCACGCCCCAAATCATCCAGCGACGTCTTCCGCGTGTAGGCTCCTCGGCGGCTACGGGCTGCTCTGCTTCGGCCTCTGGCTTCATCGCCTCGATCTCCTGGAACATCTCCTGATAGCAGGCCCACTCCTCAGGGATATTTTCTCCCTTGAAATACTGGGCAAGGATGTTTTCCTCCTGGAGCGTCGATGTGCCGTCCATATATCGGTCCAGCAGTCGGGCTATGTATTCCTTAGTGTACTGTATCATTTGTTTCTACGTTTTATTTCTTCTAACAATGTTCGTCGGGCTCGGGCCAGCAGGGTGCTTACCGATGTGGTCTCTATACCCAGCAGCGTGGCTATCTCCTCGTGGCTGCGCCGTTCCACCTGTCGCATATATAGTAAGGTGCGCTGTGTGGTGGGCAGACTATCGAGGCGGGATTGCAACCAGCGTTCGTTCTCCTTGCATTCCAGCTCATCGTGCGGACTGGTGGATAGGGTTGCTACGGTAGCCTCGTTGAGCTCTTCGATAGGTTTTCGGCGCTGGTGATTATGGAGCAATTGGCGGGCCATCAGCGAAACGATGGCTTCTACCGACTGGTATCGCTCCAGTTCCTGGTGCATCTGCCACAGGCGGAGCATCACGTCCTGCGCAATGTCCTCGGCCTCGTCTCTGCCCGCCCCGTAGTGGATGCTAACGCTGAGCGCCTTTTCGCGCCACGTGCGGGCCATATGTTCGAATGCACTTTTTTCCATTTTCTTTGCTTTACAACTATTAGACACACAAGCGGCTAAAAGTCAAACAATGATTAACATACTTTAGCAAAAAATTTCTACGCGTACGGGATATATAAAATAAAAAATGTAACTTTGCAGGCGAAAAAATTATCGTTTTGTGTAGCTAAACGCGCACTTGAGTCGTACTAGGTATAGAACGACATCAAAAAAAAGAGAAGAAAACGTCAGATTATGACAAGACAGAAATTTGAAGAGATTTACCGTAAACATTACCCAGAGATGTACCGCCTGGCCAGGACGATACTCTACGACGAGGATGAAAGCAAGGACGCAGTGAGCGAGGTATTCACGAAGCTGCTACGAGCCGACATCGAACCGCAAGAGGACAAGCTGCAGGGGTATCTGATGACGAGTGTACGCAACAAGTGTCGCGACGTGCTGCGACATAAGAGCGTGAGGCAACGGGTGGAGAACCTGTATGCTGCCGACTTGAAACAGCAGCAGGCTGCGACCACCAGCGACGACGACCGACTGGAACGCATAAACGAGTTTGTGAAGCGCGAACTGTCGCCACTGAGCCAGCAGATACTGCAACTGAGATTTCTGGGCGAAATGAAGTACGAAGAGGTGGCCGAAGCGGCTGGAGTGAGCCGGGTGACGGTGCACCGACATCTGAGCGAGGGGCTACAGCGAATAAGAGAGTTTATTAACGAACCAACAAAACGATAAGAATAATATGAGAGAGCAAGACAAAGCAAACCTGCTGCTGGATATGCAGGAACACCCCGAAAACTACACCGACGAGCAGTTGACTAGCATGCTGGCCGATGACAAGGAACTGGCGGATATGCTGGAGGCGGCCGCCAAGACCAAGCAAGCTATGACAAAGGCCGCTGTGGACAACGAGGAGCTGCCTATGGACGAGCTCTGGGAGCAGTTTGCAGCTGAGCACGCCGACGAGTTTGACGCCGAGGAGAGTGCTGCCGATAGTGCCGGCGATGCAGACACGCCGAAGGCTAAGCGAGTGCAGATGCCACTGCGAAAAGTGGCCGCAATGACTATAGGAATAATTTTTACTGTAGGAGTAGCATTTGCAGCCATACAGATAGTAAGAAATGCGAGCAAGCCAGCACCAGAGCCCACACAGATAGAGGCTCCCGCACCCAAGCCACAGGATGTAAAGCCGGTAGAGCCAGAGCCCACCGACAGCGTGGCAGAAGTGAAGCCGGTGATATTCGACAATGTGGAGCTGGACAAGATGCTGACCACCATGGCCAAGCACTACGGTGCCGAGGTGGAGTTTGACAACGACGACGCTCGTGCATTCCGCCTATACTTTACGTGGAAACCCAATGAAACACTGGAGCACGAGATAGAACGTCTGAACCAGTTTGAAAGCATAAACATAGAACTGAACGACCATAAAATAACGGTAAAATAGCAACTGATGAGAAGAACCATTATAGCGATCGTGTGCTGTCTGATGGCGGCGATAGCTAATGCACAGAAAATATCGCGCGAATACAACAACGTATCGATAAGCGAAGCGCTGCGACAGCTGAACGAGAAGTACGACGAGTACACGATCAACTTTATGTATAACGAGTTGGAGGATTTTCGCATAACAACGAAAATACGCAACAAATCTATACCCGAAGCCATACAGCAGATGATAGGCTTCTACCCTATCCACATGACGGTAGAAGACTACGAGATAACGGTGGAATGTCCACAGAAGTGCACACAGAGATACAAGGGCACGATAGTAGACGAACACAACCATCCCGTGCCCTACGCCAACATAGCGCTGCTGTCGACCAAGGACTCGATGCTGATAGCAGGAGGAGTATCGAACGAGAGCGGACTGTTTGTGATACCATGCGAGCAGAAGCCTGTAGTGGCGCGCGTGTCGTACGTGGGCTACAAGACCATAATGAAACTGTGCAGCAGCACCAAGATGGGCACCATACGACTGGTGCCCGAAAACCATATGCTGAAGGGCGTGGTAGTAAAAGGTACGCCGCAGTACAAGATGACGATGGGCGGCATGGAGATAGCAGTAGAAAACACGATACTGGCCAAACTGGGCTCGGCCATCGACGTGCTGGCACAGCTGCCACGAGTATCGGTAGAAAACAACACGATAACGGTGTTCGGCAAGGGATCGCCGCTAATCTACATCAACAACAAACAGATGCAGAACAGCGAGGAACTGAAGCAGCTGAAGTCGGACGACATAAAGAGCATAGAGGTGATAACAAGCCCAGGTGCCGAATACGATGCTGAGGTAGAAGCGGTGATACGAATAAAGACCAAGAAGCGCCAGGCTACAGGTCTGAGCATTCGCAACGATGCCTACGCCGGTTATAACAACTGGTGGAACGCATACGAGGAACTGATGCTAAAATATCAGACAAAAAAGTTTGAGATAATAAATGATGCATATGTGTATACAGGCGCATGGGGCGAGGACAACAACCTGGAGTTTGACATACACGCCAAGGACAACGAAATAGAGGTAAAGCAGCGCATACCCATAAAGGGCCGAAATAATGTGTTTTCAGAATATCTGGCCAGCGACTACTGGATAAACGACAGCAACTCTATCGGTGCATCGTATCAGATGAACTGCTCGCTCGATAACTATTCTACGGGATGGGCACGACAGGAGATAAAGAGAAACGGCGTGATGGAGGGAATAGTAAACGCAACAAATGATGTAAAACCCAAATACACGCAGCACGCGCTGAACGCATACTATCAGGGCAAGATAGGAAAAATGGGCATAGACCTGAACGGCACGTACTATTACGGCACCAACGAGCGCAAGGATCTGAACATAGAGACAAGCGACGAACTTGACGACCGCACTGTGCACTCGAACAGCAAGGAGACCAGCCATCTGTATGCCGCCAAGCTGATACTTGACTACCCTGTGTTGGGCGGAAAACTGAAGTTGGGCACTGAGCTGTCGAAGACAAAATCGCACGGTGTATTCATCAACGAGGAGGGATTTGTATCATCGTCGGAGACTGACATCAAGGAGCACAACATAGCCGGATTTGCTCAGTACGAACTGTCGCTGGGCCACTGGATGATGGGAGCGGGCGTGAGATACGAAGACGTGACGCGCGAGTACTATCTGTACGGCGAAAAGCAGGATGATGTATGTAGGAAATATCACAACATTTTTCCAAACCTGTCGCTAGCATGGAGCAAGGGCGACTGGAGCTGGCAGCTGAGCATGAACGAGAAGATGCACCGCCCCAGCTACCGCAGTCTGCGCAACTATATGCAGTATGACAACCGCTATATGTACGAAGGCGGAAACCCGAAGCTGCAGCCCGAGAAAGTGTATAACATAGAGACAGGAGCCACATACAGATGGATATCGGCCGCAGTGGGCTATTCATATACAAAGGATGCAATGCTGTGGGTGAAGTATCTGATGGAGAACCAGGAGGTGACATACACCACCAACCTGAACTTTGACCACTATCAGACGGTTTATGCCACGATAAGTATGTCGCCACGATTCAAGGTGTACCGCCCTACCCTGGAGATAAACTACGCCCGCCAGAAGTTTGACTCCAAAGAGTATGGTGTAGACAAGAACCTGAACATGCCAACGCTGGAAGCCAGACTGAACAACCGGTTTGTGTTCAACCCATCGCTGATGGCAGGACTGATAATCAAAGGCCGCACAAGCGGCTACAACGGATTTGTAGTGGCCAAACCACAGGTCAGCGTGGATGCATCGGTAAGAAAATCGTTCGACAAAGATCGCTGGGTGATAACACTTAAGGCTAACGACATATTTAAGACCGCGCGCGAGCAATGGACAATGTACGGCATAGGCGCCGAAGCCACCAAGGACTGCTATAACTACAATCGCTCCATATCAGTACAACTAACTTACAACTTCAACTCTACCCGCAACAAATACAAGGGTACGGGTGCAGGAAACGAAGAACGCAGGAGACTTTAGGTCTCCTGCGCTCGCTGTTGTCATAATAAATAATGATGCCTTACAGCTATTATTAATTGTTATGATTTAAAATCTTTTTGACTTATGCCTCAGCTGGAGCGTCGATAGCCTCCAGAGCCTCAGCCTCGTCGGCAGCCTCAGCAGCCTCTGCCTGATCAGCAGCAGCCTTCTTGGCATCAGCAGCAGCCTTGATGGCAGCCTCAGCCTCAGCAGCAGCCTGCAGCTCAGCAGCGTTCTCTGCAACTACCTTAACAGGCAGCTCAACGATTACCTCCTTGTGGAAGTGTACCAGAGCTGAGTAGTCACCAATGCGCTTAGCATCCTTCATGGTGATGATCTTGCGATCAACCTCCTTACCGAGCTTAGCGAGCTCCTCAGCAACCTGAGCAGCACCTACAGAACCATAGAGCTGGCCAGTAGCGCTAACCTTAGCAGCAATCTCGAGGGCAACACCATTAAGCTGGGCAGCCTTCTCCTCAGCAGCAGCCTTGAGGGCAGCCAGCTTGTGAGCCTGCTGCTTCAGGTTCTCTGCGAGAATCTTCTTAGCTGAAGGGCTAGCGATAACACCCTTACCCTGAGGGATGAGGTAGTTACGGCCATAACCAGACTTAACATTCACGATATCGTTCTTGAATCCAAGACCGATAATATCTTCTTTCAGTATAATTTCCATAATCTTGCGTCCTCCTCTTTAATTACTTCATCAAATC
>JAEEGH010024861.1_pt1 | contig 12053 bp, 16 predicted proteins | sample 9134181 | NCBI WGS metagenome assembly JAEEGH01 (sample SAMN16246544, study PRJNA631951) | gut metagenome | biome: gut microbiome; feature: rumen; material: DP-attached | host: Bos | place: Iran: Karaj | collected 2018-10
CACAGACACTTAATCGCGAGATCAAATGCATTGTTGCACACTACAATGCGGAAGAAGAAAAGCGTGCACTAAAGGAGAAGAGAGACCCAGTTCTGCTCCCGGATTTTTCACTACATATATGCAGACATACATTTGCTACAAGACTTGTAGAAGTATGTACGAACCTGAAGGTCATCACCTCTATCATGGGACATAAGAGTGTTGAAACCACGATGGACATATATGCAGATCCGAGTGAGACAAAGAACAATGAAATTATGGGACTGCTTTCTGATAAGATGGATGATGTTTTTTAAACCGGAACGGTTTTGACAGCAAATCTAAATGACAGTTTTTTTGACAGCAAATGACAGCAACCATTCATCAGGATAGCGAAAAAGGTTTTGAATCTCCAATAAAACAAACATCATCAAAAATGACTCATTTTATGGGCCATAATCACAATCGAATATTCCTGACAGCACGAATACAGCAAAATGAAGCCGATATCGTAGGGCTTTATAGTAGCATAAAGTGCTAGTCAAGTCTGCGGCAGTACTGCTTGGTACGTAAATACAGTGCCGAGTAGTGCAGCAACTCGCTAAAATCCCGACACTTAAAAGCATGAAGATTTAAGTCCAGTATTCATGCGGGTTTGCGGGGCTAAGAAAAGAATCTGACTACATTTTGACCACAATGGGATGACCACAGTTGTTTTTTACTGTTTGGCTTTGACCGGTGGCTGACCACACAAAAACTGTTTTTACATACAGAAAACTCTAATAAATAAGAGTTGCTTTTAGAAAACAAAATTCTAAGAGCAGCTCTTTTTTGTTGGCTTTTTCTTGGAAGATCCTTTCAGCACAAAAAAATGAAAGGAATTAAGAACATGAAGAAAGAAAAAGAAGACAGACCGTACTTTGATGAAAACAAAAACTACCTGGATGATGATCCAAAACCATTATTCGACAGACAGAAGGTAATTGAAGAAAAAGTAGTGATCAAAAGGATCCGGAAAGAGTTCCTTTCCTACAAGGAAGCAGAAATTGTCTACAGCCTCCAGCACAAGAAACTTTTAGAGATGGCTGATGATTGTGGAGCCCTCTTTAGGGACGGAAATGTGGTCAGGATCAACCGCAATATCTTTGACAACTATCTGGAGAATTTCCACGTGCCGGCAGGACAGTACAAGACCGGTGGTCGCTATGAGAAGAAAGCTCTTCAGGAAAGGCAGGAATGATCATGTTTGGAACAATTTGGATGTTCTCTGACCAGATAGATGATGAAGATCTGCTTTTTGCAATGAAGGACTTTGTCACAATAAAGCTGGCCCGGGAGTACTACGAAATGAGCTACAACGCTGTGATCCATGCTGCTGATAAGGCAGGTGCTTTTTATAAGCTTCATAAGAAAGTACTCATCAGCAGGGAAATATTTGAAGACTACCTTAGAAAAAATGGAAAAGATGGGAGGAGAAATTATGTGCCGAGTAATTGCTATTGCTAATCAGAAAGGTGGGGTTGCAAAAACCACAACAGCTGTAAATTTGGGAATTGGACTTGCAAAGAAGGGAAAGAAGGTTTTACTGGTGGACGACGACCCTCAGGGCAGTATGACAATCTGCCTTGGATACAGGGAGCCTGACAATCTAGAACTCACAATCGTGGATATTATCGAGAAGATTGTTAATGAAGAGGATATTCCAGAAGACTATGCAATTCTTCATCACAGTGAAAACGTGGATGTGCTCCCATCAAATATCGCTCTTTCAGCAGCTGAGGTTTCTCTTGTAAATGTAATGAGCAGAGAGCTTGTTCTCAGGGATTATGTGGAGAAGATAAAGCACAAATATGACTACGTGATAATCGATTGTATGCCATCTCTTGGAGTTATGACAGTAAATGCCCTGGCATGTGCAGATTCAGTACTTATTCCGGTGCAGGCAGCATTTCTTCCTGTAAAAGGTCTACAGGCACTTCTCAAGACCATATATACAGTAAAGCGCAGGCTTAATTCAAAGCTTGAAATCGAAGGAATCCTTTTAACCATGGTGGATAAGAGAACCAATTATGCAAAAGAGATTATTGAGGAAGTAAATGAAGTCTACGGAAAGACACTGAGAGTCCTTCCAACAGAGATTCCGCTTTCCATCAGAGCAACAGAGACCTCTGCCATGAGTAAGAGTATTTACGACTATGATCCTAGAGGCAAGGTTGCCAGTGCTTACACAGAACTCACTAACATCGTTTCACAGAATGCGTAAGGGGGATTACAGATATGGCTAAAAGAGAAAAGATACATTTTGAGTCAGTAGATCAGCTTCTTGGAGCTCCGACTATTAAGGACGGTACTGAGGAAATAAGAATTGATAAGATCCATGCCTTTAAGGATCACCCTTTCAAAGTAATAGATGATGAGAAGATGGAGGATCTTGTTGAAAGCATCAGAAATAATGGAGTTCTCTCTCCGGTTCTGGTAAGGCCTGATCATGATGGTGGCTATGAAATGATTTCAGGGCATAGAAGAATGCATGCAGCTAAGCTGGCTGGATTAGATACACTTCCGGCAATAGTTAAGGAAATGGATGTAGATGAGGCAACCATCATCATGGTTGATAGCAATGTTCAGAGAGAAGAGATTCTTCCAAGTGAGAGAGCTTTTTCATTAAAGATGAAAATGAAATCATTAAAAAGACAAGGGGCAAGAAGGGATTTAACTTCGTGCACTGAGTGCACGAAGTTGGAAAATGAGGACACCAAAAGTGAGTATGATAGAAGGTCTGCGAACGATGCAGGCGAAACATACGGACTTAAAGCAAGGCAGGTACACAAATATATTAGACTGACAGAACTTATTCCAGAACTTCTTGAAATGGTTGATGACAAGTCAATATCGGTCAATATCGGTTACGAGATAGCAGGGTTCGACAAAGACGTGCAAAGGTGGGTATTTGAGTACAAACGAGATAACGGATTCCTGAAAATGGAACAAATTGAAGCTTTGAAGAGCCAAAGAAATCTTGAGAACCTAACTCAGTACATGGTTATAAGGATTATGAATGATGCTCTTCCTGAGCCTAAGGTGAGTGGTAAAGTTGTTCTCCCAGAGAAGAGACTGAATAAGTTCTTTCCATCACATATGAGCTCAAAAGAGCGAACAGACATAATTATAGAACTTCTTACGAAATGGAAACAGGAACAGGAGGAAACAGGCAATGAAGCTTGATTATCACTATGGAAGACAGGCCATGCAGTATGCAATGGTCGAGATACCGCTTCTTATGTTTTTGGATGATGCCTTTGAGCCATTATCTATTGAGGCAAAAGTTGTTTATGGGATTTTGCTTCAGAGAATAAAGCTGGCAAACAAAAATGGGTGGAGAGATGAAAATGGAAGGCTATACGTAATCTATCCACTTGAACAGATGCGAAAGGATATTGGCCTTTCAACAAAAATCATAAGTGCAGGGCTGAAACAGCTGGAAGGTATTGGAATTATTGACATAGTAGTCAGGGGCCAGGGGAAACCCAACATTATTTACGTTAAGAACTTTATTTATAAGGATGAAGAAAATGGTTCCAGAGATGCGAAAATCGCATCTCTGAAATAAGAAAGAGGAGAGAGGATAACATGAGATTTGAGTATTTCGATGGGAGAGAGCCAGCATCAAATTTCTATATGCCTGTGCCTAAGTGCTTGCATTTGGATCCGGAACTTAGAAAGATATCATGTGAAGCCAGATATCTGTATGCTATCATGCTTGACAAAATGAAGTATGCAGCAAAGAAAGGGCAAGTAGATAAAGAGGGGAGAACCTATATTTACTATAAATGGCAGGATATCAGCGAGGACATAGGAAAGGGCAGAAATACAGTTTTTAAACTTCTGGAAGAATTGGATGTTGCAACCGGGGTAGGTCTTATTGAGCGAGTGATTATGGGGCAGGGCAGACAATCCAGGATTTATGTCATGCGAATAGTCGAAGCGGAACAGGATTATATCCCTGAAGAAAATGAAGCAGAGGAAGGGGAGACTGCTCAGAAGTTTAAAAATAGGGATTCAGAGGAAAAAACGGATATTTCAGAATCCCAAAAAGTAAACTTCAAGAATGTTAAAAATAGGGATTCTAGAGTACCAAATTCTAACACGCAAGAAGTTTACGATTTGGGACGCATTAATAAAAATAATATTAATAAAAATAATTATAATAAAAATCTTATCCATATCTATCCCAGTAGTTCTATGGATATGCAGATGGATGGGATGAGATTGGATGATGAAGCTGCTACAAGACTGTATGTCAGGGAGGATATAGGGACTGATGAAATCTGCAATGCGTATCCTCACTGGGAAAGCAAGGTTCGTGGACTTGAAGATCTTATTGTTGACGTGCTTACGTCAAAACGCCGTATGATTACCATTGCCGGAGAAGATAGGGAACTTAATGGCGTTAAGGGGCGATTTATGAAGCTTAACAGGTTCCAGCTTGAAACGGTCATAGACAATTGGTCCAGGATTAAAATAGCGCCAAAGAATCCCAGGGCATATCTCCTTGCGATGCTGTTTAACGTGTCTGCGACAGCAGATATGCAGTTTGAAGCTGAGTGCAATGAAGGTGCTCAGAGCAACTACCAGAAGGTTGCAGCAAATTATGACAATACAGACTATGACGAGTACATGGAGGGTTGATTATGTTTATTTTTAAGCTTTTACTGAAAATCATATTGTTGCCGGTATTCCTGATGGTTTGTTTCATCAGGACTTGGGTTGAAGTGCTTTCCAGGATTGGCTGTGTAATCCTGGGGTTCTTTTATCTCGTGATGCTTGCAATAATCATCATGTATGTTAGCAAGCAGATGTGGGGAGCTGTTGCTATTTCTGTTGGAATGTCATTTGGAGCGTTTTTATTGACGTTTGCGGCAGTTGCTGTCGGAATGGCATTTGAAAATATTGGAGATAAACTATCAGAGTGGTTGGCCTTGTAAGTCTGTTTGAAAAGCCTATGAGCACAGAGAAAAGTGTATTTATAGGTTTTTGTTTTTTGAAGGACGCATTATGTCCATATACTTTTGTAATCTGTATATACAGAATAGATGATTCAAAGTAGTGGTGGGGGATAGCAGACATTATTAGTTTTATGAAGGGATGAATCACTATGAAGAGAATAATATTTTGGATCAAGAACTGTATTATCAAGAATAATAGGGGCTGCAAATCATTTTGTGGGAACTGCCCTTATTACGACCAGTGCAGAGTAGATGGAACTAATTATTGATTTGATGAGTAAGATAAGGAAAGGCGGTACACATGAGCTATTTTAGCAAACTGAATATATGGGGAAAGCGTAGTTCAACTAGGAGTATCTCCAAGAAGACTTTTAGAAAGGCATTTAATGTTGCAACTAATAATCTCTTATTTGTGGAAAAAGAATACAAGAGAGAGTTTGGAAAGTCAGTCGTAAATAATCCGGTCAAATTTAGGAAATGGTATGTATCAAAATATGGGGCTGTAAATTTGAATGACTTTTAAAACGTCTTTTAAAACATGATTCGGGGTGGAACTATGTATTAAAGAACAATAAAATACACGGATACGGACAAAAAGTGTCCAAGTGATTCTGTATCATATTAATATAGGGCGCGTTATCAGAGTAATGTCCGTGTGAATGATTTAGTACCATGTTTTATTAAAGGTAGATTCTTATGGGTAAGGATAGTACTGACAATACAGAACATATAGATTCAGAATTAAAGGGTGCAAAGCAGTGTACGATAATTGATACCGAAGGTAATTCAATAAGGACGTATATGTTATGGGATAGAGAGATATCTACAGGCGATTTGTTTGTCGTAACAAGAGGCTTTGATGGATGCCTTTTTATATTTGATGAAAGTGAATTTGAGAAGTTTTGGGAATGCCTTATGGAGATGTCTCATAAGAAGCCGGAAGGGAGGATGTTAGGACGTTTTTTCATTGCAGAAGCTATAGATACTGAATTCAATGAAAAGAAACAAGTTATATTGCCTAAGAGTTTACTTTCTCATGCAAGAATAAAAACAGAAGCGGTAATAGAAGGCGATGGAGGATTTGCATCAATTTGGAGCATAAACGAGTGGCAAAAGGGACATTTTCCAAATGGTATTAGTGATATTGAGAAGAGAATAGCAAAAAGTTCTGTTTCAGATTAAGACAGTTGTTCTTTCCTTGAGTTTTGTAGGAGGTTAACCATGCTTGGTGCGATCATTGGCGATGTAGTAGGTAGTATATATGAATTCAACAACATAAAAGACAAACGATTTTTCTTTTTGACAAAATATAGCACCATCACTGATGACAGTGTTATGACCATGGCAATATCAAGGGCGCTCCTGGATTGTGGCGAAGATATTAAGAATAAGACAGAAGGATATGAGAAGAAGCTATACGATAAGTGTGTTGAATACATGGTCTATTACGGTAAAAGATTTCCAGATGCCGGATATGGTGGGCACTTTAGAAAATGGCTTGAAGATGAGAACAGGACACCCTACGGGAGTTATGGAAATGGTTCGGCAATGAGAGTATCATCCGTGGGATGGTTCTGCGATTCTTTGGAAGATACGCTTAAGATTGCAGAGATAACAGCGTCTCCATCCCATAATCATGAAGAAGGAATTAAGGGAGCCCAGGCTATTGCAGCTGGGATATATCTCTTAAGAACCGGAAATAGCAAAGATGAGGTAAAAAAATACATATCAGAGACCTTCGGATATGATCTGAATAGAAAAATTGATGACATTCGCCCCGGGTATAAATTTCATGTTTCATGTCAGAGATCTGTTCCAGAGGCAATCATAGCTTTTCTTGAAGGAGAGTCATTTGAAGATGTCATTAGAAATGCCGTTTCTTTGGGAGGCGATAGCGATACTATAGCATGTATGGCAGGGGCTTTAGCAGAAACAATATATGAAATACCTGCGAGTATAAGAGACTCTGTGATGGAAAATCTTATCGATCAGCGAGAAGTATCGCGAAAAGATTTTGATTTTTATAACACTGTAGTATTGGAGAAGAAAAATCCGGCATTTGGTGATCAAAGTTTTAAGATGCCTAATCCATGGGAATTTCCATTAGAAAAAGATTGGAAAGAAGATTTTTTAGATGAATTGACTGAAAGATTAGAACAACAAGTTGAAAAAGCTTTTGGGAAAGACGAACGTGTAGGCACATTTAAATTCTCATGTGAACTGGCTGAAGAAGCTGAAAGACTTATGTCAGGAAAAGGAAATGACAAACGTCTGTTAGAGATTGCAGAATACTTCGGCTATGAAAATGATCCATCGAAAAGTGCAGAGATATGCACGTTCATTATTGAAAATGGAAGAAATGCAGGAGTCATCAAAAAAGCAAAGAAACTCAGAGAAGATATGACGTTGAGGCACTATATATCATGTGGAATAATAGAGTGACTGTCATTATTGGTTTCATCAGATATTTAGAATACAGGAGGTCTGAGCATGAAAAGAAGATATATTGAGATTAATGGAGTGTATGAAGAGTGTTGTGATTATACTCAAATTTGGAAAAAAAGAGCAGCGAACATTGTTGGTTATACAAAGCATATATTTGCTGATACCTTGCGAGTGCCAACAAAGATCTTCAAAGGCTCACATACTATAAAGACAAATAACAATAAAACAGATCATAAATGCTACGATAAAAATAGTTATCTTGATTATGACTGTGTTTATGGGCAAATGAATAACTGATGAATGTTTTGGGCTTAATGGTTTCTATAGAAATCTATGGACTGGAACTAATATATAATGATAAGTGTGGGGGAGAACAATGTTTGACTTTATAGTTGAAAAATTTGAGCTAATAATGTATATCATTGCAGGAATCTGGGGAATGGAACTATTTGTGTTTGTCTATTGCTTATTGCATGGACGCCGCAGAAGAGATAAAAGGAGAAAGACTTGCAATGAGCACAAAGAACAAAGTCTGAGAAAGGATTCTGGTAAAGTACCTTTGGATGATATGGATATTATCGACTTGGATGACGATGACTTTACATTTGATTTTTTGTAGGGGAAAATGTCTGAGTAAGGGGCGATTTTTAATATGATATAAAAAAGTTCTTGACGTGGACATATGTTGTCCGATATATATGATATTGTATTATAAGTAACAACAAACAAGTATTTTCATGATTCAGAAATGAATTTCAAGAAAGGAGGACGATCATGAAACACACGATGAATACTAACAACACAGCAGCATTTGACAACAGGGGCATGATTGTCCGCCGTCTCTATTTCTAAGACTATTTCACTAAAAGAAAAAGGACTGGTATAAGGACATTTGCTCGTGCCTCTGATTTTTAGAGGTGTTTTTTGTATGCCAATTATGGCATGAACACCCACAACGGAGGTTTTATTTTGATACCAGTAAAAGGAAAATACTCGGATGCCATGATCATGTGCATTGGAGATGAGACTGATGGAAACGTGGATCAGTACGCCATTGCACAAGTAAAGATGATCTGTGACAATGAGGCTGCAAAAGGCAGCAATATTGTAGTAATGCCGGATGTTCATCCGGGGAAGGTTGGCCCTATAGGGCTAACTATGACAGTAAAAGATGCGGTAATTCCTGCACTTCTAGGCATTGATATTGGATGCGGTATGAGCATGATAAAGGTTGGAAAGGTTCGAAAGGACTTTCAGAAGATTGATTCTGTTATCAGGGAGAATATTCCGGTAGGATTCGGCATACGGAATAATGTCCATGCGAAGGCTCAAGACTTTGACCTTGCAAGGCTTATCTGCGCAGAACACATCAGATATGATAAAGCAATGCTCAGCCTTGGAACCCTAGGTGGTGGAAATCACTTCATTGAGATTGATTGTGATGATACCGGAGAGGGATATCTTGTTGTTCATACTGGAAGCCGTCATTTGGGAAAAGAAGTAGCTGAATACTACATGGGAGAAGGATACAAGCTACTTAAGAAACAAGGGAAAGAAAATGTCCCTTATGAACTTACATATCTTACTGATGAATTACTGTCAGATTATCTGCATGATATAGCCGTAGTACAGGAATATGCAGACCTAAACCGCAGGGTTATTGTAAGCGAGATTGCCAAGGGTATGAAATGGAAGTATGACGAGATACATTCCTGTATACACAATTATGTTGATTTTGAAGGTGATATTCCTGTCCTTAGGAAAGGTGCCATTTCAGCAAAGAAGGACGAAGAGGTAATAATTCCTGTAAACATGAAGGACGGAGTGATTCTTGGAACCGGACTTGGAAATCAAGAGTGGAATGAATCTGCTCCACATGGTTCAGGAAGGATTGTATCCAGAGAGAAGGTTTTGTCTTCCCATACTGTATCTGAGTTTAAGGCGGAAATGAAAGGAATATATTCCACATGCATTGGTAAAGAGACGCTTGATGAGGCTCCTTTTGCATACAGAGAAGCTAGCTATATCCAAGATGCTATTGCTGGGACTGTAGACATCACAAAAATTCTTAAGCCTGTGTACAACTATAAGGGAGGGAATGTGTGATGATAATGCAGATTAGTTCCGGCATGGGACCGGTGGAATGTCGAGCTGCTGTAGGCGGTATATTTAGGAGATTACAGCAGGAATATCCAGACCTTGAAATGATAACTGCTGTGAAAGGTGAGGTAGAAGGAGCTTTTTCATCGATTATTTTTTCTGCAGAAAGGGACATTTCAGAACTTTCAGGGACCATGGAATGGAAGTGCAAGAGCAAGTACAGACCGGGACATAAGAGAAAGAACTGGTTTGTGGATGTGAGCATTATTCCAGAACCGGATACAGTGGATGATACTGTGACAACTGAAAATATACGGATTGAAAAGTTTCACAGCGGAGGTCCTGGAGGTCAGCATGTAAACAAAACAGAGACTGGAATACGAGTTATACACATCCCAACAGGGATTACGGTGTCTTCATCCAAAGAAAGAAGCCAGTTTATGAATAAGCAGGATGCTCTGAAGAAGCTTTCTGCAGTACTGAAACAGACCAATACAGACAGTAAGGATAAACAAAGAAACGATGCCTGGAGTAAACACGCACAGATAGTCCGTGGTAATCCTATACGCATCTATGAGGGTGAGAATTTTAAGCTTACCTACGTAAAAGAAATAGAGGAGAACGAAGATTTATGAATTTACCAGTAACAGTAAATCAGGAAGAATTACTGGATATATTGCTTAATATAGCACCAGCACGCCCTGTTTTTATTTGGGGCGCACCTGGAATTGGAAAATCAGCGCTTGTGGAGGAATTCGCAATCGAAGTAGGACTTGAGTGCATATCACTTCTTGGAAGCCAGCTTGCACCGGAAGACATCATTGGTATCCCTCAGATCAGAGGAGAGACATCAGAGTTTCTTCCACCCAAGATGATTGCTCGAAAAGAGCCCTATGTTCTTTTTCTTGATGAACTTAACGCTTGTTCACAGGAAGTGCAGAAGGCTTTCTATAGCCTTATCTACGAGAGAAGAATTGGTGAGTATCACCTTCCTGAAGGGAGCATAGTGATTGGAGCAGGAAATAGAACTCAGGATGCAGCTATTGTAAAGACTATGTCCAGCGCACTTATTAACAGAATGTTTCATGTTCAGCTTAAGCCTGACGTAAAGAGCTGGCTCACATGGGCATATGGTAATGGGATCCACAGCTGGGTAACTGATTATATAAATCAGAGACCTGATCACCTTTTCTCAGAGCCTCCGAAGACAGAAGAGCCATTTTCTACACCAAGATCATGGCATATGCTGAGCGATGCACTTAAGGAATTTGGAGCCGGAGAAAGGGAAATCCCAATTGAAACTATCAGGATGCTTGCTTATGGAAGTATCAGTGCAGGTCATGCCGGAATGTTTGCCGCGTTTGTAAAGCAGCTTGATAACAAGTATCTGCTTGAGGACATTATCAAGGGAGATGCAAGATGGCCTGATAAGCCTGAGGACAGAGATGTTCTCTACTTCCTTTCACAGTCCTTCAGAGCAAGAATTCTACATGACCTTCCCCAGCAGAAGTCTGAGATAGATAAGCAAACTCAGTATTTTGCACACAGGGCAAAGGCACTCTTGAAGGAACTTGCAAGGGTAAATTATGAACTTGCTCAGATGGTTGTTTCTGCAGATGACGGAAAGGTACTTCCAGAGTGGTTCATGATCGAGATAGTGAGGGATCTCCCAAGGCTCGTAGCACAGGAGAAAAAGAACGATGGGAAGACAGCATAAGGAAAGAGAAGATCCAAATTTAGTACAGCTACGAAAGGGGATTAATATCGTTTGTGATAATGATGTATTTAATCATCTTGTAAGCTATAACCTGGAAATAGTAGGAAAAGGAGAGATTGGGAAAAAGACTCCTGCCTGCTCCAAAGCAGATGGGACAATATTGGTAAACAGACAGGTTAGCCTGGCACCAAAGCAGTGGGCTTTTGCTATAGCCCACTGCATACTGCATAACTGTTTTGGGCACTATGACCTTGATAAAGTGCCTGGATACACGGATACAGATGCATCAGGAAATAAGGTAAAAAAGGCAAGTTTTAACCAAAAACTATGGAATATTGCCTGTGATATTTATGTAGACAGATTCCTGCATGATATAAAGTTTGGAGATCCTTTAAATCAGTCGCCGGTAGGAAATATCCCATTTAATATCATGGAGGATGAGCTAAAAATATATGATTATCTACTGCGAGAACACTGGGACGAAAACAATAATATCTATGGTGTAGGTGCGATAGATTCGATGGATATGATCGGGCTTGATAAACCAATCGTATATACAAATAACAGATGGGGAGAGCAGGAGAAGAATGAATTTGCCAGTGATTTTGCATATTATCTGGCTAGATCAGTATCCAATGCAATCGACTCGGTCTGCGAACATGATGAGGAATACTCTTACGGGAAAGAGATAGCAAGTTGGTTCATAAATGCTTTCCCTCTTCTTGGTGCGATAGCAGCATCCTTTAAAGTTGTGGACGATTTAGAAGAGTGCAGAAAGTACGATATCAGTATTGCAGCAGTTGACG
>JAEEGH010024862.1_pt1 | contig 12052 bp, 8 predicted proteins | sample 9134181 | NCBI WGS metagenome assembly JAEEGH01 (sample SAMN16246544, study PRJNA631951) | gut metagenome | biome: gut microbiome; feature: rumen; material: DP-attached | host: Bos | place: Iran: Karaj | collected 2018-10
TGCAAATGACGGCGGGGCTGATGACGGAGCCCAAATAGAGGATGACTTTCGGCGGTTTTTGACTACCGCCGAAAGCGGCGAAAACGAAGCCACGGATGCTGTAAGTCACGAGAAACATGACGATTACCGCTGGCCAAACGTATGAAAGGGAGAGCTCAGGCATGGTCGGCATCTCCTTCTGTGACGGCTACTGCGTTTTCCAGACGGCTTCTTAAGGCGAGCAGGGCGATCAGGCCGATGACGATGGACGGAATCAGCATGTTGGCGGGATAGACAAGCAGGCCGATGATGGCGCTGCATAGGCCGATCAAGGCCGGAATTCGATTGGCCTTCGTCTGTAGCTGATCCAGCAGGATGACGATGAACAGCGCCGTCATGGCGAAGTCGATCCCCTTGGCGTTGAAGGAGATAAGCTGTCCAGCAATGTTTCCTGCCGTGACGCCGATAATCCAATAGAGATGGTCGAACATGGAGATGAGGAAGCAGTAGGTCATGGAGTCCTCGCCGTCTGGATGGTTGTCCGCTATTTCCAGTGCGAATGTCTCGTCCGTGAGCGTAAGAATCATGTAGAGCTTGAGCCATAATGGGATATGCCGCCAGCGATTGATGAGCGGCAATCCGTAGAGTGCATAGCGAATATTGATGCTCAACGTGAGAATCGCGATCGTGAAGAGGGCGGTATGGTTTTTAAGCATATCGACGAGCAGGAACTGCAACGTGCCGGAAACGGCGGTGGCGCTGGTGAAAAACGCCCAGAAGGCGCCGAGGCCGGTCTCTTTGGCGAGCAGGACGCCGCCCGCGAAGCCCATCACAAGATAGCCTAGCATGACGGGGATGGAGGCTTTCCAAGAGGCTAAAGTAACTGTTTTCGTGAATTTCATAGTTCTTATATCAAGATTGCCGCGCTATGCGCGGCGGTCGCGCAGGAGCATGCTCCTCCCTCATGCTTTGGTCGCACTGGAGTGCGCCCCTCCCTCTGGCCAGTTGCGATCAACGAAGCCGATGGCTTTGTAAAAAGCGTCCAGCGAAGCGTTTGGATTGGCAAAAACGTTGCGGTTGAAGCCGATAGCATAATGGCGTTTACGGTCGAGAAGACCTTGGGAGCCGTTCCATCCGCTGTGACCGATGATGCGGCTGACGTCATCAACAGGGCCGGACAGCATGTAGCCGAGGCCGAAAAGCGCCCAGTTGCCCTTCACCATTTCAAATGGATCATCTGGGCTGCGCAACGGTTTGGCGGCGTTGTCGATGGTGTCGCGGTGGAGAAGACGGCCTGTGTCCAATGCCGCATAGTGGCGTGCGATGGAAAGGGCGTTGGCCATGGCGCAAGAGGCTGGATTGCAGCAACGTCGGAAGAGCGGCTTGTTCATCCATTCAAAGCCCATCTTGTCCAAGTAGCTGCCATCCTTTGCAGCGACGAGATAGGCGGCGTTGCGCGCCTCTTCGTCGCCTGCGCCGTAATAGAAGCGATCCATGTCCGCAGGAGTGGCGACGAGTTCGTTGAAAATCTGTGGAAAGTTCTTGCGTCCAAGCAGATGGCAAATCATGCCGCCGACTAGCCAGCCATAGGTCACAGGATGATATTGCTGTTTCGTGCCGATGGTGTAGGCGGGGCGGGCCTCCGCCATTTTCTCTGTCATCGTCCAAAAATCTGCCTGTTCCGCCTCTGTGGACGGCGGGACGATGAAAAGACCGCAACGATAGGAGAGAATATGCCATACTTGCATGTCTTCTTTTCCGTTGCAGGCGAATTCCGGCCAGAAATCGCGGACGTATGTGTCGTAGTTGACGATACCGCGTTCGACGAGACGGTGGAAGGCGGTGGAGCAGGGGGCCTTTCCGGCGGAGTAGATGGGAAAAATCGTATTTTCATCCACCTTCTTCGTGCGGGACCAATCCGTCCAGCCTGCACTGACGTTGACTTCTAGCTTGCCGTCGATGAAAAGCACGGCTTGGCAGCCGCATTCGAGTTCCTGTTCGACGACGGCATTGAGGGCGTTTTGAACTTTATCTTGAAGATCCATGGTTGTGATTTGTTTTTCTAAAGCCTCTAGAGTTTTTGGAATATCTAGAGATTCAATCATCGAAAAAGGCGCGCGACATTCGTAAATGCCGCGCGCCTTGATGATTTAGCAATCTGTCAGATTCAAATTAGAAGCTGATGGAGAGCTGGACGCCCCACAGATTGTTCATGCCGCTCTTGTGGTTCGGGCTGGTTTCGGACTTCCAGACTTCGCGATAATCGTGGTCGAGAACCCAAGCCAATTTGGCGAAGGGGCCGAAGGAGATGTAGTCGTTGATGGCGTAGGAGAGGTCAGCGGACCAGACGAGGGTGGAGAAGCCATTCTTGTAGCTGTCGAGGAGGCCAGCTCTCTTGGCATGGTTCACGCCGTCATAGCCGCCGCAGCGCCAGCGACCGTTGTTCCAGAAGAGGTCGAGGCCGTTGTTGAAGGACAGCTTGTCGCTGATCTTGTAGGAGGACTTGACATACAACTTGGCCTGCCATTCGTCGTTCTCGTGGTCCCAGCCGATGAAGAAGCCAGGATGCCAGGTGAAGTCTTCGGTGATGGCGAAGTCGCCGGTGGAGATGTCAAAACCGACCTTGCGTTCGGTTTCGCCGCGGGCCGGCCACTGCGTGCGTTTCGGGTAGTCCCAGTAGGTGTAGGACAGGTCGAACGTCAAGCTGTTGACGACGGGGACGTCATTCAGGGTGTAGTAGTAGCCAACCCAGTAGTCCCATTCTTCCGGCTCGTAGTCGATGCGGGAGTCTTTGTTGTAGTCGTTCCAGTCATTGGCGAACCAGGTGCCGATATAGATGCCACCGAATTCGTTGAAATCCCACGTCAGGTTGATGTCACCGAAAATCATGCTTTCGGGGTTGATAACCCAACCATCAGAGATGTAGCGGGAGCTGTAAGACAGGGAGAGGTCAACAGACGGCTGCCAGATGGGCTTTTCGTTGGTGGCGTCCTGCGCCATCGCCTGCACGCCAATCAGCATCATGGCGGCGAAGAGACTAAACATCAGTTTTTTCATGGTTTTTAATCCTCCATTGGTGGTTTGATCAATCCGGCGGTTTGCCGGTAGATTCATTCAATCTAGTCGTTCAATAGACAAATGCAAATGCCAAAAGGCAAAAAAAAGACAAAAGACGGCAAAAAGGCGGCTTTTTTCCGCCTTTTTGCCAATTTGGAATGATCAGTCGTTGTATTTGACGGCGTCGTCGAACAGTTTGTTAAGCTCTTCGGACGGGGCCGGAGTGGCCAGCGCGACAGCGATGGCGGCGATGAGGCCGACGAAGAATCCGGGCACTAGTTCATAGATGCCGGTCTTTGAGCAGAAGATAAGATAGAGGCAGTCCACGCCGGCGCCGATGAGGATGCCGGCGACACAACCAGCCATGTTAAAGCGCTTCCAGAAGAGACTGAGCAGGATGGCGGGACCGAAGGCCGCGCCAAAGACGCCCCATGCGTTGGAGACGAGGCCCATGATGGAGCCGGCGTTAGGGTTGGTGGCGATGATCAGAGCGACGGCTGCGACGACGAGAACGATGAGACGGCCGTTCCAGAGGAGTTCAGGAGCCGTGGATTCGTTCTTGCGGATGATTGGCTTGTAAACGTCGTTTGTGAAAGCGGATGAGGCGGCGAGGAGCTGGCTGTCCGCCGTGCTCATGGCGGCGGCGAGAACGGCTGAAAGCAACAGGCCGGAGATGATGGCCGGGAAGATGATACGGACCATGTTGACGAAGACGAGTTCGTTGTTGACGATATCGTCATGCAGGCCGAGATGCGTACGGCCGATGATGCCGATCAACGCGGCGAAGACGAGAATGATGACCGTCCACGTGATACCAATGACGGAGGACTTCTTCAAATCCTTCTGTGATTTGATGGACATGAAGCGGATGATGATGTGCGGCATTCCGAAGTATCCGAGGCCCCAGCCGAGACCGGAGACAATTGACTTCCAGCTGGAGGTCATGCTCCAGAAGTGTTCAGGAAGGGCGGCCTGTTCGGCACCGACTTCCGGAATCATGAACACGGCGAAGATCGGGGCGAGCAGCATGGCGCCGAGCATCAGCATGCCTTGGAAGAAGTCCGTCCAGCAGACGGCGGAGAAGCCGCCTAGGAAGGTGTAGCTGACGATGATGACTGCGGCCAGATACATGGCGCTGAGCGTGTCAATACCGATGACCTTGTGGAACAGGATGCCGCAGGCCTTGATGGAGGAGGCGGCATAGATCGTGTAGGCCACGAGGAAGACAATGGCGCAGATGACCTGCAAAGCGTAGGACTTGCTGCGGAAGCGGTTGGTGAGATACTGCGGGATGGTGATGGAGTCGCCGGCGACGATGGAGAACTGGCGGAGGCGCGGGGCTTCGACAACCCAGCTGATGGCGTAGCCAAGACCGAGGCCGATGGCGATCCAGACTTCCGAGAGGCCTTTGTTGTAGATGGCGGTCGGCAGGCCCATGAGGACCCATGCGCTCATATCAGAGGCACCGGCCGAGAGGGCGGCGACCCATGCACCCATCTTGCGGTTGCCAAGGAAGTACGTCTTTTCGCTGCCGTCTTTGTCTTTAAAGAAGAAGACGACGCCGATGCAGACCATGCAGATGAGATAGACAATGAAGACTATAAATTCGAGATTCATGGATGGCTCCTTAAGCCGCGCATCATGCCCATGAAAGGCTGTTTGAATTATACCTTATAATTATATAAGAATCATTTAGCCCAAACACTCATGGGCGTGGCGGAAGGCTGTCCTGTATTTTATTTTTCCGCTTCGGCGGCTTCCTCTTTGCTCTTGCGGGGATTGCGCTTCGCGGTACGCTTCGCGAATTTTTCGCCGAGGCGTTCGATGATGAGAGCCTTCAGTTCACGCTTGCCCATGTCGCGAAGTTCGACGATGCGCTGCTTCTGGGCTTCACGCGGCTCTGTTTTGCCGGATTCCCAATGATTGACGGACAAATGGCTGACGCCGAGGAGTTTGGCGAACTGGGTCTGGGAGACGCCGATGTTCTTGCGCCATTTGGCGATGCGTTCCGGAGAGACGCGGACGGCTTTCATTTCTTCCGGGGAAACTTCCGGTTTGGGGGCTTCGGGCGGCAGAACGATGGCGGCTGTCTTGTTGGTGAGCTTGGAGAGTTCTTTGAGGATCTTGCCCTGCTCGGAAACGGTCTTCTTCAGCGCGGAGATCTGTTCTTTCAGATCTTCAATGGCGGCACGGGCCTCTTTTTTGGCCAGACGGCGGATTTCTTCTCCCAAAACTTGTTGTACGTTCGGCATGATAGTCCTTTTGGTTTGAGTTAATACATAGTTCGTTGATAACGAAAACGCTCTATAAACATAATCCATCATGAAAAAGTTACAAATAATTACGATGAACAAAATGAAAAACGGCATTGTATATGAGTGATTTTTAGAACAAAGTATTCATCTTGTAGGTGTATTTTTGCGATGTTAGGCTATGTTATGACTTTTGATGAACCTACTAGCATAGGTCATTTGGGAACATGTATTAGGAATTTGGTTGGATTGCACCATGGATTTGCTATTAATCACGCCGCCGCTTCTACAACTTAATTCGCCGTATCCGGCCACGCCTGTGTTGTTGAATATGCTACGTGAACACGGTTTCGATGTAATGCAACGAGACATGTCGCTGGAGTTCGCGTTACGTGTTTTCACACCTGAAATCATCCGGCAAGCGGCGGAAATGGCGCGAAAACAACGGAATCCAAGCGAACCGATGATGTTCTTTCTGGATAGTGCGGAGGATTATGCACGGACTATTTTGGACGTTGTCGCATTTCTGCAAGGCCGTCGGCCTGAACTCGCATGGCGCATAGCCGCACGTACATTCCTGCCGGAAGGGCCGTTTTTTAGTCAATTGGATGGTGATGAAGAAGAGGATGCCGAGACGGATTTGCAGGCCTATTTCGGACTAATGGGAACAATTGATAGAGCTAAGTTCTTGGCATCGTTGTACATGGATGATATTTCATCGTTCCTGAACGAAGCATTGGATGATAAACTCGTCTTTGGAAAATATGGCGAAAGCCTGTCGATATCATTGCCGTTATTTGATTCACTAGCGTCGGAATTGACGAAAAAGCGGACAACAGTTCTTGAAGATTTATTGGATCAGATGACGGAAGAGCTTCTGGCGGAATCACATCCGAAATTTGTTGGTTTTGCTGTTCCATTTCCCGGAACGTTATATGGTGCGTTTCGTATGGCGAAGAAAATCCGTGAGAAATCGCCGGAGACAAGCATCATATTAGGCGGTGGATATGTAAATTCCGAATTGCGGGATTTAGAGGACAAGCGTGTTTTCGAGTATGTGGATTATATCAGCTATGATGAAGGATTGCAACCACTTCTGGCGATTTTAAAGGGCGAACTTGTGCTGTCTTCGGAGGCAGAAACGGATGGTTGTCCGCGACTTGGAAACAAACGTGTGCTGACGAAGGATGGCTGGCGGTCGCTGCCGCATTGCGACGCGTCGCCGCCGATGTTGGTTCCGGACTATGATGGTTTGGATTTGTCCAAGTATCTGTCAATTGTGGAGATGCCAAATCCTTTGCATAGGATTTGGACGGATGGCGTTTGGCTGAAAATGCAACTTGCGCAGGGGTGTTATTGGCACAAATGCGCATTCTGTGATCTGGCATTGGACTATATCGGGCGGTATGAGCCGGGCAAGGCGTCGGAAATCGTCGATGCGATGGAAAATTTGATGGAGACGACGGGACGGCGTGGTTTCCATTTTGTCGATGAAGCCGTTGCTCCCGCGTTGTTGCGGGCCGTCAGTGAAGAGATTTTGAAGCGCGGCTTGTCGCCAGTCTGGTGGGGTAATATACGATTTGACAAGAACTTCACGCCAGAGCTTGCAGAACTGATGTCCAGTGCGGGATGTATCGCTGTAACAGGCGGTTTGGAATGCGCGAACGATCGATTGCTGAAGCTGATGAACAAAGGAATTACGTTGGCGACGGCGCGGGCGGCGTTTGAAGCGTTTTCATCCGCAGGCATTATGGTGCATGCCTATCTGATGTATGGTTTTCCAACGGAGACGCGTGATGAGGCGATTGGTGCGTTGGAGTTTGTACGCCAATGCTTTGCGGATGGAATTCTGCAATCGGCCTTCTGGCATCGATTTGCGTTGACGGCGCATAGCGGTATTGCACGCGAACCGGAGAAGTTTGGAATCGTGATTGATAAAATGAAAATATCAGGGCCGCGTTTTGCGTTAAATGAAATAGCATATCATGAAGCGAAAGCGCCAGATTGGGATGCGATTGGAGAAGTGTTACGGACTGCTTTGTACAATTATATGATTGGACGCGGGCTGGACACGCCTGCGAGACAGTGGTTTAAACATGGTAGATGATGTCATTATATAAGGAAAAGAAACATGGATATGGCGATATTCGAAGACGGTAGCCGCTTTTTTGTCGGTTGCAATTATTGGGCGAGCCATGCGGGAACGAACATGTGGCGAAATTGGTCTGCGGAATCCGTTGAAGCAGATTTCAAAGCGTTGTCGGAGAACGGCGTACAAGTCTTGCGCGTTTTTCCGCGATGGGATGATTTCCAACCGTTGACGCCGCATTTGGGTGGCGGCGGAAGCTTTGTGGAGCTTCGCATGGGGGAAGATCCGCTTCCAGATACGGAGTGCGGTCGCGCAGGCGTGGATGAGACGATGATGGAGCGTTTTCGCGTCTTTTTGGATTTGGCGGAGAAATATAACCTGAAACTGCTGGTGGGGCTCATCACAGGCTGGATGTCCGGCCGCATGCTGAAGCCGCAAGCGTTTGAACGCGTGAATGCTCTGGCGGATCCGTTCGCGATTCGTTGGGAAGTTCGCTTCACGCGATTGTTTGTGAAGACATTCAAGGATTCGAAAGCAATTGTCGGATGGGACTTGGGCAACGAATGCAACTGCATGGCGGGCAGTGACATCCATCAATTTTGGGCATGGACGAACGCAATCGCGGGGGCGATTCGATTGGAAGATCCGACGCGGCCTGTCGTGTCCGGCATGCATGGTCTGAAGACGGATCCGAATCAGAATGTGCCGATTGTCGATCAGGCGGAATTGACGGATGTGCTCTGCACGCATCCGTATCCTGTGTTCACGCCGCATTCGAAGGTCGATCGCGTCAATACGATCCGCAACGCGTTCCACGCGGCGGCGGAGACGCGGCTCTATGCGGAGATCGGCGGCAAGCCTGCTTTTGTGGAAGAGGCGGGTAGCCTTGGGCCTGGAGCGTCGTCGGAAACTGTTGCAGCGCATTATCTTGAAAATATGCTGTGGAATTCGTTCGCCCATGGTTGCAGGGGGCTGTTGTGGTGGTGCGGCCATGACCAGACGGCGTTGACGCATACACCGTACGATTGGGTGGGCATGGAGCGTCATCTCGGACTGCTTCGTCCAGACCGTTCACCGAAGGAGACGATGAAAGTTTTAGGTATGTTTGGTCGCATGGCGGCTAATGTGCAACTGCCGAAACATCGGCAGGATGCCGTCTGCCTGCTGACGGAGGAGCAGGACCAGTGGGGAGTCGCCTACATGACGTTCATTCTCGCGAAACAGGCTGGATTCGACATCGAATTCCAGTATGCGAACGAACCATTGAAAAAGGCCGATGTCTATCTGATGCCATCCATTCGCGGCTATAGAATCCTGCGGAGTTACCGTTGGCGGCATCTGCTGGAAGTCGTCGCAAATGGCGCGAAATTATATGTTTCCAGCGATGACGCGACGCTTGATCCGTTCTTCGATGAAACGGCGGGCATCCGTCTGGAGACGAGCGCGAAAGCCGCCGCGCCACAGCAGATCAACTGCGACCGTTTCAATATCCAGATTCGCGGCGGTTATGAACTGAAGCTGTCGTCCATCGGCGCGGAAGTTTTGGCGACGGATGCAGATGGCGATCCCGCATTGACATGCAATCAATATGGTAAAGGAAAGATCGTTTTCTGTAACGCACCAGTGGAAAATTCGCTGACGGAACAGCCTCGCGCTTTCGACGGCAACTTGCATCTGTTCTATCGCTATCTGATGGAACTGCTTGGAATCAAACGCGCTGTGACACGCCAGAATCCCATGTTGACGTTGACGGAACATCCGATGGCGGATGGCGGACTGCTGGTCTGCGCTGTCAACAACACACCGTCACCGATAAAAGATACGTTGTGCGCTTCAGGAAAGACGTTTGTTGAAACAGTCTGCGGCGCACCACAGACATCATTGGAAATCACACTGCCGGGCAATACAGGAACGGTGATTCGGCTGAAATGAAAGGAAGGGTGTGACGACGGTGTCCCCGCCGTCGTGCGAAGGCGACGCCTTCGCGGCTTTCTGAATAGTTACAAGTTATTCTGAAACAGATAGTACCCAAAAAAGGAAAAAGCATGAAGAAATTATGGTTGATTTTAATGGTCGCATGGGCGTTCGCGTTGACGGCGCAGGAGGCGGAACAGGCGGCGGAACAGGCGGCGAAGACCGAAACGAAGGACAAACCTTACAACGTCATCATGTTCGGTGATTTGCATTACGACAACATGGACTGCCATGATGACAAGAAGAAGGAGGAGCGCAAGAGCGAATTTACGCGTAACATGAGCCATTGGAATCCGGAAAAAGGACTGGCTCCGAAACTTATCAAGGCGGCGGCCAGCAAGGTGAACGACGAGACGGCGTTCGCATTGCAGGTTGGCGATGTCACGCAGGGTGACGGCAAGACGCTGGAGGCCGCGAAACAGCTATTCACGGAAGTCATCGAACAGTTGACGAAGCCTTTCGGCAAGACGCCTGTCTATATTGTAAAAGGAAACCACGACTATCGTTCGCCGGGCGGCCGCAAGGCATTCGCGGAAGCTGTCGTGCCGTATTTGAAGACGATTCTTCCCGAAGGCGCGGAAATTAAAAACAGCAACTACGCCGTCGAACACGGGCCTGATCTGTTTCTGTTTCTTGACCTCCAAGTCCCAGATTTTGAGTTCGCCAAGAAGACATTGGAAGCACATCCAAACATCCGTCATTTGTTTGTCATCAATCATCTTCCGTTCATTCCGAATCCGGGCGGCCGTCCTGCCTGGACGTTGTTCCATACACGTCAGCAACCGGTCATTACGGAAAAGCAGTTGGAGTTCCGCAAAATGGTCGCAAAACGGAATGGCATCATGCTGGCGGGGCATATCCATGCCAATTCACTGTCCGATTATAAGAAGGAAGGCGAAGGGCGCATCACGCAGATCACCATCAGCAGCATGGGGTCAAGCAAGAAGCGGACGGAATTCCCGAAGCCGAACACATCTTATTCATCCGCCGTGCTGAAAGCGTTGGAGCTTGCCGACCCGAAGGTCGCAAAATACATGGAGGAATTCCGGCCGTATGTCGTGAAGCATGAGCGCTTCGGCGATTCCGGCTATGGCATTATCAAAATCAACGGCGAGCATGTGACATTCGAGCTCTATCGTGCCGATACGACGGACAAGCCTGGTGTTGTTTGGGAATTGAGATAAGTGGCTAGTGGCTAGTGGCTAGGAGGCTAGAATGCTAGAAGCCTAGAATGCTAGGAGCCTAGAATGCTAGGAGCCTAGAATGCTAGGAGCCTAGAATGCTAGGAGCCTAGAATGCTAGGAGCCTAGAATGCTAGAAGCCTAGAAGCCTAGAGTGCTAGAAGCCTAGAAGCCTAGAAGCCTAGAAAACAAAAAGGCCCGCCTTCCGAAATGGAGGGCGGGCCTTTGATTTCAGACGATGATTACATCATCTTGCCGACTTGCTGGATGAAGTCCATGCGTTTGGCGGCGTCGGCTTCGGCCTGCTTGAAGAGCTCTTCCGCGTGGGCGGGGTTGGCCTTCATGAGCAGCTTGTAACGGCCTTCGGACTGGATGAAGTCCTGGAAGCCGCCATTCGCCGCGGCCTTGACATCCCACGAGAAGCGGGCGGCAGGATCCGCGACGGCGGGGTTGAAGCGGTAAACCGGATAGTAACCAGCTTCAACGGCGCGTTTCTGCTCGGTCTGCGTCTTGCTCATATCGATGGTATGAGCGATACACGGCGCGTAGGCGAAGATGATGGACGGGCCATCGTATGCTTCGGCTTCCTGGAAGGCCTTCAAGGTCTGCTGGCGGTCATAGCCGAGGGCGACGGACGCGACATAGACGTAGCCGTAGCTCATGCACATGAAGCCCATGTTCTTCTTGTAGGTCTTCTTACCGCCGGCGGCGAACTTGGCGACGGCCGCGGTCGGAGTGGACTTGGAGGCCTGTCCGCCGGTGTTGGAATAGACTTCCGTGTCGAGGACGAGGATGTTGACGTTGCGGTTCATGGCGACAACGTGGTCGATGCCGCCGTAACCGATATCGTTGGCCCAGCCGTCACCACCGATGATCCAGACGGACTTGTCGGTGAAGAAGTCGGCCAGTTCGTTGACCTTCGCGACGACGGGGCAGCCGCAGTCGGCGTACTTGGCGAGGACGGCCTTGGCGGCTTCCTGCGCGGCGACGGCTTCGGCGGTCTTGGAGTTGTCCCAGAACTTGAGGGCGTTGCTGACGGCGTCCTTCAGGTCGGCGGGCGTCTTGTCGTTTTCGAGCAGCTTGCCGCAGAAGGACTTCAACGTTTCACGGTTGGAATCGATGGCGAGGCGCATACCGAAACCGAATTCGGCATTGTCTTCGAAGAGGGAGTTCGCCCAAGCGGGGCCACGGCCGTTCTTGGCCTTGGCGTACGGGATGGTCGGGAACGTACCGGAGTAGATGGAGGAGCAACCGGTGGCGTTGGCGACGACCATGTTTTCACCGAACAGCTGGGAGACGAGTTTGACGTACGGCGTTTCACCGCAGCCTGCGCAGGCGCCGGAGAACTCGAACAGCGGCTGGCGGAGCATGGCGCCCTTGAGGGACGTCGGGCTGGCCTTGCCGAGGATGTTGTCTTCGGTGGATTCGAAGAACTTCTCGTTGGCGTTTTCGCCGGCGGCGCGTTCGGCTTCGATCGTGGACCAAACGAGAGCCTGCTTGCCTTCCTTGGCGGTCATCGG
>JAEEGH010024865.1_pt1 | contig 12052 bp, 9 predicted proteins | sample 9134181 | NCBI WGS metagenome assembly JAEEGH01 (sample SAMN16246544, study PRJNA631951) | gut metagenome | biome: gut microbiome; feature: rumen; material: DP-attached | host: Bos | place: Iran: Karaj | collected 2018-10
AGGTAGGTTTATCCTCATAACTTTTTTGTTATTTCTACCCGTAATCCTCAGGGCACAAGGAGATTGGTGGAACGAGGACCCGAGTTATGTGGTTCCGATCGATGCGGCGGGCATTACTGCCGACCGTCCTATGAGAAAGATAGGAATCCAGGAGACCAGGCTTGACACAATTGCTCTCAGGGACAACATTGCGCTTTCTATTGCCGACGTGCTGACCTTCAACTCTTCGGTATTTGTCAAGCAGTACGGCCGTGGCAGTCTCTCGACAATTGCATTCAGAGGCACATCAGCATCTCACACGCAGGTGAGCTGGAACGGAATGAAGATCAACTCACCGATGCTTGGAATGACCGACTTCTCGATGATACCATCGTACTTCATCGACGATGCATCTCTGCTTCACGGCTCATCTTCTCTGGGAATGTCAGGAGGAGGTCTTGGAGGTGCTGTGGTGCTTTCGACCGAACCGGCACAATACAAGGGCCTCGGCATCCAGGCGGTGCAGGGCATAGGTTCCTTTGGTACCTTCGATGAATTCCTGAGGGTGACCTGGGGTGACGAACACTGGCAGACATCAACCCGTGCCGTATACACTTCCAGCCGCAACGACTTCACATACCGCAACTATAACAAGAAGGTCGACGGCCAGTATCCGATCGACACGAACCGCTGCGGTTCGATTCGTGATTTCCATATCCTTCAGGAAGCATACTACAACACCGGAGGCGGCGACCGATTCGGCATCAATGCCTGGTATATGGCCAGCACACGTGGCGTACCGATGCTCAGCGTCGATTACCGCAGCAACCAGGACTATGTCAACGAGCAGGGGGAGAACACGCTTCGCAGCGTGCTGAGCTGGGACCACGACCGTCGCAGTTACAAGGTCCACACTAAGGCAGGATACAACGGCACCCGCCAGTCCTACGATTTCATCAAAGACAAGGGCAACGGGCAGATGGTGCAGATGGTGGAGAGCCGCAGCCGCATCAACACGGTCTATGCACAGAGCGAGGCTGAGTTCTTCCTGCCGGGCAACTGGATGCTTACGGCGCAGCTGGCGGCCTACCAGCATTTCGTGCAGAGCAAGGACCGCAACGCTGCGGCATTGACAGGCACTGCTACCATAGAGGGAAATGTCCAGAAGATTGCCATTGGCTATAATCAGGCCCGTTTCGAGATGCTGTCATACATTTCCGCCAAGTGGCAGCCGACTCAGAGGCTGGGACTGAGCGCTTCTCTGAGGGAAGAACTTTACGGCGACAGTTTCACTCCGCTAATTCCCGCATTCTTCGCGGACTATCTCGTCAGCCGCACTGGCAATGTCCGACTCAAGGCTTCTGCCAGCCGCAACTTCCGTTTTCCTACTCTCAATGACCTCTATTTCATGCCTGGCGGCAATCCTGACCTGAAGCCTGAGAAGGGTATTTCGTATGATGCGGGTGTCAGCTTTGCCACGGCAAAGGATGATGTCTATTCTCTTGACGGGGAGCTGACCTGGTTCGATTCATATATAGATGACTGGATCGTGTGGATTCCTACCTTCAAGGGTTACTGGACTCCGCGCAACATCAAGCAGGTTCACGCCTACGGCATCGAGGCGAAGGCGGGCGGTTTCCTTCAGCTTGCGCGTGACTGGCAGCTACATCTGAACGGTTCGTTCTCCTGGACTCCGTCCATCAACAACGGTGACCCGGCCGACTGGGCTGACGAGGCTATCGGCAAGCAGCTTGTCTATGTGCCGTTGCTCTCGTCTTCAGTAAATGGTTCGCTGGCCTACAAGAGCTGGAAGCTGACCTACAAGTGGTGTTATTACAGTGAGCGTTTCACTACTTCGGACAATGACATCAAGTCGAAGATAGGGAGGGGGCTGCCATATTTCATGAACGATATCGTGCTCGAGAAGCGTTTTATGACTAAGCCTGCGGAGCTGTCGCTCAAACTAGCGGTCAACAATCTCTTCAACGAGGAGTACGAATCTGTCCTGAACCGTCCTATGCCCGGCCGCAACTTCGAATTCTTCATCGAGATCCGGCCTATATTCAAAAAGGTCAAATAGCCTTTCCCCGCAGGATGACTTTGTCGATGAAGGGGGTGGTGTAGCGGTAGGCAAGGCTGCCGAGGGTGTCGAAGCCGGGCCTTGCGACAATGAGGTTTGCGAGCTTGCCGACGGCGATTGAGCCGGCCATGTCGCTGACGTCCATTGCACAGGCTGAATTGACGGTCACCGCATTGAAGGCCTGCTCCGGTGTGAGCCTCATCCTGATGCAGCCGAGAGCCATTACGAAACGCATATCGCCGGAAGGAGAGGTGCCGGGATTATAGTCAGAGGCGAGCGCTACGCCCAGCCCTGCTTCTATGAACCCCTTGGCGTTCCCATAGGGATCCCGCAGGAAGAATGAAGCTCCCGGAAGCATCGTAGGTATAGTAGAGCTGCCTTTCAGACAGTCAATCTCGGCCTCGGTGGTCCTTTCGAGATGGTCCACAGACAGGGCGCCGTGAGCGACTCCGACCTGGACACCGCCGCTCACAGCAAGCTGGTTGGCGTGCAGTTTCGGCCTCAGGCCATATTTTGCGGCAGTCTCCAGAATCTCTGCCGTATCGTCAACGGTAAAGAATCCCTGCTCGCAGAATACATCAGCAAAATCTGCCAGTTCTTCTGCGGCAACGGCCGGTATCATCTCGTTGCATACCAGTCTGACATAATCTTCCCGTGACATTCCGCGGGCAACTGCGTGTGCCCCGAGGAAGGTGGATTTCACCACGGCAGGCACGGTTTCACGGATACGGCGTATCACGCGGAGCATCTTCAGCTCGTCGGCAGTGCTCAAGCCGTATCCGCTCTTGATCTCGATGGCTCCGCTTCCAGCCGCCATCATCTCGCGGACACGCTCGATGCTCTGTTCGAACAACTCGTCCTCGCTCGTGCGATGAAGCAGGTCTGCGGAATTCAGAATACCTCCGCCGTTGGCGGCAATTTCGGCATAGCTGAGCCCACGTATCTTGTCTTCGAACTCCCGCTCGCGGCTGCCGGCCCACACTGCGTGGGTATGGGAATCGCAGAATGCAGGGATGACCATCCTGCCTTCGGCACTCCAGTTTAGGTCGGCACCGGAAGGCAGTCCGTCGGCCATCGAGCCGAAACCTGCTATCAATTCTCCATCGAGCAGCAGCCAGGCGTCTTTAAGGCAGCCGACTTCGCTCATAGCTGCGCCTTCCTTGCGCACATCAGTGCCGATGCCCGCGAGCAGTCCTATGTCGGTGACAAGAGTCTTCATTTTCTAGAAATAGTTTTCTCTCTTGATGAACTCCACGCTGCGGTGGATGAGAGGAGACAGGTATGTGTCATTGTCCACAAAGGGAACTTCCTTACGGAAATCAGAAAGGATGGCTTCGAGCATCTTGCTGCTCTTGGCAGGGCGGCGGAACTCCATAGCCTGAGCTGCGTTCATCAGTTCGATGGCAAGCACAGTCTCGCAGTTGTCCACTACCTTCACCAGCTTTGTTGCAGAGTTTGCGCCCATACTGACGTGATCTTCCTGTCCCTGTGACGACGGGATGGAATCGACAGAAGCCGGCCAGCAGAGCATCTTGTTCTGGCTGACAATAGAGGCTGCCGTGTACTGCGGAATCATAAATCCTGAATTCAGGCCGGGGTTGGCCACCAGGAATTTCGGTAGGCCGCGTACTCCTGCGATAAGCTGGTAGATGCGCCGCTCGGATATGTTCGACAACTCCGCCATAGCGATGGCAAGTGCATCCATAGGAATGGCAATCGGCTCGCCGTGGAAGTTGCCTGCAGATATGATCATATCCTCGTCGGGGAAGATATTGGGGTTGTCGGTCGTGGAGTTGATCTCGTTCTCGATGACGGAGCGCACGTACTTGATATTGTCCTTCACCGCACCGTGAACCTGCGGGATGCAGCGGAATGAATAAGGGTCCTGAACGTGCTCTTTAGGACGGGAGATGAGTTCACTGCCGCCCAGCAGCCTCATAAAGCGCTCTGCAGTGTCGAGCTGGCCCTCGTGAGTGCGAAGCCTGTGGGTGAGTGGCAGGAAAGCCTCGATGCGGCCGTCAAAGGCGTCGAGAGAGATGGCACCTATGATGTCGGCCCATTTGCTCAGGCGGTAGCTCTTGAGAAGGCACCATATTGCGTGAGCGCTCATAAACTGGGTCCCGTTGAGAAGGGCCAGTCCCTCCTTGCTCTTAAGGGAGATCGGCTCCCAGCCCTTGTCTTTCCATACTTCGGCCGCGGGTCTCACTTCTCCGTTATAGAGCACTTCTCCCATTCCGATCAGCGGAAGGCAAAGATGCGCCAGAGGCACGAGGTCGCCGGAAGCCCCAAGTGAACCTTGGGTATAGACAATCGGAAGGATGTCCTCGTTGAACATATCTATCAGTCTCTGCACTGTCTGGAGCTGCGCTCCGGAGTGGCCGTAGGAGAGGTTCTGCACCTTAAGCAGGAGCATCAGACGTACTATCTCAGGATTGACCTTGTCACCGGTGCCGCAGGCGTGCGACATCACCAGGTTGTGCTGTAGTTGGCCAAGTTCGTCTTCGGGGATGCTTACGTTGTACAGGCTGCCGAAGCCGGTGGTTATGCCGTATATTGGACGGCCAACAGATTTGATCTTCTCATCGAGGTATGTGCGGCAGCGGATTATCGCATAGGTACATTCTTCGGACAGTTCCAGTTTTTTATGCTTGTCCAGTATTTCTTTGATTCCGTCGAGTGACAGGTGTTTGAAACTTATCTTGTGTGTCATAGTGTCAAGGCGTCTTTGATTATGTTGTCGTCAGCAATGTTAGGCATAGTTATCTTCAGTTCCGGAGTGCGGGCCATCTCACGCAGGGCACTGTTCATTGCTCCCTGGTTGCGGGCCCAGCTGCGGCGTGCGATTCCGTTGTTGACATCCCAGAACAGCATCTCGCGGATATGGCGGGCAGAAGTCTCGGAGCCGTCGATGACCATTCCGAAACCACCGTTGATCACTTCACCCCAGCCGACTCCTCCGCCGTTGTGGACGGATACCCAGGTGGCTCCGCGGAAAGAGTCTCCGATGACGTTCTGAACTGCCATATCGGCCGTGAACTGACTGCCGTCATAAATGTTGGATGTCTCACGGAAAGGGGAGTCCGTGCCGGATACATCGTGGTGGTCGCGGCCAAGGACGACAGGTCCTTTGAGCCTTCCGTCGCGGATGGCTTGGTTGAAGGCAAGGGCTATCTTGGTGCGGCCTTCGCAGTCGGCGTAGAGGATGCGTGCCTGCGAGCCAACAACAAGCTTGTTGCGGCCTGCCTCGTCGATCCATTTGACGTTGTCATGCATCTGTCCCTTGATCTCGTCGGGAGAGGTGCGTGCTTCTTCCTCAAGCACTTCCATCGCCAGTTTGTCGGTGAGGGCGAGGTCGTCGGGATCCTCGCTCATACATACCCAGCGGAACGGACCGAAGCCATAGTCGAAATACATCGGGCCCATTATGTCCTGGACGTAAGAAGGATATTTGAAGCTGCCGTCAGCCTTGAGCACGTCTGCGCCGGCCCTTGAACATTCGAGCAGGAAGGCGTTTCCGTAGTCGAAGAAATACATTCCCTTGGCAGAGAGCCGTCCGATCGCTGCGGCGTGGCGGCGGAGTGAAGCATAGACGGCCTCCTTGAAGGCTGCAGGATCAGATGCCATCAGGGCCTTGCTTTCTTCGAAACTCAGCCCGGCCGGATAATAACCGCCTGCAAAAGGATTGTGGAGCGAGGTCTGGTCTGATCCAAGGTCGACATTGATTCCTTCATCGGCCAGCCGTTCCCAGAGGTCCACGACGTTGCCGACATAGGCCAGTGAAACGACTTCCTGGTCTGCCACGGCCTTGCGGATTCTGGCCATCAGTTCGTCGAGGTTTTCGTGCAGTTCGTCCACCCATCCCTGATCGTAGCGTTTCTGTGCCGCTGAAGGATTGATTTCGGCAGTCACGCTCACTACTCCTGCGATGTTGCCGGCTTTGGGCTGTGCACCCGACATTCCGCCGAGGCCTGCAGTTACGAACAGCATTCCGTGACGTTCCTCTTCAGTCCCTTTCAGGCCGCGTTTCCACAACTGTTTGCGGGCAGCATTCATCACGGTGATCGTGGTGCCGTGAACGATGCCCTGAGGACCGATGTACATCCAGGAACCTGCGGTCATCTGTCCGTACTGCGAAACTCCCATCGCGTTGAAGCGCTCCCAGTTGTCCTGCGAAGAATAGTTCGGGATCACCATTCCGTTGGTGATGATTACCCGCGGAGCGTCCTTATGGCTCGGGAACAAACCGAGCGGATGGCCGCTGTACATTGCCAGCGTCTGCTCCTCAGTCATATTGGCCAGGTACTGCATAACAAGACGGTACTGTGCCCAGTTCTGGAATGCGGCGCCGTTGCCGCCATAGACTATCAGTTCGTGGGGATGCTGGGCCACGCGCTCGTCCAGGTTGTTCTGGATCATAGCCATCATCGCGGCGGCCTGCCGGCATTTGGCTGGATACTCGTCGATGGGGCGGGCGTACATCCGGTAGGACGGACGGTAGCGGTACATATAGATGCGGCCGTAGTCCTTCAGTTCCTGAGCGAATTCAGGGGCGAGCTGAGCGTGCAGTCTGGGAGGGAAATACCGCAGCGCATTGCGAAGCGCCAGTTCCTTTTCGGCTTCAGTGAGGATGTCTTTGCGTTTGGGAGCGTGATTTACTTTATCGTCGTAAGGCTTCTGCTCAGGCAGGCTGTCCTGGGGAATTCCTGCCAGAATTTCTTCCTTGAATGTCATCGTTACAATTTTGTTAGCGTTAATACTTCAGCCTCGAGTTTCTCCGCCTCGGCAACCATCGCTGCACCTTCTTCGATCAGGGCGCTTGCTGAGGCTTTGTCTTCGAGGCCCTGGGCGTTGATTTTGACATTCAGGAAGGCGCCGCGGACAGCGGCACGTGCGGCCAACGCTGCCACTCCTGCGTCAGAGGCTGAATTGGGATTGCCGTCGCGGGCCATTGCCACCGCCAGAGGGAACACATCCATAGCGGTCTTCATTGTCTCGAGGGGAACCTGGGCTGCGTGAAGAGTGGCGGCCTCGATTGCCTTGCTGCGGGCGGCCTTCTCTTCCGGGGTGCCCTTGGGAAGACCCATTGCCGCCATTATGCCGTCGAAGGAGCGGGTGTCTTCATCCACCAGTTCCAGCATCCTGGCGAGAACCTTCTGGCCCTTGTCGGCCCACTGTGAGAATTCTTCCCAGCGGTCGTCCCAGCCTCGCTTTCCAGCGGACAGGTTTGCCACCATTGTGCTCAGCGCTGCACCGAATGCGCCCATCACCGCTGCCACGCTGCCGCCTCCGGGCGCCGGAGATTCTGATGCGGTTTCTTCGGCAAAGCCTTTGACTGTCATCCTCACAAGCCTTTCGCGGGCTGCTTCTTCAGCAGGATCAGCGATGAGATATTCTATTACTTTCTCGCGAGGATCGAAGGGTTTGAGGTCGTCAAGCCCCATACTCTTTACTGCGATTTTCATCAGTTCGCTCTCTGACACGCCGACGCTGCGGTGCTGTTTTTCGAGGAAATATCGTCCTGCATCTATCAGCACCTGCTTAGGCACGAGGCCGACTATTTCGGTGCCGGTGACGCGCATTCCGCGGGCTTCGGCCTTGGCTGAGACTTCGTCGAAGGCTTTGTGAAGGGGAGTGGCGTCGATGTCGGTGATGTTCATACTAACCTGGGCCACGCCATACTCGGGAATATACCAGCCGATTGCCTTGCAGCCTTTCAGTGTGCCCGGTATCCAGACCTGTTCGCCGTTTGCGTCCTTGATGAGGGCTCCGGTCAGGGAGCCGCCTTCACGGGCCTTGCGGCCTTTCTCGCGGACATCGAATGCAACGCTCATAGCCTTGCGGACGGATGTGGTATTGAGGTTGAAGTTGACTGCGATGAGGAAGTTGCGGGCGCCTACATTGCTGGCTCCGCTGCGGGCTGTAACGTCGTCGTAAGCGGCAGGGCCGAAGTCTGGTCTGCGTTCTGGATCCGCCATCTTCTCGGGAAGCGCCTCGTATTCGCCGGCGCGGCACACTGCGAGGTTGCGGCGTTCGGGCTTGAATGCGGCGGCTTCGTAACAGTAGCAGGGGATACCCAGTTCGTTGTACATCCTTTCGGCGAGTTTGCGTGCGAGCGCGGCACATTCCTCAAGGGTTATGCCCTGTACGGGAACGAGGGGCAGCACGTCGGTCGCACCTGAGCGGGGATGCTCTCCGTGATGGAGACGCATATCGATCAGCTCCTGGGCTTTGGCGGCTCCCTGGAATGCGGCTTCGCAGACAGCGTCTGGCTCACCTATGAAGGTAACGACGGTGCGGTTGGTCGCTTCTCCGGGATCAACGTTGAGCACGCTTACTGAGCGGCCGTCGGGAGTCTTTGTGTCGGCTATGGCTTTGACTATGGCGTCTATCACGCCCTTGTCACGGCCTTCGCTGAAATTCGGAACACATTCTATCAGTTGTTTCATAGTGACAATTATAGTGTTTGTATTTTTCAAATATACAAATAATAGCGCATAAGTGAAAGAATAAGGCCTGAAGGAATATGGCCACCCCGGCCAAGGAAGAGGGAGGTTGCCTGCTGGATACGAGTTCTGCGTAGCAGGACGAAGTAGACAGTAGGAGGGTACGAGTGAGCGTCAGCGAACGAGCTTCCTGAAGGCCTGTATTCTTTCACTTATGCTTATCTGTATATAAAAAATCCATCTCCCTTAATTGAGAGATGGATTATACTAATTATGAACAACAGATGAACCTGCTCTACTAGAAGTCTGAATTTACGACTACCCGTTCGAAGTCCTCGCGGACGATGTCGCCGTCGAAGCAGATGAACGACGTCTCGTCGCCGTCGGTAGCCAGCATCACGAAGCTCTTGATGATATTGTCGTCGCCGTTGGTGAACATCTGCATCCGGTCACCGCTGTCCTTGGCTTCCATCAGCAGCTCGTAGTTTCCGCCGCGGATCATCCTCGACACCTCGCCGGCAAGTTGTGATGCAGGACCGGAGTGCGGGATATTGAGAATGTACATACCCTTCAGGGAACGCACTAGGCGGGCTATGTCCACATCCTCATCACCCATCTCGAGGTTGAGGCGGCCGATCATCTTGAACATAGCAGGACTGATGTAAACTGCCTCCACACCTTCCAGGTCAGAATACTTTTCGTAGAGAGACTTGCCGGTCTGTGCGAATGCGCCAACAGACAACACTGCAAGAATGACTGATAAGAGAATCTTTTTCATCGTATTTTATTTATTGTTTTTTCCACATTTTCTGAAATGGTCTTTTCGCTCTCGTAGACCGCGTCCCTGCCTTGCTGCACCCCCGAGCCAATCTGGCGGAAGACAGCCTGGACCTGGGCATAGGCCAGTGCCGGATCGTCGAAGGTGTCCTTGGGCTCGCGGCTTTGCTGCAGGGCAAGTCCGATGCCCAGCATCAGGATGAACGAAGCGGCTATGCCTGAAATCCAGCTGACATACACCTTGCGAGAAGAACCGCCTTTGGCTTCTTCAGCAATCTCCAGCTTGGATACGAGTTCCTTGGCCCCAGCATCGCCGGCCTGCAGGGTCTCATCGTTCGCAATGGCTTCCAGCTCTTCCAGAGACAGTTTGCCGATGGTTTCAATATCTTTCATTTTCCAAGATTTTTCTAAGTGTCTTGCGCGCCGCGCTCAGCATCACCCTGAGACTCCCCTCGGAGAACCCGGTCGCTGACGCGATCTCGTCATATTCCATATTTTCAAATACCCTCATCCGGAGCACCTTCTGCTGACTGTCGGGCAGCGTTGCAATCGCCTTCTCCACAGCCTTGATGGTTTCCCTCGCCGCCAGCACCGAATCGTCGTCTGCAATGCTGACTTCCACTTTCTTTAGAGATTCGCTCCGTGCAACCTTTTCGTGACGCAGCCGGTCAAGGCAGATGTTGCGTAGCATTGCGAGTCCGTATGCCTTGGGCTGCCGTATCCCATCCAGTTTGTCCCTCGAGATCCAAAGCCTTATGTAGAGGTCCTGGACAGCGTCCGCCGCATCATCCGCATCCTCCAGAATATAGAGGGCTACGCGGTAGAAAGCGTTTTCAAGCGGAAGCCAGGTGGCCTTGAACTCAGGGATTTCCATCGTTTCTTACTTTGTCGTTGAGTTGACGAGTTCTGCAAGGTCGCCGGCAGAGATGGTTCCGAAGAAGCAGATCAGTGCGCCGTCCTCAGGGACGAACATTATGATGTCGCTGATCGTCTCCCCGTCATTGGAAGTGGTGCCGAAGATGGACATTTTCTCATTGCCGTCCTTGGCTTCCATCAGCAGCTCGCACCCTCTCAGCTCACCGGCCATCTTAGCGTTGAACTTGTCTTTAACCGCAGCCGGGCAGTCATCGTAGTCGACGACTATCATACTCTTCACCCCGCGCATCACCGGAAGGTCGCGATCCAGTCCGCTGACCATCTTGCCGAACTTAAGGGCCATACCGCCGATGGACACCATCTCCACGTTGGACTCCGACACCACCTTGATGCCCGGGAGCGTCACTGCTTCCCTGTCCGAATCGATTCCTGACAACCTGGCCTCAGCCCTCATCTCATTCACCAAACCCTGAACCCTGCTCTTGCCCGGAGTCTTGCGGGCCTGACACACTGCCGTTACTGACAACAGCACAAACAACGTTACTAATATCCGTTTCATAAAAATCGTTTTGACAATAAGACGTACGGGCGGAAATTTTGTTAATGACAAATCATCTTTTTTTGTCTATCCACACCCAGAGACGGTACATAAGGAATCCCCAGCACAGAAAGAGGACGACATAGACCCAGTAGGGAAGCCGTGCTGTGTAGGCGTCATCGCGTATGACATTCTCATAGTCGGGAATGTCTGTGTAATAGTAAGCCCCGGCCCCGAAGTCGTACTTCTCCGAGAGGCCGAGGCCGTTGATCATTATATACAAGGCGCAAAGGACAATCAGCACCGAGGCGGCGACGGTCGCCACTTTCATAGCCCTGCGCCTGTCCATTACTTGAATTCAGAAAGGACGGGTATGTCAAAGACAACGCCCGACAGCAGGAACCACACGGCAAAGAGAGTCAGCGCGATGTTGAAGAGCTGGCCGATGACATAGAGCCAAAGCACCTTGCCGCCGTGCATCTGCTTTGCGATGGACTTGAAGTTGGTGTCGAGTCCGATGGATGTGAAGGCAAGCACGAAAGCCCAGTTCTTGTACTGGTCGAGCACTCCGTTGATGGCCTTCACCTGGTCGCCGCCGAATACGGGCTGGATAATGAAAGAGGCGATGAGGGATGCTGCGAAGAAGCCGATGATGAACTTCGGGAAGCGGGTCCAGATCTCACTAGCGCCTACCTTGCGCTCGGATCCCTTGTCAACCCTCGTTGCAAAGAATATGGCCACGAAGAAGGCGATAAAACCGATGAGGATGTTCTGGATGGATTTGACAAGCACGGCTGCCTGCTCGGCTTCGGCACCGAGGGCATTGCCTGCCAGTACCACAGCTCCCGTGGAATCCACAGTACCTCCGATGAGCGCTCCGCCCATCAGCTGGCTCATGCCGCAGGCCTTGATTATCATAGGTTCGAACACCATCATCAGGATGGTGAAGATTATCGAAATGGAAATGGCTATCGAGAGGTCATCCTTCTTTGCCTTGGCAGCGGCGCCGGTGGCTATGGCCGCCGAGGTTCCGCATACGCTCGTTGCTGCGGCAAGGGTTATCACCAGCGGCTTGTTGTCAATCTTGAAGACCTTTGTGCCCAGCCACCACATGAAGATTATCACGATGGGGGTGACTATCCAGGCTATGCCGAGGCCGTAAAGGCCGAACTTGGCAATGTTGGAAAACAGCACAGAGAAGCCCATGATAACCAGTCCGGTCTTGATGTAGTATTCGGTGCGGATGGCAGGTTTCATCCAATCGGGCACACCTACGGTGTTGGATATCAATAGGCCGACAATCAGCGCCCAGAAGGCCCATTCGAGATAGCGGTTGAGGGAGAATTCTGCACTGATGCG
>JAEEGH010024866.1_pt1 | contig 12051 bp, 9 predicted proteins | sample 9134181 | NCBI WGS metagenome assembly JAEEGH01 (sample SAMN16246544, study PRJNA631951) | gut metagenome | biome: gut microbiome; feature: rumen; material: DP-attached | host: Bos | place: Iran: Karaj | collected 2018-10
CGCCGTAGTAACGTTTGTAAAGATCGTGCAGGTTCCGCGCGGAGATATACATAGACTGCGGGCTCAGAAAATGCGAAAACTCAAAGGTGATGCACTTGGCGACAAGGCCTTCGACTTCTTTTATCTTGCGCTTGAGCAGGTCGAACGCGATGGGATAATACAGATCCCGCACGTCGCGTTCGAATGTTTCGACGTTGGACCACAGTTCTATGCCGTATTTTTCGCACACCGTTCCGACCGCCCTGAAATACGAAGCCATATCCCCAAGCGGCGCGGTGCCGTCCTGGAACGCGCAATAATCTATAAATGCGCCGTGTTTTTCAAAGATATACGCCCATTCTTCGGCAGTGCGTTCGGGCGTGAACGGATCGGCCGACGTGACGGGGGACCTGAAAAACGGGCTGACGAGCACCGGTTTTCCGGGGCAAAGATCTTTGTAGAGTTCGGCGAGCCCCATAAGCTCTTTGAGGTTGAGTATCCGGTCGTAGCCTTCGTGCGGGATATACCAGCCCTTGAACGACGGTATATCGCCGTAGCGCGTGACGCATTCTTTAACGAACTTTTCGTTTTGCGTAAATTCGGTGCGCCAGTCGCCGCCGTTCCACGTGAGGTTGCTTATATAGCCGCCCATAAAGACGTCCATTCCCCGTTTTGCCGCTTCGTTGAAGATGAATCCGGCGAAATCGTCGTCTTCGTCTTTTAGCGTGGGAAATATCTTTGAAGGATAGACGCACTTGTCTTCGAACGCGCCGCGGATGAAGATGAGCGTGTCTATGCCGAGTTCCGCCATATTGTCGAGCTCCGCAGCCCACTGTCCGTTCGTCCAGTTCGCTTCCGGGATGCCGTAGGTTATTTCGTCTATAAACGTGCCGGTTATGGGGAATCTGCTTTTCGTCATTCTTCTGCGCCGCCTTTCGCCCGAAGGATCGTTTTTGATACGCTTTTTCTTCGCCCGAAACAAAAATCATTATTCTTTGAGTTCATTATACCATACGATGCCCGTTTTGTGAAGATTGTTTTTTGCAAAAATAATCAAAAACGGCGCAAAAACGCCGAGTGTTCTTAAGGACACTCGGCGAACGATGTGTTCCGCTGACAGCGGAACGTGATGTACGGCTGCGCCGAATGATGCGTCCTTCGGGCATGATGTGCGCCTTCGGCGCGTGAGCGGAACACATCACATCATTTTGCGGCAAAGCCGCAAAACATCATTGTTCGCAAAGCGAACTGCATCACTTGCCCACAGGGCAAACATCACTTTTTCCGGACGTTTGGTACACAAACGTCCTGCTTGCACCGATATGCGACAAAAAACCGACTGAAGTCAGGAATGATCCTTGCCTCAGCCGGTTTTTTATAAACTGTCATTTAGGACACCTCGCGAAAGCGGCGGTTTGAAGCCCGGCAAAAATATGAAGACAAAAAACGGGGATCACGTCTTGCGATTTGAATTATTAAGTGCTATAATAAAAGCGCCGGACGGTCAACGAAAACCGGCGGCAGAATTCGCCCCGAGACGCGATACGCGCCAGATGCGGCAAGGATCCAGGCAAAGACGATGGGCAAGCATCCCGACAAATCGGGATTTGCAAAAAGGGATCGTGACATATGAAAGATAACAAGCTTATAGGTTTTGAACGATTATGCGATAAATACAAAATCATCTCCGTTGAGCCTCTTTTAAAAGGGTGGTCAAGAGATCAAAAATATATCCTCGAAGACAGTGAGGGAAAAAAATACGTTCTTCGGTTATCTGATAACGATTTATACGAAAAAAAGAAGAATCAATTTGATCTTCTAAAAAAAATCGAACTGCTCGGACTTAACTGCTCCCGACCGACCGAGTTCGGCACAAAGGATGACGGCACCGTCTATATGCTTTTGTCTTTTCTTGAAGGAGAAGACGGCGAAACTGCGGTTGAAGCTCTCACAGATGAAGAGGCGCAAAGGCTAGGTGTCGAAGCCGGTAATTGCCTTCGCAAACTACATTCTATCGATATACCGCCGCAAGAGTCTACGTGGTGGGATCGCTATTTAGAAAAAATGCCGAGAAAGATCGCCGCACTAAACGCTTGTGAATATAAACTGCCTGTGCAAAGCGCGATTTTGGATTATTACGAAAAGCATTACGAAATAATGAAAGACCGCCCGCTCGTACTGTGCCACGGCGATTATCATCTTGGGAATATGATAGTCAATAGTGGCAAGATTGGGATCATCGACTTTGACAAAAACGGTATCGCCGATCCTTATGACGATCTCAAACCGTTTTGCTGGAACGTTATGGTCAGCGAATACTTTGAAACGGGACTGATAAACGGGTATTTTAACAGCCATATTCCCGACGACTTTTGGAGAATACTGAAATTCTATACCGCTGAAAGTTTGATCTCGCATCTGCCGTGGTCCGTGCAATTCGGTCAGCGGGAAATAAAGACCGCGCTTGAAGTAGCCGATAATCAGATGAAATGGTACGATAATTTTGAACTTGAAATACCGACGTGGTATAAAGAAATCTAAAAAACTCTCCGGTTAATTACAAAAGAAATCGTCAAATTCCGGTTTGCAGAGGTAAATGAAATGACAATTGAAACCGAAAGACTTATACTCCGTCCGTTCGTCGAAAGCGACGCGGCGGACGTTTATGAATACTTAAAAGAGCCGGCGGTCAACTGCTTTGCATCAATGAAGCTGAACTCGCTTGACGAAGCGGTCGCAGAAATGAAGAAACGCAGCGGCGAGACCGAATTCTATTTCGCGATCGTGCTTAAAGAGAGCGGCAAGGTCATCGGCGAGATCGACGCTTATCCCGAGGGCGAGGGACCTCAGGAGGATGAGAACGGACCGAAAGACACGTTCAGCCCGTGCTGGATGCTGAATCTGAACTACGCGGGACGAGGCTACGCCTACGAAGCCGCGCACGCTTTCTTCGATTATCTGTTCAACGAAAAAGGTGCGCGCCGGATATACGCGTACACCGAGGACACAAATATCCGCAGTCAGCGCCTGTGCGAAAAGCTCGGTATGCGCCGCGAGGGGCTGTTTATGGAATTCATTTCGTTCGTGAACGAACCGGACGGCACGCCGCGATATGAAAATACGTATCAGTACGCCGTTCTGAAAAAAGAATGGGACGATAAACGAAAGAGAGTACGGTAACAGGATGAGCCTGCTTGATCATGATTTTGACACGGAATACGATCTTTCCCTTTCGGCGTGGGGCGACGGTATACTTGCAGAGAGCGACCTGCTTTATTTCCAAAAGCCGGACGCGATATTAGAAGAATACAAAAAGAAACACGGCAGTTTTCCGGAAAGCATTTCTCTTTTATTGAAAGACTCGCGCGGATACGGCAGCGAAACCGGCTTTACCGGCTTAGATACGGCGTTTCTTGAAAAACTTGCGACGCTCAAAGAATTGATCCTGCCGGATACTATCACTCATATCGACCTTACGCCGGCGCTTGAAAAAATATTCAGGGATAACGATACGCTGATACGCGGTTCGTTCGATTCGTTCGCCGAAAGTTTTGCAAACGGAAACGGTCTGCGCTTCCGCCCCGCCGATTTGATATTTGCGGAATTTGAAGATACGCGCTGGCGCGAATTCACCGTGATGACTCTGATCTTCAAACGCAACGGCAGCGTGGAGATCGAAGAGACCTCTTCGTCGCCGGGCTCGAGCGCCGGAAACACTTTCGGCGGAAGTTTCACGCATTCACTGCCTTGCGATTTTTATATGACGCAGACCGCAGAGGAGATCGCAAAGCGGTTCGACAAAGACGCGCGTGAAGCGATCGTATCGGACGGCAGGCTCGCCGGTTTTATCGAAAAAGCAAAAACGCACGGATTTTATCGTGATAAAATCTGACAAAAAAACAGAGAAAGTGCGGGAATAAAAAATGTTCACACTCCAAAAAGATCCAAACCGCGATTTTCGCGTGCTCAATCTCACAGACCCGCAGCTCGACGACGGCGACTGGGCCGAAAACCGAAAAGGCAGAAAACTGCTTGAATACACGGTAAATTCGCTCGTCGAGCGCACCCGCCCCGACCTTATAACGGTAAGCGGCGACATTTCTTACGGCGGACACGAGACCGCATACAAGAGTTTCGGCAAATTTCTCGACAGCTTCGGTATCCCGTGGGCGTTCGTCTTCGGCAACCACGACGTCCAGGGCGGCCCAGAGGCGCTCGAAAAAGCGGCGGAATTGCTCGCTTCCGGCGGAAAATGTCTGTTTGAACCGGGCGAAAGAGCGCTCGGATGCGGGAATTACGTCATATCGATAGAGCAAAACGGCCAGCCGCTCCACGCGCTTATAATGATGGATTCGCACGACCGCAGAGAATATACCGATCAAAACGGCGGCGTCTGTCTTGCGTGGGCGGACGTCAGCCCGGAGCAGATCGGGTGGTACCGCGAAAGAGTCAAAGAGCTTTCCGCGCTGGGCGCTGAAGAATCCACGCTCATAATGCACATCCCGCTCTATACCTATCACGAGGCCGCGAAGGCGGCGTTCAAAGAAGGCATCGACCTTAAAGCCGTACCGCCCTTTGACGGCGGACAGAAGGGGTATTTCAACGAAGGTTATGAAGACAGCTTCGGCGTGATGTATGAGGGCGTTTGCTCCTACCCCGAGGATAACGGTTTCTTCGACGTTATCAAAGAGTGCGGCCTCACCAAAACCGTCCTTTGCGGCCACGACCACGTCAACAGCTTCGCCGTCACATATAAGGGCGTGCGGCTCGTGTATTCGCTGAAGACCGGCATGGGATGCTACTGGGATCCCCGCCTGAACGGCGGCACGCTCCTTACGATCGATAACGCCGGTAAACTTTCGGCGAAACACGTCTTCGTGGACGCTTCGGAATTGGAAAAAGAATAATCAGGCTGCACAGTATAAATACAAAAAAACGAGAGTCCGTTACGCAAATCCGTTACGGACTCTCTATACTTTTGCAAGCCGGGAACCGGCTTATTTACTTTCAAACGTAGTGCTGCGCCTGAGCGTGCCAGAGTTCAAAGTATTTGCCGTTTTCGTCGGCGACGAGCGTATCGTGGTTGCCCTGCTGGATGATCTCGCCGTTATCGAAGACGACTATCTTATCGCAGAACCGGCAGCTCGATAAGCGGTGCGAGATATAGACGGCGGTCTTGTCGGTGACGATCTCGTTAAAGCGCGCGTAGATATCGGCTTCCGCCAGAGGATCGAGCGAGGCGGTCGGCTCGTCGAGTATGATGAACGGCGCGTCCTTGTAAAGCGCCCTTGCAATGGCGATCTTCTGTTTTTCGCCGCCTGAAAAGTCAACGCCGGTCGCGTCGTAGCTCTTGGTTATATAGGTGTCTATACCGTTTTCGAGCTCGCTTATGCGTTCGCCCAGCCCGGCGCGGACAAGGCAATCGAGCACGCGGTCCCGGTCGGGATCATCCGTCGCGGAGACGTTGCCGGCGATATCGAACGCGAACACGGCGTAATCCTGGAAGACCACCGAAAACAGCGCCATATACTGTTCGTAATCATAGCGCGTGATATCTATGCCGTTGAGCAGTATCTGCCCTTCGGTCGGGTCGTAAAGACGGCATAGCAGCTTGACGAACGTGGTCTTGCCGCTGCCGTTCATACCCACGAACGCAAGGCGTTCGCCGATATTGAACTTGAAATTTACGTTTTTGAGTGCGAAATTCTCGCTTCCCGGATATTTGAACGACACGTTGCGGAACTCTATTTCGTACCGGTTGTCGTCGCGCTTCTCTGTCGAAAGCGTGCCCTGATACATTTCGTCGGGCATATCAAGGTATTCGTAAAGCTCTTCGAGATATTTGCTGTTTTCCCTTATCTGACCTATCCTTGTAGCTAACAATCCAACGGCGTCGATGAATTTTTCCACCGTGCCTCGGTAAAGCACGAACGAGCCCACGCCGAAAGCGCCCGAAAACGCCTTTGCGCCGATGTACAGATACATGAATACGTTCATTGCAGCAGTACATACGGTACGCAGGGTCGAGTTGCGGAAAGACACGTTCGTCTGTTCCTCATAATAATTATCGTGTCCGCGTTTCAAAAAGAAACCTTTTGCACGCCGCATATACCATTTGTAAGATTTGGATATCTCGTCATGCGGGCGGAAAGGACGCCATACGAACGTTGTGTGTCTTTCATATTCGAGCGAGATATTGCGCCATATACGGGTCTGCATTCGGGTATCTTTGTTGGAATTTAACGTTTGAAAAACGACGTTGCCGATTATGAGCGCGGCTACTATGATTGCCGAAGACGGAGAATTTGCGAACGTGAGGAACCACCCCTGCGGGTTTGCCGCCGTCATTTCGAACATCGAAACGGTGAGCGTTACCGAAGCGGCGATCCTGAACAGCGCGTTGAAGAAGAAATACCAGTTCCAGTAAAGCCGCATCAAGCCGTTAGAGCCGTAATACAACGAGTGGTCAATGCTCTGCTTGAGCTTCAATACCTTCGGATTTTCAAGGTTCTGATATTTCATGGTATTCTGCACTCTGTTGATATAAAGCGCCACGTTGTCCCACATAACGTGCTCGTAAAGCCATGCGAAATGATCTATCCATCGCCCTACGATATTGACTCCGAGCACCGAAAGGACGGTTATGAGCGCAAGCGTGAAAAGACTTTCAAAGCTTTCGCCGGCGACTATGCCGTCAATTATCTTTGCCGACATATACAGCCCTATATACGGCGAGACCTGCGGCCAGATCGCGTTTACGGCGCGCAGTATCATATTGGCTTTTGACATTTTGAAAAGCAGTTTATACCCGCGTAAGACAAGCGCAAGATCGCGCTTTAGACTACGTTTTTTGCTTGTTTCAGCCATTATCGTCACCGCCTTCCGCACCCTCTTTGTAATATTTGCTCTGCACTTCGAACATTTCGGCGTATTTTCCGCCGCGCGCCATAAGCTCTTCGTGCGTGCCGCTTTCCGCGATCACCGCACCGTCGAGCATAAGTATCCTGTCGCAGAACCGCGTGCTCGCCAGCCGGTGAGAAATATATACCGAAGTCTTGCCCTGCGTCATTTCGCCGTATTTGCGGTATATTTCGTCTTCGGCAATGGGGTCTAAGGCGGCGGTCGGCTCGTCGAGTATGAGCATCGGAGTGTCGCGGTAAAGCGTGCGCGCAAGCAAAAGCTTTTGCTGTTCGCCGCCGGAAAGATCCACCGCGTCTTCGTCGAACCGCTTTACCATAGGCTGATCCACGCCTTTGGGCATGGCGGCGACACGCTCTTTGAGCCCGGCAAGCTCCAGACATTTGTAGAGCCGTTCTTCGTCGATCTCCGCGCGGTCGCACATAGCTATATTTTCTGCTATAGACGCGGCGACGTTGTATATCCCCTGCGGCAGCAGCGAAAACAGCCCGTGCAGCTCGTCGATATCGTATTCGTTCAAATCGTGCCCGTTTATGAACACTTCGCCTTCCGTCGGCGTGAGCACGCCGCACATAAGCAGGGTGAGCGTGGTCTTGCCCGCGCCGTTCACTCCTACGAGCGCGATTTTTTCGCCGCGTTCTATCTTAAAGCTGACGTTTTTCAAAACGTCCGTTTCTCCCTCGGGATACTTGAAGCTTACGTTCTTAAACTCCACTTCCACGGGCGAGGACGTATCGACGGGGATCCCGCCGCCGTGGCGGAAGCCGTTTTCCATATCAAGGTATTCGCGCAGGTCCGAAACGGCAAGCGCCTGTTTGCGTATGCCGAACACCTGATTGAGCAAGCCGTTCATAAAATCCGAAAGCTGGCTCACCGCCGAAAAATACAGCACGAATTCCGACGCGTTCAGTTCGCCGGATATGGCTTTTTGTATAAGAAAATAGTACGCCAGACCGTCGCGCACAGCCACGACCGCGCCGGAAACGTAGATCATTACCGTCCTGTAATAGGACGTTTTTTTGTATATCCTGCGTCTTCCGTCCGCCGCATCTTTTATAAGATAATCTATAAGCCCCAGCATATTGAAAACGCGTATGTCTTTGCTGTACGCATAATCGCCCGATACGTCGTGTATAAGGTACTTGTGTTTCTTTTCGTAAATATCGTTTTCGGGTTCCATATAGTATTCGCGGTCCTGGAACCAGCGCGACATAAGGAAATTTATCACCACGCCCGCCGCTATCATTACGAATATCCGCACGTCGAGCGTCGCGACGAGCGAACCGAACAGGGCGAAGCATATGATATTCACAAGCATATTCGCCGCTTCGTGCAGAAAACTGAATTCGCTCCGTGCCGCGTTGAAAGCGCGGTTTTGCTTTTTTTCGTTTTCGGAATACAGAAACCACTGATATCCGAGACGCCACGCGTGGCTTTTAATATCCAGTATCAACAACCAGTTCAGACGATTATTCATTTTCCGGCGAACCGCATCCACAAAGTTTTTGGTTATGCGAAAAACGAGATGCGCTCCGAGCAAAGCGATGATTATGAGCGCCACCTGATTGAACGCGCCGGCGTTTTCCAACCGGTCGAGGATTATGGACGGCGTATAAAGCCCGAGCGCGTAAAGTATCAGCGCAAGCGGTATGACCGCCAACGCACAGAACGCCATAAGTTTGCTTTCGGCCCGGGTATAATCCAACATCCATTTAAGGCAGGAAAACATACCGTATTTCGGCTTGCGCCTGAATTCTTCTTTGCGTTCGCGCTTCTTTTCGTCGAGCCGCTTTTTAAGCTGCTCTTTTCTCGCTTTTTTTGTTTCTCTATCTTTTGCTGCGTTCATACGCGCCCTCCTTTCTCCGGTATTTTTACCACAAATCAAAATCCTTTTGTTATTTTTGGCATAAAAAGCGCGATTTCAGGCACGAAAACACCGTTTGCGCCTGAAACCGTTTCAATCGTTATCGCTTTGTACGGCATACGCCGGTAAATATACCTCTGTGGTGAAACCTCCGTCTTCGCTTGCGCGGGTGAGATATCCGCCGTATTTTTTCACCAGTCCGTCCACGCGGCTGAGCCCGAAACCGTGGCCTTCGCCTTTGGCGGAAATAAATCCGCTTCCGGTCCGGACGCGCTTCTTCCCCGCAGAATTGGTGAACGACATATATATGTGCTTTCCTTTAAGAGAAATATATATTCTCACGAACCGGCTGTTTTCTGGCAGCTCCTCGCACGCTTCCATTGCGTTATCGAGCAGGTTGCCGATTATCACGCAGATATCGATATCGCTCACGCCGAGCGATTCCGGCAGCTTTGCCGTCGCGTCCACGCGTATCTTTTTGGAATTCATAAGCGAAATCTTGCTGTTAAGGATCGCGTCGACCATTCGGTTGCCGGTCTTAAGCACGGTATCCACGGTGACGAGCGTTTCGTTTATCTCGTCGAGATATTTGCGCGCCGATTCGATATCGCCGCTGTCGAGATACGCCGAAAGCGCCTGCATGTGATTGTGATAGTCGTGCCGCCATTCGCGCATTTTGCGGTACATATTCTCGACCTCGGCGTAGTGCGTTTCGACAAGCGAGTTCTGGTATTCGGTCATTTTTCTTTTGTTGTTTCCGAACATATCACGCCTCCCGCAGATAGTTGATAAGCGCCTTGTTTATTTCGTCGTACAGCCCTTTGCCCAGCGGGAGCGCCGTCCCGTCTTCGAGAAACACGGTGTCTTTGGTTATGCGCTCAACGTACCTCAATCCCACTAAAAACGACCTTCCGCATTTGAAGAAAGCGCCGTCCAGGCGTTCGGCAAGCTCGCCCGCCGTAAGGCGCGGCTTGAATTCGCCGCGCTTTGTTTTTATGTAAAGATAATGCCCCTGCGATTCGGCGTATATGATATCCTCAAAGTATACCCTTATCACTTCTTTCCCCACGGGGATAAGCGCGAATTTGGGCATACGTTTGAGCGCTTCCGCCGCGCGGTCGAGCACTTCGTAAAGCTTTTCGCGCTTTACCGGTTTGAGCAGATAATGCAGCGCCGAAACGTCGTACCCCTGCGAAATATAATCCGGGTAACCGGTGATAAAGATTATCTGCGACTTTGCGCCTTTATCGCGCAGACCGCGCGCCAGCTCGAGCCCGTTCATCCCAGGCATTTCAATATCCAAAAGCAAAACGTCATAGCTGTCGTTTGCGTTCATATCGAACAAAAACGCTTCCGCCGACGCAAAAACGCGTATCTCCGCGTTTCGAGAAGACGCTTCAGCCCAATCGCCGACAGCCGCTTCAAGCGCTTTCGCCTGACGCCCGTCGTCGTCGCATACGGCAATACGCATTTTCCTCACTTCCTTTCACTGTCGGTTATTATAGCATAAACCGCGGAAAAAAGCAATATTTACAGATTTATCCAAAATGGTCCGAGTGGAGATAACGGATTTGACCAAAACCCAACAAAACTAAGTATTTACGGCACCCTGCGCGCATTCTTCCTCCGAGGACCATACCGATTTTAACAGGAGGAAACCCCATGCCGAACATATTGGAAGACCTATACTACGGAAATCTCTCACCCTGCCAGCGCACCGTCCGCCCGGGTAGCCGAGTGCAAAAGCTCGCGCAGAAGCAGAGCGACCTTGAGTCTAAGCTGAATGGATCGTTTACCGAGGAACAGCAAGCGAACTTCGAGCAGTACCTCTCGGTCACCGCCGACCTTCTCGACGCCAACTGCCTCGACAGCTTCATCACCGGCTTTCGCCTCGGCGCACGCTTCATGCACGAAACCTTTCTCAGTACCTCTGCTCCCTACGCGGATATGCTTGTGAAGTAAATATCACGATACTTATACTAAAGCCTTCTTTGCTTATTTGCAGAGGAGGTTTATTCATTCTGAGCATAAAAAATGTGCAGCAAAATCCTTAAATATATTTGCGCAAAATCCTTAAATTTTTTTGCTCAAATTTCTTAAACAGTCTTTACAAATCAAGAAAAATATGATATAATGCACATTAGGAAAAGAGTGCAAGGAGCTATTGATATGGAATATAAAAAAAGAATAATTGACGGATTGCTCGAATTAAAACTTGAATCATTCGGAGCGACTCTGATAAAAGGGCCAAAGGGATGCGGCAAAACGACATCTGCAAAACAGAAGGCAAAAAGCTTTATTGAATTTCAAGACGAGGAAGTTCGTGATAATCTGTTGGCTGTCGCGGAAACCGCGCCTAAAAAGTTGCTGATCGGTGAACGCCCTCGGCTATTTGACGAATGGCAGGATGCGCCGAAGCTTTGGGGAACGATCCGAAAAGACATCGACGATTCAGGGCTGAACGGGCAGTATATTCTTACGGGCTCATCATCACGGGACGTCAAAACGGCACATACCGGAACACTTCGCATCAGTCAACTGCAGATGTATCCTATGAGCTTGTATGAAAGCGAAGAATCGAATGGTTCAGTTTCGTTAAAAGAATTGTTTGATTCGCCTGAAAAGTTTGACGGGTGTGAATCGAATCTCACAATCGACGGACTTATTTTTGCTATATGCCGCGGAGGATGGCCCCGTGCACTTTTGAATAAAACGCCTCGCTCTAAACTCGAAATAGCAAAAGATCTTTTTCGTCAGACTTGCTCGGTTGATATTTCAAATATTGATAATACCAGACGTAATCCGAGATGGGCGCAGGCAATTCTGCAATCATACAGTAGAAACATTTGCACGTTAGCGGGCGCGGGAACCATCATCGGAGATGTTAAAGCGAACTATGATATCAGTGACCCGACGGTTTACGACTATATACATGCTCTTGAAAAACTGTTCATTATCGAGGACGTGGAAGCATGGTGTCCTGCCATTCGTTCGAAATCTTCAATTAGGTCTTCCAACAAAAGAAATCTGATCGATCCATCGATTGCCGTTGCGGCTTTAGGGCTTTCGCCGGAGTATTTCAATACGGATTTCAAAACATTGGGATTCCTGTTTGAATCACTCTGCATTCGCGATTTAAAAATCTATTCGGCTGCAATGGACGGCGCCATGTCCTATTATCACGATCGATATGATTTGGAAGCCGACGGCGTTCTTCATCTCAACGACGGAAGATACGCGCTGCTCGAATTTAAACTGGGAACAAAAGAGATTGAAGAAGGAGCGAAACA
>JAEEGH010024867.1_pt1 | contig 12051 bp, 11 predicted proteins | sample 9134181 | NCBI WGS metagenome assembly JAEEGH01 (sample SAMN16246544, study PRJNA631951) | gut metagenome | biome: gut microbiome; feature: rumen; material: DP-attached | host: Bos | place: Iran: Karaj | collected 2018-10
GCTTCAGGATACCCTTTGCTTCGGCATCGTCAATCATGGCTTTCGCGATCCGGTCCTTTACGCTTCCGGCAGGGTTGAAGTACTCCAGCTTGCCGTAGATGACGGCGCCGAGCGAATTCAGCCGGTTATAGTTTGTGAGCTTTAAAAGCGGGGTTCCCCCGATCAGGTCGGTGATTCTGTCATATGTTTTCATGATCAGTACTGCTCCTTCCGGATTTTGAATTAATCAGTGCTTTATACCTTCCTGTGACCGGGTCAACATCGTTTGCCGAGGAATCGCCGCATACCGTCTCATCTCCATAACACAGATAACCTATCAGTATTATAGGCTATTTTATAGCACGCTTTTACAGCCTTGTCAACCCGGGGAAACAGATTATTTTTCTGTTAATACACAGGAAAAGCAGAAAGCTGTTTCCGGGGACAAAGAAAAAGAACCTTCCCATACCGGAAGGCTCTTCTGACAGCTCCGCGGAGCTGTTTATTTAATGCATTCAACCTTGATGATATTGGTGTTGCCGGGTTCGCCGTTGATCTGGCCGCCGGTCAACACAACGTTGTCGCCCTTTTTCAGGGTGCAGATTTCCTGCGCTATCTTCAGATCCTGCCAGAACATGACGTCGATGGAGGAGAACGCTTCGGTCAGCACCGGGGTGACGCCCCAGGACAGGTTCAGCTTGCGCCAGGCCTTGGGACTGGTGGTGGTTCCGATGATGTTCACCGGGCAGCGGAATCGGCTGACCATCCGGGCGGTCCGCCCGGAGATGGAATTCACCACGATGGCCTTTGCACCGACATCCACCGCCATGGAGCAGGTGGCATGGGAGATCGCGTCCAGGTTGTTCTGAATACGGAATTCCATGGTGCGGAAGCGCTCCGCGTAGTCAATTCCGGCTTCCGTAAACTCGGCGGTCTGCGCCATGGTGGTGACGGCCTGGACCGGATACTTGCCGGCGGCGGTTTCGCCGCTGAGCATGATTGCGGAGGATCCGTCGTATACCGCGTTCGCCACATCGGAGATTTCAGCGCGGGTCGGCCGCGGATTGTGAATCATGCTTTCCAGCATTTCCGTGGCGGTGATAACCCGTTTCCCGAGCATCCGGCATTTGCTGATCAGGTATTTCTGCAGTGCGGGAACTTCCATGAAGGGAATCTCCACGCCCAGGTCGCCGCGGGCCACCATGATGCCGTCCGCGACTTCGCAGATTTCCTCCACGTTGTCCACGCCGCTGCGGTTTTCAATCTTGGCGATGATGTCGATGTCCTTGCCGCCGTTGGCGTTCAGCAGGTCACGCATGGCCTGTACGTCGGACTTGGAGGACACGAAGGAGGCGGCGACGAAGTCCACGCCGTTTTCAATGCCGAAGAGCAGGTCCTTCTTGTCCTGCTCGGACAGGAAATCCTGCTTCAGCACCTTGCCAGGGAAATTCATGCTCTTCCGGTCAGACAGGACGCCGCCGTTCTGCACGCGGCAGATGACGTCGTTGCCCTTGACCTCTTCCACCTTCATGATGACCAGTCCGTTGTTGATCAGCACGGTGTCTCCGGGGAACAGTTCATTCGTCAGGTTGGCGTAGGTCACGGCAACCCGCGTTTCATCTCCCAGGATATCCTCCGTGGTCAGGGTGAACAGATCTCCATCATGGAGCGTCACAGGACCGTTCGCGAAGGTTTTGATTCTGTATTCCGGTCCCTTTGTGTCCAGCATGATGGCGATGGGCAGGTTCAGCTTTTCCCGCACAGAGCGGATCAGCTGAATGCGCCGCAGGTGCTCCTCATAGGATCCGTGGGAAAAGTTCAGCCGGGCAACGTTCATGCCCGCCTGACACATGGCGGTGAGGGTTTCTTCATTCTCACTCGCCGGGCCGATGGTACAGATGATTTTGGTTTTTCTAAGCATGATATTCCTCCAGGATAAAGTCAAAAACAGAAAACAGTATCTGCGGTACTGCAGATACTGTTATTATAGTTGTTTTATTCGTTACAGGCAACTGTGAAAAATGTTTCAAAACGAGCCATTAACCACAATTCACAATTCATAATTCATAATTCAGAATTAGTTTTATTCTATGCAGAAGGATGTTCCTGTTACTTGAAGGTTTACATCTCCAGAGGAGGCCACAATGTGGCCTTGGTCAGGATGACAGGGAAGACATGTAGAATCATTCCTGACATATAGCACTTTACAATTATGAATTATGAATTGTGAATTATGAATTAAACGGACACTGGATAACCAGTGTCCGTTCGCTTACCATTTAGGCCAGATTATCTCATGCCCTTCCGCCACGCAGATCCCGTCTTCACGGGCGAGCTTAACGGTAAAGGATTCATCCTTCTTTCCGCAGATTTCCCGGACGGGATCGCCGCCTTTGGTTTCCGTCTCAATGACGATGTATTCGGCCACGGGACGGGGAGAGAAGGTTTCCGGAACGCTGAGGGGATCATACTCATCGGAGTGGATCAGCTCGTGGTCAGCGTTGTACTGGTATATGCTGACTTTCACAGGCTTGTCAGCCAGCAGCATTTTGACTTCCACGCGCATGGAGCGGGTGAAGGTTTTTATTCCTTCCGTCCAGCTCAGGTCCTGCGTTTTGTGGGTGGATACGGAAGAACAGAGCCCCAGGCTCGGTGCCATGCCGGAGGCAGCCCTGACGGCATAGACGTCGCCGTCCGCGGTCTGGTATACCGGATTGAAAAAGAACAGATAGTCGTCTTTTCCGCGAGCCAGGTAGAGGATGCCGGTGAGGCTTTCTTCGGTGATGTTATCATCTGTCTGTGAATGATAAACCTGAACGTCTGATACACCACCGTCTGATATGGTGGTTGAGCTGTTCACGCCGTCTTCACCCGTAGTGTCGGTAAGCATGAACGGGATTCCGTCAATGCCTTCAAAAACGTAATTCACGTCCAGATAGGGTTCCTCTTCACCGTCCACCTCGATGGTACCCTGCTTTTCAACCCGGGTGGCCGGATAGTGGTAATCCGCGGCCTGGGTCAGCTGGCTGTCATCCTGATCCAGGCTGCCCGGGGTGATCAGGAAGCCGATGAGCCGGTCGCTGTTTTTTACCTGGATACCGGTGGACAAATTGATCACGCCGGTTATGCCCAGGATAAAGGCTGCCGCCAGGATGCAGCAGGCAAGGATAATGATATATTTCTTAGTCTTCATCGTCGTCCTCCAGAACTCCGTCAAACTTCAGGATATCACCAACGTCACACTGCAGGTAATAGCAGATTTTGTTGATCGTACCGAAACGGATACCCTTTGCCTTTCCACTGCGCAGAATGGACAGATTGGCCTCCGTGATTCCGATCAGCCCGCACAGCTCTTTGGAAGTCATGCCGCGGGCTTTCAGCACGTCTTCCAGACATACCCGGATTGCCATAGGACGCCTCCCTCCGGTCAGATAAACAGGCTGTTGTCATCCCGCAGCTGTTTGTTTTCGATCAGCAGGCGGGACAGCAGCAGGATCACAAGGACAAAGAACAGATCCGTGACAGGCAGGTTTACTTCCGTGCTGACATTGGACAGCTGCGGCAGCAGAAGAACCTGCGCGATGTACAGCAGGGCGGTAAGCCCGCTGGTAACAGCCAGGGTGATACAGCTCAGGCGGCTGAGCTTTCCGGCAGCCTCTGTAAGGCCTTCCTGCTCTTCTGTGGCGGCTGTTTCCAGCAGGGCCAGCATGCGCAGGGCAACCAGGATATCCAGCACCAGGGGGACAATCACTGCAATCAGGCTCAGCAGGCCATGGATGAAGCCAGCCGTACTCATTTCGGTTCCCGCGGGCGTCAGGATACTGACAAACAGGTTAATGACTAGCTGCGCGGTGAAGTAGATGCACAGCGCGCACAGGATATTCCGCAGGTAGCGGAAGAGCTGCTCCCGGTTACCGTTCCGGAATAGGCGGATCAGCCTGAGCACAACGAACAGGATGAGCACTGTCCAGACGGAAGTGGAGAGGAAAACCCGGAGCGCACGCTCGTAGCTTTCAATACCGCCCGGGATCTTGCCGTAGAACATGCCGGGATTCAGGATGCCGTAGAGCGCCACCGGCAGGATAAGGGCCAGCACGAACAGGGCAATCCTTTCCGCCAGGGTTTCCCGGCCGCCGGGATAACGCAGGGCAAAGAAAAGCGGGATCAGGGCGGAAAGCGCGATGAGCAGCATTGCAACCCCGTTGCCGACGGTGCCGGTAAGGGAGAGGGATCTCATTCCCAGGGCAATCTGTTCCAGTGGGAAGGAGAGCAGGGAGGAAAAGAGCGTCGGAATCATCAGCGTCAGCAGGGACAATGCGGCCAGCAGAATCCCTTCCGCGATCAGCACCCGGATCAGCGTTTTCCGTTTCAAAGAGATCACCCCGTTTAATGAATTATTGTTTTACGATAATCATAATAGCATAAAATTATCGTTTGTCAATAATTTTAGCAAAAAAAGTGATGATAAATCTGCGGGAGGAGGGTTAACACCTGTAATATTGACATTATATCATAATATTGATAAAATAATGATATCAAAAACATGGAAGATAAGGAGCGGATGAGCAGATGAATATCAAGCCTTCTTCCGCATTACGGAATAACTATAGTGCGGTTTCAGCCTGCGCAAAGGAGACGCAGGAGCCTGTCTTCATTACCGTGAACGGAGAGGGAGACGGGGTCTTTATGAGCCTGGAGGCCTATGAAAAGCGGGAAGAGATGCTGAAGCTCCGGGCACAGATTCTCCTGGCGGAAGAACAGCGCATCTACGGGGCAAAAACCATGAGCATCAAAGATGCCAGGGAGGCGCTGAAAAACGTATGAGCTGTTCTGTTGAGCTGCTGCCTGCCGCCTGGGAAGACCTGGTGAAGATCAAACACCGCGTGACAGAACTGTTTGACCCGCAGACGGCTGAAAAGGTCACTGACACAATCCTGGATTCGTTGGAGCGCCTCCAGGAGTTCCCGGATTCCGGCTCGCTGACGCCTGATCCGTGGCTGAACGGTCTCGGATACAGGATGGTGATCAGCGATGGCAGGAATGTCTCCATCTACAAAAGGTCAGGCGATATCATCTATGTTTACCTTATTGCAGATACCAGGACAGAATATACCCGGACCTTCCGGGACCTGATGATCGATGATCCAGGAATGCTCCTGCAGGAGAAAGCGGATAAGCCCCAATTATAATTATGATAAAAGCAGCCGTCTGGCTGCTTTTTGGCGTTCAGGGGATTTAGCAGAGATTAACTGAATTCGATGAAAAACACAATAAATACTTACAATTTTGTAAATTGTTTCCTTTTCGATAAAATGCGGGATTGTTTTTATTTTTGTTCACTGTATACTGAAAACGATGGAGACAGCATATTGATTATATGCGCTGTAAAGAGGAAAAATTGAAGAAGGCAGGGGAGAAATCAGATGAGGAATAAGTTAATAGGACTGGTGTGTGTTTTTATTTGCGCAACGTTGATATGTTGTGCGAATGCGATTGCTGAAGGGAAAAAAACACTAGAGGACAATTTGCTAGAGAATCTGTTTGAGGACTGGTATTATGTCAAAGATACTGTACCGGACGGTATGTTGTATCAAAACCATATTTTTATAAGAATATATGGAGACGATGGTTTAGAAAATCCTGAAAAAGTAGAAGTAAAAGCTATTTCTGGTGATCAGTTTTTAGCGGATGCTGTCAAATTTGCTGTAGTTGATAAAAATGATATGTACTTCAAAGAAACACATTGGTATAACGGGGATGATCTTCTTGGGGTACATATAAATGCTGATATACCGGAGATGCATGATAATAATCTTGGAGCAGTATATTTCTATATTGACAATGATGTGTTGGTTAAGCCGGGAGAAGCAGAGTTAGAGATATCTATTGAAACTGCAACCAGACAATGGACAGGAATATATTATCTGAAAGTGATAGATTACAATGAATATCCGCTTTTTTCTGTAATGCAGACGGAAATGACATTGGATGCTGAACCTGGGAATGTTTTCTCTTATGACGAAATCAATTCTTCTTTTGCAGATTTTCATGGAGATGAAATATGGGATCAGATAAACTATAACGAAAAATATATAAAGGAAATCACCGAGAGTAAAGGCTATATATGGCCTATTACGTATGACTATGACACTAATGTGTATAAGGTATATGATTTAGAGACAGAGAAAAGAATAGATGGAATTACGGTGGAAGGGAATAGGAATTATTACAACCTTTATCTAACCATAAATGAGTATGGGAAATACAATTTGGAATATAGAACACCTGATTTTGGGAATGTTAAGCTAATCGCACCGATAACCATAAATGCGGCAGGAATATATATTACGGGTGAGGGTAAAGCACAACCGGGTGGACAAATACAATTTAGTGTTACAGGCTATACAGAAGGGAAAACGTTTGTTTGGTCTGTAGATGGTGAACATGCACAGATAGATAAAGATAGTGGCTTACTGACTATAGACGCTGACGCCGAAATGGGTTCGAAATGGAAGGTAACCGTTACAAGTAAAACTGGTGAATCGGTCAGTAAATCAATTGCTTATGAACGTCTACTGGAAAGTGAGACAATAAAACTATTTGATTATCCTCTTAATGGCATATTGATTCCAGAAATAAGCAATTGGACTGTATCCAATCTTTTTGACAGTGGATACGTATATGCTTTGAGGAATAGCAGCAATAGTGCATGGTGTGTTGCGACGATGGCTGCAATCGGAGATTCACAATATACTGCTCTGTGCAAAGATGCGGATGAAGCTAAAAAAATCCTTGAAGGGATAAATCTTGGAGATGACCTGCAAAATATAGAAAGTAAATGGGTCGAGAAAAACGGATATCCTGTACTGATGTCTACGTATGAATTGAATAACAGAAGTATAGGCTTCCTTGCATATGTTCGTAATTCTCTTATGGTTGACTTGACAATATGGTCAAAAGATAAACAGGTTACGATGCAGGATGTTGAGGCATTGGCCGATTATTTACAATATGATGAGTCACAGGCATATTTCAAAACGACAGATGTAGAACTTACGGTTTCTTCGAAGGGTGATCCGGTTGCAGTGACCGCCGGTAAGAATGTTCAATTCACATCTGCTTTTGCTAACCCTGATGCCGTTAACAAAAAGAATGCTAATGATGCTGTTATCTGGTCTGTTGGCAACGCTGATACCGGTGAATCAGTGGAAGGGGTTACCATTGATGCCAAGGGTCAGTTGAAAGTGGATAAGAACCTGGCTGCTCCGGTGAATCTGCAGGTAAAGGTTGCTTCCGAACTGTTTAATACTTCGGCGACATATAACATTTCTGCTATGCCGATTGTTAGCAAAGTGATCCTGGATCCTGCTGAACTGTTCTTCTATGTTGGCACCGAGAATCCGCAGACGGTAAAAGCTTCTCTGGAACCTGCGACTGTTCCGCCTATCGGCCTGACCTGGACACCGGCAAAGAAGGATATTGTTGAGATCACACCTGTGGAGGACGGTACTGTTTCCATTAAGCCGCTGAAGGCCGGCAAGACGGATATCGCGGTGAAGGAACCCGGCGGAAGGAACGCCAAGCTGACGGTGAATGTGGTTGCGCCTGTGGAATCTGTGGAACTGAAGGCGAATGGTACAGCTAAAGCGGGCGGAAAGGTGAAGATCGCGGCGACGCTGGCTCCGAAGAATGTCGGTAATAAGACGGTCCAGTGGAGCGTAGATGTCGGTGAGGATATCGCCAAGATTGACGAAAAAGGTCAACTGACGATCAGCAAGGAAGCGCCCTCCGGAACGAAAATCACTGTTACCTGCACTGCAATCGGTGCACCGACACCTGTGGTAGAGACTATGGAGATTGAAGTTCCGTAAGCAATAAAGCGATATACAGTAACCCCGTCTGTTTCGTGGAGAAATAGGCGGGGTTATTTTTCATATGTGGTTCTGTATTCATCAGCTGCAATCAGGCATTATAATATCAAAGAATGGAACATCCTGACAGATGGAAGGAGGGGAACAGGATGCGTAAAGGACTTTGGGACACCTATAATGCCGGGCAGGACGAGGAAAGGCTCAGAACAGCCAGGTGCCCGGAATGCGGCAGTGACAAAATCATTGAAGGCGATCTTATGGCGACCGCCGGCGTAGCTTTTGTTCCTGCCATCCAGGAGACGGTGGTTCCCCGGGGCTGCGGGGTGCGGGCGCTGGCCTGCCGGAAGTGCGGGGCGGTGTTCGGGCTGCGGCTGAAGGATAAAAAGCATCTGATCGTTGAAGAATAAAAAAAGTTGACAAGAGAACCGTCCCCTTGTCAACTGGCTGGGTTTATTTGAGCGCCTGGAGGGAGTCTTTCAGTTCATCCAGATCCTGCAGGGCGGATTGAATAAATTGTTGCTGCTCATCTCCTGAAGTGATCCTGGACAGGACGATTTCCCGGGAGGAATAGAGGGAGGGCAGGGATTCTGCAATGTCCCTTGCCTCCTGCCGGCGGTCCAATTCCATCAGGCAATAGCACTTGGACATTTTTGCCTGTACTGTTCTTCCGGTTTCTCCGTAGTCCAGGAAGATTGTCCTGTCTGCCCAGGAGATGGCTTCCTCCAGCAGGCGGGTGCGGTCTGCACCGGTGCATTCCAGGGCGTACTGACGGGCTGTCCAGCTCATCAAGTGGTTCACGGAAACGGATAACTTCCACTGGTTCATGGAGGCTTTCAGCCGGGTGTAGGCTTCGGCTTTTTCCCCAGCTTCAGCCAGGGCGTGGATTTCCTTGCCGAGATTCCGGACGTCCTGCAGGCGCTGTGCGGCGTCATGCATCAGCAGGGAATCCACTGACACCTGGAAATAGTCTGCCAGCAGGGGCAGGAGGGAAATATCCGGCATGGAGGCGCCGTTCTCCCACTTGCTCACGGTCTGTGCGGATACATTGAGGCATTCGGCCAGGGCTTCCTGGGTCAGGTTTTTCTCCTTCCGGAGCTTTCTGAGATTGCTGCCAAAGTTCATGGTCAGCTCCTTTCCGGCAAGCGGTTTGCTGCCTGCCTTCGCGTTGTTCCCCTGCAGGATACCCTGTGAGCCGGGAAAACAGAATACAGCGTCTCGCAACCTGTCTCCACCGGCAGTTGAATTATAACACTGAGCTGAAAGAGATGAACACACATAAAAACGAGAAAACGACATTCCTGTAAAGATGTGTTTGCATAATTTGCAATATTGGTATAGAATAATGACAGAAGACAAGTAAAAACGTATTAATTTGTGACAGAAGCTTTTCTTTCTGTCACTAATAAACGACGGGTGATATGATGTATTGGGATGAAATCTGGGAAGCAACAGACCAGAAGCGGATCACGGCTTATGTGAAAAAGTGTGACCTGACGCCGGATGCGGTGATCAGGTACCTGCATAAGCGCGGAGCGGTATCGGTATGCGATGCCGGCTGTGGCTGCGGGCTGTTCTCCCTGAAGCTGGCCGCGAACGGGTTCTCCGTATCCGGTTTTGATATTTCCGCGAAGGCGGCGGAGATCGCCTCGGATCTGTTGAAGAAGAAAGGGTATTACGGGGATTTCCGGGCGGCCGGGGTGATGGAAACCGGATATGGGGATCATGCTTTTGACGCGGTGGTATGCATGGATGTGCTGGATCATATGCCGCTGCAGGAAGCAAAGAAGGCCGTGCAGGAGCTGTGCCGGATTACCCGGCCGGGCGGCTGCGTGATTGCGTCGGTGGATGGGCCGGATGAAGAGTATGAGACGGAGCCCCATACCGTGAATGAGGACGGGGACTATCTCTATACGGAAGGCAAATGGAAAGGGAGAGTCCACCATCCCTATACCCCGGAGGAACTGGGAGAAATGACCGGCAAGCCTTATGTGATGCTGGAAGATCCGGATGACCGGAAGGGACAGTATACGATGGTGATCCGGAACTGGGAAAGCTGAAAAAGTGAATGATGAATTCATCGGAATGCTTCGGCATTCCTTTTTTCTTGCGTTTTTGGATTCCTCTGCTATAATGGGTGTCCACATGAAAGGGAGGAGGGGATTCTGTGGCCCGGCTGGATCTGGATATGACCGAAGGAAATATCTGGAAGCATATGCTGCAATTCTCGATTCCCATGGCCATCGGACTGCTCTTCCAACAACTGTACAATACGGTGGATACCCTGGTGGTGGGCCAGTTCGTCGGGCAGGAAGCCCAGGCGGCGGTCGGCTCCACGGGACCGATTATCAATACCATCGTGGGCTTCTGCGCAGGCCTGGCCACCGGCGCGTCGGTGGTGATTTCCCAGCGGTACGGCGCCCATGATGACGAAGGCCTCAGCAAGGCCGTGCATACCACCGTGGCCCTGACCTTTGTGGTCAGCCTGCTGGCGACGGTTTTCGGCCTGATGATCATCAACCCCATGCTTCGCTTCATGCAGACGCCGGAGGACGTGATGCCGGAAAGCTCCTGCTATCTGACCATCTACTTCGGCGGGGTGTCCGGTGTGCTGTTCTATAATCTGGGCAGCGGCATCCTGCGAGCGGTGGGGGATTCCCGAAGACCCCTGATTTTCCTGATTATTTCCGCCCTGCTGAACACGGTGCTGGATCTGCTGTTTGTGCTGGCCTTCGGTATGGGCGTGGACGGCGTGGCCTACGCCACGGTGCTGTCCCAGATCCTGTCCGCCCTGCTGATCATGTTCACCCTGACAAAGGAGAAGGGGAACTACGGTATCCGCTGGAGGAAGCTCTGTGTGGACAAGCGGTCCCTGTCGATGATCCTGAAGATCGGCCTGCCCAGCAGCATCCAGGCGGCGGTGACCTCCTTCTCCAACGTGTTCGTCCAGTCCTACATCAACCAGTTCGGCTCCGCCTGCATGGCGGGCTACGGTGTGTACGGCAAGATCGACGCCTTTGCCCTGATTCCGGTGCAGAGCATCAGCATGTCTTCCACCACCTTTGTGGGCCAGAACTGGGGCGCGAAGAAGATCCCGCGGGCCCGGGAGGGCGTGCGGACAGCCACGGTGATGAGCCTGGTTTCCACCGCGGTGCTGGGCCTGATGGTGTTCCTGATGGCCCGGCCGCTGATGAATTTCTACTCTCCTGAGGAAGAAGTGATTGATTACGGCATCCGCTTTATCCGGATTGTGACGCCGTTCTATATCGCAATCTGCTTCAACCAGATCTATGCCGGTGCCCTGCGGGGCGTGGGAGACGCCACCATGCCGACGGTGATCATGCTGGCCTCCTTCGTGGTATTCCGGCAGATTTACCTGGCGGTGACGAAGGCGCTGGGTGCCGGGTTCCTGGCCGTGGCGCTGGCCTATCCCGTGGGATGGATCCTGTGTTCCACGCTGCTGATTATCCGGTATTCACGCAGTGTGCTGGTGAAGGGAAAAACGGAAACAGCTGAATAAAAAAGTGATATTTTCTGTTGACGAAGGGAGAATAATTTGATATCATGTCAACGGTTAGTTAAGTCTAACTGCCAAGCGGTATCAATCGGGATATGCCAGCCCGAATGATATACCATGAACATACCTCCAAAGAAATGGGATGCTGCCTTGCGACAGCATCCTGTTTTCTTTGACTGTTTCTATGTGCCTCAGCCGTAGGTGTTTTCAAAGTGGGATTCACAGGCTTTTTCCAGCGCTTCCACGATAATCCGCAGGGCTTTGATCCGGGCGTAGTGTTTGTCGTTGGATTCGATGATGAACCAGGGGGCGTTTTCCGTGCTGGTTTTCTGGAGCATTTCGTCCACCGCGGTTTCATACTGGGGCCACTTTTCCCGGTTCCGCCAGTCCTCTTCGGTGATCTTCCACTGTTTTTCCGGGGTGTTCTGCCGCTCGTTGAACCGGGCCAGCTGGGTATCCTGGTCAATGTGGATCCAGAACTTGAGCAGCACGGCGCCCCAGTCGGTCAGCTGGCGCTCAAACTCGTTGATCTCGTTATAGGCCCGCTGCCAGTCCTTTTCGCTGCAGAAGCCTTCCAGCCGCTCCACCATGACCCGCCCGTACCAGGTGCGGTCAAAGATGCAGATATGCCCTGTCCGGGGCAGGCGCGTCCAGAACCGCCACAGATACTGCCGGTTCAGCTCGTGC
>JAEEGH010024869.1_pt1 | contig 12050 bp, 4 predicted proteins | sample 9134181 | NCBI WGS metagenome assembly JAEEGH01 (sample SAMN16246544, study PRJNA631951) | gut metagenome | biome: gut microbiome; feature: rumen; material: DP-attached | host: Bos | place: Iran: Karaj | collected 2018-10
ACTTAAGCTACCCGAAGAAGAGGCGCGCGCGGGTTCGTCAATTTATGCACTGGATAAACGAGCCGAAGTTCCTCGTCAGATGAAAATCGACACACCGTTTGTCATCGAATTTGATACCCGTGAAACCTTTGAAATGGATGTTGAAATAGCGCCTACCTATCGGATTTCAATGAACAAGATACCCATTCATCTACTGAAGGGTAAGTGCGGTAATGTGGATCCCGGCGTGATGTTTTCTCCTGTGGGGGGGTGCACCATTACGGCAGTTGATTTCAAGACCGTGCCTGAAGGCGGTAAGGATGATTCCGTTCAGGCGATTCTGCTTCGTCTCGACAACGGACTCACTCTTGAACTGGAGGGATTCTTTGATTACCTAGACACATCCCTCCTAGATCATAAGGGAAAACCTTGTACAATCTCTGTCGCTACTTTGCGACATGGTCTTTTCAACTATGAAGACCTTCATTTTGACCCATCGACGGGTTTTGAGGCTAAGAACGCTCTTCTTTGGTTTGGCTGGAAGGGTAGGCAGAAGCTCGGTGAATACGCCGTCAGCCTCACGCCAATTCTACATGGAGGGAAAAGTCCTTTGCCAGAGTCGGTCCGAGTTGATGTCCGCGATGCGGTGGGGCTTGCCATGGGACTTGGGGCGGTGAATCTCGAAAACGTAGCGAAGGAGGGGCCAATTGAATTGTCCAATGCAGAGTTGCGAACTGTGCTAGATGCAGGTGATTCATTTCTTTCAGGTGGCCGTCTTGCGACTGGTGATTCCCCATTAGCATGGTTACTGTTGGAATCGCAGCCGTTGCTTTTTGGTGATCCAGATGACCCGGACCCATGCAAAACGGCAAGGCTTCGCAAACTGGATCGGCTGCGTCTGTGCCTTTCTGAAATTCGCCGATGGGTAGCAGAGGCACTTCCTGCTGTGGATGGCATCAGGATTGAATTATAGGCAAATGTTTTAGGTGTTGTAACTGCCGTGGAAGGCTGGTTTTATGTTTGACATTTGGCAAAAGATTGCAGAGAAAGGGTCTGTTGCCGTTCCTTTGAACGCGACAGCACTTACTCCACTTGGCTGGGTGGAGATTGGTGAAGTCTATCACGATTTGGTACCAGACGAATACCGTGATAGTGATGTGTACTCCGACCCACAGCTAATTCGCGAATCGCCGTTCGTGAACGATACAGGGAATGAGTATTTGTTCGCAGCGACCGATCCAATCGGTGGCGAAAGTCTTAAATGTGCGCTAAGTTGTGACGAATTGATGAACATGGCTGGGGCTAATGACTATCATTACTCCGACGAAGACTGCAACCCACTTTGTGGTATCTTGACTTGCAGTTGCGGCTATCCAGGGTGCGATGGTTTCTGGAGCCAGTCCTTTCACGTCTCATCAAAGATGGTTCATTGGTCGATCCTTCGGTACCGAGAAAAGTACGAATTGTTTTTTGAACGGGAGGCGTATGAGTTTGGTTTGATCAGGATGTTGAAGGATATGTGCGAGCATCCAGGGATATACGATACAACATACGGTTCAAGTTATCAAGAAAACCATGCCTCCTTTGTGGAACGTGTTCATGACATGCTCCAGCGCCGTCCATATTTTCAAGATATGTGGAACGAGTTGGACGCCCTTACGTAAAACGATGGGTGACCATTAACACGAGTTGCGCCGCCAAGATGGCGGCTTTTTCAGTTAGCGGCACGTGGTCATTCTGCCAAGGGGGCAGTCTGGGCAGGACATTCCGGGCTTATGATTGTGCTGTCAAAAATACTTAAAAATAATATAGTTTTGACATTGTTGATTGTCCTACTTGTCACGAATGCTCATTTTTAGTATACTATTGACATGACTTCGTACGAAAAGATATGGGATACTGCGGAGGACAATCACGGAGTGATTACGTCCGCCCAGGCGCGTCGGCTTGGTGTGAAGCCTGCGGCCTTGGTGTCAATGGCGGCCAACCGGAAATTGATTCGGGTTGGACAAGGCGTGTACAAGCTTGAGCACCATGTTCCTGGTCCGTTTGACGAGTATGCGCAGGCCGTGGCCATGGCCGGCGAGACGGCATTTGTCCGCGGGGCGAGCGCCTTGATGATGCGCGGACTGTTGCCGTTTGACCCTGCGCGGTTCTATCTCGGCGTAACAAAGCGAATGCGACGCAAGTTGCCATCGGGCTATGCCGTTAAGATTGTCGCGGAGCCCGACATAGAATATATCGAGGGAATTCCTGTTGAACGTGTTGGAAGCGCGGTGGCGGACGCACGAGCCAGCGGGGCCGTGGATGTTGATCGGTTGCGGGAACTGGAGGCTGGTCTATGAAGAATCGCCCGATGACCCGGGTTAATCTGGACAGGGCCATCGCCCGTATGGCCGGTGAAGATCCGCGCATGATAGTTGACATTCGCATGTCAATGGCGAATGCGATTGTCGGACAGTTCCTGCCCGAAGGCGTTGTCAAGGGCGGTACTTCGCTTAAGTTTAGATTCGGAAGCAATCATGCAAGATATACGCTGGACCTCGACACGGCATGGAAGACCGACCTTGATACTTTTTTGACGAACTTTAGGCGAAGACTGTCCGAGGGGTGGGAAGGGTTTGCAGGTGAAGTCGTTATCCGGCCGCAGTCGTCTCCTGTGGCGGTGCCGTTTGACTATGTGATGCAACCGTGCGATGTTAAGTTGAGTTACATGGGACGCTCATGGTGTACGGTTCGCCTTGAGATCGGGCACAATGAAGTCGGCGATGCGGATGAGGCGGAAATGACTCCCGTGCCGCAAGACCTGGCAATGTACTTCAAGGAACTTTGTTTCCCAGTGCCGGAAGCGCTTCCGTTGATGAAGCTTCCGTTCCAGGTCGCTCAGAAGCTGCATGGCGCAACGGGGGTGAGGAGCCGTCGCGCACACGACCTTATTGACTTGCAGTTGATACTTGGTTCTGCAAATGTCGATCTGGCGGAGACGCGTGTTGCTTGCGAACGTCTGTTCAAATACCGCAAGTGCCAGGCATGGCCGCCGAAGGTAGTGAAGGTGGACGGATGGGATGGAATCTATGCAACGCAAAAGCTGAATCTTCCCGTTTTGCCGACAGTTGACGGCGCAATCGCATGGACAAATGATTTGATTGCAAAGATAGATGCCGCTCGGCCGAATTAAAATATGGCAAACGGACTGCTGACGATGGTGCGGGGATGTAAGCTGAGGTACACTGCATGATAGCGAGAAAGAAATGACGAAACGAACGAAAGAGATACTGCTACGGTATGCTGAGAAGTACGAATGGGCTTTCCCGAGTCCGGATCCGTCGGAATTCCTGAAGACGGCAGAGGGTGCGAACAACCAAGAAGCCACGGCGTTTGTTGCGGCGTGTCTGAGTTTTGGCTCGATTGAGCAGTTCATGCCGAGGATTGAACAACTGATTGAATGGGCAAAGGGTGACATGGACAGTTGGATCCGGCGCGGCGCGTTTAAAAGGAAAGTTCGGGCTGATGCGTGTCGGTGCTTCTATCGTTTCGTGACCTACGCCAATCTTCATGCATTCCTGTGTGCCTATCAGCAGATCATGCGTGAACATGGAACATTGGGCGAATATGTGAGGAGGAACGGAGACGAAACGGGCTTGGGCGCGGTGAAAGCCATTTGTGCGGCATTCGCAGATTCAGAAGTGGGTTATCTGGTTCCCGCAAATGCTGCTTCTGCGTGCAAACGCATTTGCCTGTTTTTGCGGTGGATGGTGCGCGAACCACCGGTTGATCTTGGCTTGTGGAAGGACTTTATCCGTCGTGAGAGCCTCATCATGCCGCTGGACGCCCATGTCTTGAAACAGGCCCGAGAGCTTAAGTTGCTCAAGAAGGAGTCCGCCACGATGGCGACGGCGCGGAAGCTCACTGCGATCATGGGCGAGGTGTTCCCCGGCGATCCGCTGCGCGGCGATTTCGCACTCTTCGGTCGAGGTCGGTCTGGTGGGGATTGATGCGCCTGAAACCTCAACGCCGCCCAAAGTAGCCCCTTGCGTATGGATCTGGCGCGATCGGGGTGCCGTCTGAAAGCCTGACAGAATGTCACCGGAATGTCATATTCGGCTTGCGGGGGATGCTGGGATATGGTATGATTGCGCCATCTTGGATCATGCTTTGCAATAATTGAATGACTGTTTTCAAGAAAGGATGCCCCATGTCCATGATTAAATCGACGGTCAAGGCCGCCGCCGTGTTGGCGTTTGCGGTCGGAATCTCCTGTGGCGTGCACGCCGCGCGCACGGTGTGCGTGTCGGAGCAGACCGACACCTCGGTCACGCTCAAGTTCGGCGGCGTCGACGAGCTCGACTACGGGCTGTTCCTCGCCCACGGCGCGACGGACGGCGGCGACGACAAGGCGAAGTGGGACTCCTTCGAGAAGATCGCCGACATCGCCTGCGACCAGACTTCGTTCACGTATGAAGTCCCGTCCGCGTTGCGCGACGGACGGCCGATGCGCTTCTTCCTGATGCAGACCCTTGGCGTCCACATGGCGAAGGAGTTCTCGTCCATCACCTCGACCGGCGCGCAGTGGATCAACACCGGCGTCGCCCCGGCAACAAACAACTGGATCACGGATTTCCGGTTCAAGACCGGGGCCATTGCGGACGGTAAGGCGTTCTTCGGACAGAAGTGGGGTGGCAAGAATTACCTGTTCATCCTGCAGAACGACAGCGGGGTGAAATTCAGGTTCTACGGCGATGGCAATACCATCAGTACGCCCCAGGCGAACACGGAGTATCGGCTGGTGATTGACCCTGCCAGTTACCTGACGATCACAGGCGGCGGATCGGAGACGCGCAAGGGAATCAACCGCATGCCTTCGCTGGCAGGCGAGAAATTTGCGATCTTCTCAGACTGTAAGGGCGAACATCCCAGCGCCTTCACGTTCTACCGCATGAAGATCGCCGCCAACTACACGCCCGTGCGCGACTTCGTGCCGGCGGCCAACGCCGCGGGCGACGTCGGCCTCTACGACCAGGTGAACGACGTGTTCTACCCGAACCAGACGGCGACGCCGTTCCAGACGGGCGACGAGCTGCCGCAGGGCCGTGCCGGGCGCGTGATGGATGAAACGCCCACGTTCCGCTTCCGCCCCAGTCTCTCCGTCGCCTCCGCGACGGCCGACGCGGTGACGCTCTCCTTCGCCAACCTCGGCACCGAACCGCACAAGCTCTACGTCGCGTACGGCGCAACCGACTGCGAGGAGCAGAAGAACGCCTGGGACAACTTCGCCGAGGTCGCGACGATCGCCGCCGACGCGACATCCTACTCCTATACGCTCCCCGCCGCGCTCAAGACGGACGGCGTCTATTTCCGCTTCTTCCTCGCGAAGACGGGCGAGCTGCCCTACGCCTCGGAACTCGTTTCCATCACGTCCACTGGCGCGCAGCTGGTCCGCCTCGACTACGTGCCCGGCACCGACACGTCGACGGATCTTCGCTTCGGCGGCGTCACATACGAGCACTCGAAGGCTTTCTTCGGCCAGCACTGGGGCGGCAACGCCTACCTCTTCAACATGCAGTCCTCCACCTTCCGCTTCCACGGTAGCGGCGCCACGTTCCCCGGAATCGCCCCTGCGGCCGGGACCGACTACCGCTGCCGCGTCATAGCCGGGAACAAGCTCACGCTCGAAGGCGGCGGCGTCACATCCCCTCTCTCGGAAAACCTCACGTCCTATCCGCTCATCGACCTCTGCGTGTTCGGCGATCACCGAGGGGCCTCTTTCAACTCGAAGTTCCGCTTCGACTCGATGCTGGTGAAGGACGGCGGCATCGTCGTGCGCGACCTCGTGCCGGTGCAGACCGCCGCGGGGAAGGGGGCGCTCTTCGACCGCGCGAACGGCGTGGTGTACGAGAACGTGACGGGAACCGACTTCACGAAGGGCGCGGCGGCTGCGCGCCCGGCGTGGGTCGTCGCGGTCTCGACGCGGCTCGTCGGCTCGTCGTCCGGCGCGCCCGCCGGCGCGGGCCTGCCGCAGTACGTGGCGCTTTCCGCCGACACCGAGTGGGCCGACCTGAAGGACGGCATCGCCGAAGGCGGCACGGTGAACCTCAACGGACACGCCCTGCACGTGGCGGACTGCGCCGACTTCGCCTCGTGGAACGTCTCGGTGGCGGGCGATTCCGGCACGTTCCGCGTCACCGTCCCGGCGAACGCGACCAGCGTCCTGAGCTCCGGCGCCGCGTTCAGCGCCAAGGCGCACCTCGTCAAGGACGGCCCCGGCACGCTCGTCCTGTCGCGCGTGCTGTCAAGCCTCACCGGCGTCACGGTGGCGGAGGGCATCGTGCAATATGGGACGCCCTCCGTGTTCGAGAACAACGGCATGACGGTGGAGGTGAAGGACGGCGCGGCGCTCGACGTGGCCGGCCGGAGCGGAAACGCCGTCCGCTACAAGATCGCCGGAACGGGGCCTGACGGCAACGGCGCGCTGCGCAACACGGGCGGCGACGTGGCCAACAACAACTCGCAGATGTACGGCCTCGAGCTGACGGCGGACGCGACGGTCACCGGCGGCAGCCAGGGCCTCATCGCGCCCAACTACCCCGCGACAACGCTGGCGCTGAACGGCCACACGCTCACGCTCAACCTGAACGCCGGCAAGTCCTTCTGGATCTGCAACACGTCCAGCAGCGAGCCCGGAACGGTCCACGTGAAGAGCGGCGTCGCGCACTTCCACAGGAACGCCGTGAACCTCCCGAACGTGGACTTCGTCATCGACGGGGCGCAGGCCATCTTCCGCCAGCCTGGCAGCTCGCAGGCGAATCCGACCGTCGTGAAGTCGGTTACGCTCACGAACGGCGGTTCTTCCGAAGAGGGGCAAAATTGCACGAAGATGCAGGACCTCAACATTCTCGGCTCCGGCACGGTGGGGCTGCAGAGCCACGTGAAATGGGTCTACGTGGCGGATACGGTGCTGGTCTCCAACGAGACGGGGAACGTGTTCATCTACCCGCCGCTCAACGCCAACGGCACGTATCCCAAGATCGTCAAGAAGGGCGCGGGCACGTTCACGATCGCGAACAACTACACGGACCAGCGCATAGACCGCGGCGTGGAGATCTTCGGCGGCACCGTGGTGATGAGCTCGTCGCGCACGTCCGGCAGGGTGGAGCACAAGGCCATCTCCTCGCAGCCCGTGCCCGTGACGATCCACGCGGGCGGGACGCTCGACATGACGCAGTGCACCAACGGCGCGTTCGCCGTGTCGTCCCTGACGATCGAGGACGGCGGCACGCTGCTCCACACGGCCAAGAACACGCTATCCTTCGAGCGACCCTTCACGTACGCGGGGACCTGCCCGTTCTCGTTCAGCGGGACGGTGAGCATCGCGACCAACATCACGTTCGACGTGTCCGCGCTCTACGCGGGCGCATCCGCCCCGGCCGCGGGCACGGACGTGACGCTCCTCTCCGCCGGCTCGGTCACGCGCACGGCTGGGGGCGTCGTGGCCGTGACGGGATGCCCCTACGACAGCTACGTGACGTTCGAGTCCGGCACCCTGACGCTGCACACGGTGCCGCCGGCGGTCGCGGAGCTGAATCCGATCAAGATCTGGAACGTGGGCGGCACGCTCGTGTACGGAGCGAACGGAAACTGCTACCGCTCTTCGCTCGGCGTGCTTCTCGCGCAGGAGGGCTGGAACGTGCAGATGACCGGCTGGCGCACGGCGAACGCGAGCAAGCTCTGCACCGCCACCGAGGCGTGGAAGCGCCACGCGGGCGTGGCCAGCCTCGCGCTCAAGACCTCCGCCACCCGCGCCGGGCTTCTCGAGGGACTCGAGACGTACTGCGCCGCCGCGGGCGAGCCCGACTTCACCGTGTTCCTGTGCGGCGACACCGACGTGGCCGACGGCGTGGCCGATGAGGCGGTGTTCGCGAACTACACCAACGCCGTGACGCGCATCAAGGCGGCGCTCCCGATGACGACCGTCCTCGCCTGCACGATCCCCGGCGCCTCGGCGGCGCTCAACGCGGACATCGCGGCGTGGTGCGGCACGGAGGCGGACGTGGAGGCGGTCGACGTCGCCGGACTCATCACCTCGTCGCAGACGCAGGCGCAGTGCGACGCGGTGGCGGCGGCGATCAAGGCGAAGCTGACGACGCTCGCGACGGCGAACGGCAAGAACAATCCCTCGTCCTGGACGCGTCCGACGGTCACGCTCGGCGCGGAGAACAACGTCCCGGCCGCCTACCGCGCCGGCTTCACGCGCGTGCGCAGCATCGAGCCCACGGCGACGCTCGGCTACGCGCAGAACATCCGCGCGATCCCCTACGCCTACGCGCCGGCGATGCGCGAAACGGGCATCACGAAGGTCGCGTACTACGTCGAGCTCGTGCGGGCCGACACCGGCGCCCTCCAGGCCCTGTGGGTGGACATGGACGCGCCCGGGCCGACGTGGGCGGACGTCTGCCTCCCCGTCACCCTCGCGCAGCAGAAGCAGCAGACCGTCACGAAGCTCCACGTGTGGAGCAACTTCGGCGGCGTGCAGACCGTCGCGGCGGACGACGACACCGTCGAGGGCCGCATCGAGTTCAACCCGATCAACTACGGCAAGACGGACGTCGCCGACGCGAACATCGCCGAGCCGTGGTCGAACTGCTTCGGGTTCAGCGATACCTTCAACACGTCAGGGTCAAGCGGACACGGCTGCTTCCAGCTGATGCGCAAGTTCGCGGACCCGGACGCCTTCCCCGCGGGCGAGATCCTCTTCGCCTACAATCGCTGGGGATCCACGACCGCCAACAACCGCGCGATCGGCATGGGAACCCTCGCCGACTACGGCAGCCACGGCATCGCCGGGGACAGGGAGCTCGACTGGACGCGCGTGTACGACGGGGACGCGGGCAACATCTCCGCCAACGCCTACTCCTTCATGCGCATCGACTTCTGGGTGCAGTACAACGACGACCCCTCCACCCGCGCCGACCTCGCCGACTACGCGTGGGCGGGCTCTTCGGGCGCGGCCTTCGCGACGCCCGGGAACTGGGCCAAGGGCAACACGGCGGCGACGTCGCTCGCAAACGCGACGCTCATCCTCCCGGAGAACGCCAGTCCGTCCTTCACGTACGTCGGCTACGACCCCGTGAGCCTCGCTACCACGACGTTCATGGTGGACGGCACGGCCACGTTCCCTGAGGTGGGCGGCTTCTACCTCTCCACGCTTGACATGGGCGCCACCGGCAAGCTCGTCTACGATCCCACGAAGTTCACGTTCCGGCTCGTCGCGCCGCCCACGTTCGCCTCGGGCGCGAAGATCGCGCTCGCGCCCAAGTACGCGGCGAACACGAAGGGACGCTTCCTGCTGATGACGTGGGACCACGGCGCGCTCGACATGGACGCCGCCGCGCTCAACGCGATCTTCGACGCGTCGAGCGCGCAGGGTACGGACGTGAAGGTGTGGGCCGAGAACCTCGAGGCGGGCGGCGGACGCCTCTGGCTCGACCTCGACTACGCCGCGCCGAAGCAGCGCATCAACATCCTCTGCACGGGCGACTCCATCACGCAGGGCAGCGACACGTCCTACGGCAACTGGCGCACGGGCCTCATGAAGAAGCTCGCCGCCGCCGGGTACGCGCCCGTCGCGAAGGGCCACTGGAACGTCCACAGCGCCGACATCTGCGGCGCGGTGATGCCCGACGAGTGGGTGTGGCACTCCGGCATCAGCGGCCAGCGCCTCGTCACGAAGAACGGCGGCGGCACGATCGACGCGATCGAGACGATGCTCGACTGCGCGGGCGACGTCGATTTCATCCTCGCCAAGATCTGCACGAACGACATCAACGCCAACGGCTCCACCGCCGAGGAGCTGTTCCCCGTGTGGACGAACCTCGTGTGGAAGGCGCTGAACCAGAAGCCGCACGTGAAGTTCATCGCGGGCGCGGTGGTGGACATCGCGTACAGCGAGGCGAAGGACGCGCAGGTGGTTGCGTTCAACGCGGCGATCAGCAACGCCATCGCGAGCGCGATGTTCCCCGCGAAGCGCACGTACTTCGCCGACCTCTACACGCCGTGCTACCGCTACGACGCGGGCGGCAACTACATCGTCGGCAGCTTCCTCGCCGAGACGAACCTCCATCCCGACTGGCCGGGCGAGGACAAGATGGCGGACGTCTACTGCGCCGCCATCCTCGGCGCGATCGCGGACGATCCCGGATTCGAGCTCGGCGCGCAGGAGACCGTCACCGAGACGACAAGCGGCTGCGAGAACAACGTCCCCGCCGAGTACCTCGCGGGCATGACGCGCGCCCGCGTGTTCGACATCGCGGCGAACGGCGGCACCAGCCTTGCGACGCTCGGCCACGTGCCGTACTCCGTCGTGAACGACGCGGCGCCCACGGCGAACATCTCCCGCGTCGGCTACTACATCGAGCTGAAGCGCAGGGACACCGCGCTCGACGCCTACCACGGGCTGACGCGCTGGATCTGGGTGTCGATGGACGCGTTCGGCAACTGCACGCTCGACGACGTGGGCATCCCGCTCACGACCGTCAACCAGCGCGTCGTGAGCCGCCTGCGCGTGAAGACGAACATGCCGGGCATCGAATCGACTTCCGCCGACGCGAACGACGTGCGCGGCTGGATCGAGTTCTGGCCGAGCTCCTATGACACTCCCGCCAGCGGGCTTTTCAACGCGCCGGCCGACACGTTCAGGTGCGACTGGAACGACAAGCGCTCGAACAACGTGAGCGGCTGGGGCACCATGCAGGTGCACCGCTTCACGCCCGGCGCGGCGAATCCGGCGATGGTCATGTTCGCGTTCAACCGCTGGACCACGACGTCGTGCTACGAGATCGGCATCGGCAACTTCGCCCACCAGAGCAAGTCCATCGACTGGACGTGGCTGGGCGACGAGAACACGCGCGAGAGGATGTCGAGCCTCGCCTACGAGGTGGCGAAGATCGAAATCTGGACGGCGGCGGACGTGCCGGCGGACGCGGCGTTCGTGCGCATCGACGGCGTCGCGGCGGAAGGCGGCGGCGCGGCGAGGGTGACGGGCGAGGTGGTGAACTTCGGCGAAGGCGCGGATTCGGCGACGGTCACGCTCGAATGGTCCACCGACCCCGCGTTCGCGACGGTGGCGGGCTCCACGAACCTGGGCGTCGTCGCGGAGACCGGCGCGCTGACGGCCACGGCGACGGGCCTCACGACCGGCGAGACGTGGTACTTCCGCTTCTCGAGCGTGAACAGCGAGAACGTGAGCGCGGCGGGCGGCGTGAGCGATCCGTTCGCCTACAGCGAGGGCGTGTGGCGTCCGCAGACGGCGGGCGACGTCTGGACGTCCGTCGCATGGCTGCAGAACGGCGCGGGCTCACCCGTCGCGTTCAATCCCGCGTGGTCGGCGCTCTTCGACGGACAGGAGGCGACGAAGGTCGCGTCCGTGCAGGTGCCCGGCGCGGTCATCGCGGAGCAGGTGACGGTTGATGCCTCGGAGAACTACACGTTCGCGGGCGCGGGGTCGATCCAGTCCAGCCGGCTCATCAAGAAGGGAGCCGGCACGCTCACGCTCGAGGCGGCGGTGCTTGCGGACACGCCCGACATCGAAATCCAGGGCGGCACGGTCAAGCTTGGCGACAGCGCGGTGAAGGGCGCGGTTGGAAGCGGCACCGGGACGATCACCGTGAAGAACGGCGGGCAGTTCGACCTCAACTACACCGACGCGACATCCGGAAACGGACGCGCCCGCGCGCTCGTCACGAGCGCCAAGAAGTTCGTGATCGAGGGCGCGGGGCCGGACGGCGACGGCGCGCTTGTCTCCTCCTTCGCGAACACGACCTATGGCTCGCCCATCGACGAAATCGAAATGACGGGCGACGCGACGATCGGCGGTCTTGCCCGCATCGACATCCGCGGCAACCCGAAGAACCGCATTGTCGGGCCGACGAACGCGACGCTCACCGTGAAGACGAGGCCGACGAGCGACTACGGCCTGGGGCTTGTGGCCGGCAGCCTGTCCGTGGGCAAGTTGGTCGTGGCGGACATCGGCAAGTTCAAGCTGGAGGGCGCGACGCGCCTCTACGTGCCATACGGCA
>JAEEGH010024870.1_pt1 | contig 12050 bp, 6 predicted proteins | sample 9134181 | NCBI WGS metagenome assembly JAEEGH01 (sample SAMN16246544, study PRJNA631951) | gut metagenome | biome: gut microbiome; feature: rumen; material: DP-attached | host: Bos | place: Iran: Karaj | collected 2018-10
CTTCAAGCGTTTCCTCCGGCAGCTTCAGCGTCGTCTTGAGAAGCGTCGTGCCGCGCATCATGACGATCTTGGTGCCGGACGCGCCGAGGTCGATACCGATGACCTTTTTACGCGGCTGCAGCGCAAAGTAGATCGGCGGCGCAATGATCGCCACGGCGACCGCCTCCAAAAGCGCGTTGACGCCGGCGATCAAAACCAGCAGATGCAGAACGTTCTTTGCGCCCATCGGAGCGAGAAGATCCTGCACGGGCTTTGCCTGTCCGAAGATCAATCCGAGAAATCCGAGGAAGAAGACCGTGTTCGTCAGCGATCCGGCGATCGCCGCAACAAAGACGGCGACCGAACGGCTGTTGGTCGGGCGGCGCATGATGAGCCGGAACAGCAGCGCTGGCACGAGACCGACCAGCACGCGCGGCACGACGCAGACGATAAACGTCAGGATCGGGGAAACCGTCAGCAGCGACGCGCCGAACGGATCGACCGTAAAGCACTGAATATAGCTCATCAGACCGAACATGAATCCGAAGAACATGCCGTAATACGGTCCGAGAATGATCGCACCGATCACGACCGGGATCACAAGACTTGTGATGGACAGCGGCCCGATCTTGATAAAACCGAGCACCGTGCACATCGGCGGAAGACCGAGCACCAGAATGATCGCGGTAAAGATCGCCGCAAGGATCATTTTGCGCAGTTTGTCGCGTTTCATCTGATAACCTCCATTGTTGCGATATGCGTATTATAATCGTTTTTCAAAACCGGCGCAAGGTTTTTTCAATAATATAAGAACCGGGCATAAAAACCGGAACAGCGCGCATGCTAACCGAAACAAAAACCCGTTCCGGAGGTTTTTCCATGCATCTTACGCGCAAACAGACAATCCTGATCGTCACGCTTTCCGCCGTCGCCGTGCTTTTGCTCGTCGGTCTTCTGCTTTTCCTGCAATACTTCCGAAAGAGCGATCCGGTCCCGCAGGAGCCCTCGCTGCCGCCCGCAACGGCTGCGCCGACGCCGGAGATCACGCCCTCCCCGACGCCCGCGCCCACGGAAACGCCCTCGCCGACGCCGTATTATCTCCCGCTGGTGCCGGAGGGCGCGGCGCGCGCGCCGACGATTCTTTCGACGCCGACGGTCTCCCCCTCCCCGGCGCCCGTCGCGGAAGCAATGCATCCGCGGGACGGCGTCTATAACGAACAGGTCAAGGAATTCATGGCGATCGGAACGCAGAACGGCGAGGCGATCGCCGTTTTGCTTGTTCACGCGGCGCCGCCGGAAGCGATCGTCGCGGCGATCCCCGTGGAAACAGCGGCGACGGTCTATACGCTCGGAAAGGACGCGTCGATCACGTCGGTCGATACCGCGCCGCTTAAAACCACGACGGCGCGCGCAGAAAGCACGCGTGAGGGCTGCTGGAACCTCGTCTGGGCGGTAAAAAACCTCCTCGGCTACCGTGCGCCCGCGTACCTCTGTATGGATTTCGACTGCATGGAAGCGTTCTTTTCCTTTGCGCCGGAACTCCTTGCGGACGGGATCGAAATCGACCTTGCCGCGTTTTTACGCATGCTGAACGAGCCGGACGAAACGCGCGCGCTCGATATGGCGCGGCTCGGCGTGGCGATCGTGCGCTATCTTGATCAGGTGTCGCTGTGGGAGCTGCCCGCGTTCCGAAAGGCGACGCGCGGCGCGTTTACCTCCAGCTTGTCCGTGTTCGAACTTCTGGGGCTGATGGGCGATCTTCGGGAGATCCGCACGTTCACGGTTACCGTGCTGCCCACGGAAACGAAAGACGGCGTCCGAACGCTGTCGGACGCCGCCAAGCTGCCGTTTTGAACCGATCTCCGCAATTCATGTCAACACAGCCGTCTCGGAAAAGATCAGAGCTTCGCGATCCCGATTCCGACCACGCCATGCTGTTGCTGTCGCGCCAAAGAGTAATACGCGAGCATATCGTCCGGCGTTGCCGTCTCAAGCTCCGCTTCCGTATAACCGCAAGATGCCAGCGGCAGAGCACGGTACAGTTCCGAAAAGGTCGGGAAAACATGCAGGTCCGTAACGATCACGCGCATGCGCTCGCTTGTCTTCGTTTCGGTAAACACGATCGTATCTCCGACGGCAATCTTTCGCCGTTTTTCGTCATACAGCCGAAGCTCAATCGTCTTTTGTCCGTTTTTGATCATTTGGAACGGATCCTGATCCAGCCGCATTTCGTGTTCCATACCGTTCTCCTTTTCATTTACGATATGCGGCTCATGCCGCGCGATATGCTTGCTCTGCAAGCACGATATACGGTGTATGACCGTACGATATGATATAAATCCCTGCGCCCGCAGGCATATCGTACCGTAAGGTATATCGTTCTCCGAAGGAGTATATCGCAAATCCCTGGGGGATTTATATCGTTGAGGGTGCACGCACCCTCACGCCAGTCCGGGCTTCACCGGAAGTCCGTTCTTCCTGCGATCGGCGAAATACAGCTCCTCGGTCGCGAGCGCCATCTTGGTGACGGCGAACTCGCAGTCGTGCGGATAGATGTACCACGTGTCCTCGAGCGTGTTGAGATCGACGCAGTCGCCGAACTTGCCGAGGTATTCGTACTCGATGTGGCAGGAATACAGCGACGGCACGCTCTTTTCCATCTCGAACGGATCGCCGTCCGGATCGACGCCGGACACATGGAAACCGGTCATGTCGTGGCGCATCGTGCCCTCGCCGAGCAGGATGAACTTCTTTGCGTTCGGCAGCGACCGCACGGTGACCGGCAGTTCGCCGCTATCGTACGTCCCCGCTTCGACCTCTCTCCTCACGTTTTCGCGCTCCCATTCGTACCAGTCAGGGATATGCGGAAACTCCGTTTCGCCGGTCTCGGCCGTCAAGCTCCCGTCCTCATTGTAGAACCAGCGTTTGCCGCACGCCTTGCAGAAGAGGTGCGTTCCCTCGCTCGCCATTCTATACTCCGTTTTGCACGCAGGGCATTGGTACAGGACCTTATGAAGCCCCTCCGCACGCTTTTCATACGTCACGCGGATCCCCTTTTCCTTCTGCCACGCATAGTCGTCATATTGAAACGCCCTGACGAGCCGTTCGTTGATCTCGTCCGGCGTCGCGGTCTTCAGCTCCTCCGCCGAAAAGAGCAGCGTCATCTCCGCTTCGGTCGGCTTCACGCCGCGCTCGTGCAGGTTCCAGAACGGCGAGTTGATATGGTGTCCGTGACAGATGAATGTGACCACCGGCACGCCTAAAAGCTTACAGAGCTTGCCGAGCGACGCGGGCAGCACCGCGGTCGTGCCGCACAGCGAATAGCGCGCCTCGGGGTAGATCACATTGATATCGCCGTTCTGAACGACGCGCCGGAGCTGCCGGATCAGCGTGATGTCGTTCGTGAACTTGCGCTTGCAGATGCAGCCGACGCGGCGTAAAAGCCCTTCGCGCCCGATGAAGCCGTCGATCGCCACGACGTAGTTTGCGCGCGCGGGGTAGATCGCCTTCGTCGCGACCTTGAAGTCCAGAAACGCGTTGTGGTTGCACAGCAGAAGGTACGGCGGTTTCAAGCCCTCCGTGCCGGTCTTTCGGATGATCGCGCCGTGCTTTTTCACGTCCGGCGCGCTCAGAAGATACGTCAGCGGACGCAGATACCATGCCGTACGGTACGGCGGTTTCTTCATGTCGAAGCGCTCGAATTTGCTCTGATCCATGGCTCCCCCTTATTTCAAAAGTCTTAGTCCCTTCGGATAGTGATTCTTCAGCATGCCGTCCGACGCTTTGTAAAGCCCCAGCGCATACCCCCTATACGTCGCCGCGCCGTAGCCCTTTTCCGCATCCTTCATCATCGTTTCGCCGCGCAGATAACGCATCGCCTCGTCAAAGGAAAACGCGCAGGTATGCAGAAACGGCGTCGTCTTTCCCGCGACCGCCAGCGCATGCGCCGGCTCGAAGCGGCTGCCTTTGACCTCGCCGAGCAGCAGTCCCGCCCGCACGATCTTCACGCCCTCGAACGGAAACGGCATCGCGGGCAAAAGCAGCACGCGTCCGTCCTTTAACTGTCGAAGCTGTCCTTCGGGAAGCCGTACCTGCTCCGAAAACGCGTCGAATGCGGGGACCTTATCGCTTCTGCCGATCGAAAAAACGGACGGACAGCGCTCGCCTTCGCGCAAAAGCAGCGCAGCGAACTGTCCCTCGCCCGCGCTCGTATGCGGATAGAACCGCCGCATCGAAACGAGCGAAAAATCCGTATGCCCGTCGAGAAAGGCCCGCACCGTCTCCTCATTCTCCTGCGGGGAGAACGAGCAGGTGGCGTACAGAAGCTGCCCTCCCGGCTTCACCGCCTTCGCGGCGTCGTCGAGAATCGCCCGCTGCCGAACGGCACAGGTAAGGACGTGTTCAACCGACCAGTCGCGCACCGCCTGTTCGTCCTTCCGGAACATCGCCTCGCCCGCGCACGGCGCGTCGACAAGCACGGCGTCGCAGCGGCCCTCAAGCCGGCTGCACAGCGGTTTCGGCTCGGCGTTCGTCACGATCGCGTTTGTGACGCCCATGCGCTCGAGATTGCCCGAAAGCACCTCGGCACGCGAGGGGACGATCTCGTTGCTGAACAGCACGCCGCCGCGCATCTTCGCCGCAAGCTGCGCGCTCTTGCCGCCCGGCGCGGCGCACAGATCGAGCACGACCGGTTCGTCCGGAAGATCGAGCATGGCGACCGGCGCCTGCGCGGTCGCTTCCTGCATATAAAAGAGTCCCGCCGCATGCAGCGGCGTTGCGTTCGGGTTGAACGCCGAAGGCACCGACGCGCCGTCCGGATTTTCACAAAGCGGCGAAAGCGGCAGATCGAGAAGCCCGGAAAGCGTTTCCCGGTCGGTTTTCAGCGTATTGATGCGAAGCGCTTTTTTCGGCGGCTCGTTCAGCGCGGTCAGAAACTTCGGAAAATCCGCGCCGAGCTGTTTCTCCATGCGCTCCAGAAACGCTTCGGGGTAAATCCTGCTCATACCCGCACCTCCGCGTTCGCGCCGAGCAGCACGATATGACGCTCGGTCACCGGAATGCCGGACAGCCGTTCAAGTGCGGCGGCGTACAGCGCGACCTGCCGCGTGTGCTTCTTTGCGTACTCGTCCGGATCGCCTTTGACGCGGTCGGTCTTGTAATCAAGCAGCACCCACGCGCCGTTTTCCAGGAAGCACGCGTCGATCACGCCCTGCAGAAGCACCGGTTCGCGGGAATCCGTTTCGGGCAGCAGTTCATTTGCGGGCATCGGGCACAGGAAGCTCCATTCGCGCTCGACGCGGTCCGATCTCGTCATGCGCGCAAACAGCGGCGAATGTGCAAACGTGCGGATCGCATCCGCATGGAAGTCCGTCATGCCGGAAAGCGCGTCCAGGAATGCGCCGCGCTTCGCTTCGTCAAAGAGCGGGATGCGTTCCAGCGCGCGGTGCACCGCGCTGCCCTCGGAAAGAACGTTGTAACCGGTCTCGAACGCGGGCTCGGCAAACTCCGGCGTTTCGTTGCGCTCGAGCGCCGTGACCGAGGTCTTGTCCGGCAGGGTGTCGACGGTCGGATGCGGATAGGTCCAGCCGAACTGTGCGGAAAGATCCGCCCGCTCCGCCTCGGTGGGACGCGGGATCGCGCCGATCGAAAGCTGTGCTCCTGCGGCGATGAACTCGCTCTTTTTATGCAGCGCCGTCGGAACGCGCCCATTCAGCGATAACATGAGAAGCTTCAGCCCGGAGGTCGATTTGCGGATCGAAAGCAGCGACGGATTTTTCCACTCGTCCATGCGCTTTTCGGCGTTCGACAGCGAGCCCAGAAGATACAGTTCCTGCTTTGCGCGCGTCATGCCCACGTACAGCACACGCAGCTCCTCCGCCCACGACGCGTCCGAAACCACGTGCGCGGCGTTCCTGTGCGCCAGCGTTTCGTGCTTTACGCCGAACGCGTCGAAATACCGGAGCCCCGCGCCGAGATTCGCCTCGGCGATCAGCGGCTTCGTTTCGTCCTTCCGGTTGAACGTGCCGCCGAGCCCTCCGTAGAACACGAACGGGAACTCGAGTCCCTTCGAAGCATGGACGGTCATGATGCGCACGACGTCCGCCGTAACGGTCGCCGCCGCGCCGAGCTTCTGCGTCGCTTTGACGTTCTCCATGAACCGCAAAAACCCGTGCACGCCGCTTAAGCCCCTTGCGTCGCAGTCCGCCGCCGCGCGGACGAGCGCGTCAAGGTTTGCAAGGCGCTGATCGCCGCCGATCAGCACGCCGATCATCTCGCGGTAATGCGTTTCGTCAAGGATGCGCTCAATGAGATCGGAAAGCGGGATCCGCCGCGAAAGCGCCGTGCAGCGTTCGATCGTGTCAAAGAACGCGGCGACCTTTGCGTTCGTTTCGCGCGCCGCAAGCAGACAGTCCAGAAGCGCGCCTTTTTTCGCTCCCGCGCGAAGCTCGGAGAGTTCTTCGTCGGTAAAGCCGAACAGCGGCGAACGCAGGGACGCAAGCAGCGGGATGTCCTGCCGGCGGTTGTCGAGTACCGAAAGGAAGCTCATCAGAAGCTTGACCTCGATCGCGTCGAAGTATCCGCCCGAGGACTGCGCGTAGCAGGGAATACCCGCTTCGGACAGCGTCTGCGCCCACACGCGGGCGTAATTCTTGTTTCTTAACAGCACGGCGAAATCGCCGAAGCGGCACGCCCTTGTTTCCTTTCCGTCGACGACGGGGCGCTGCATGCGTTCGAGGATCGTCCTTGCGGCAAACCTTGCCTCCGCCTCGGCGTCCTCCAGAGATTCCTCTTCCTCGGGATCGTTCTCGCGCGAGAAGAGGTGCAGCTCCGCCTTGCCGTCCGGCACCGGCGCGCCCTGAATAAGCATTGCGCGCGCGTCGTATTCGATGCCCGCGACCGCTTCGCGCATGATCGTGCCGAACGCCGCGTTCACCGCGTCGATAACGGCTTTGCCGGAACGGAAATTGTGCCCGAGGTCGATGCGCGTACCGTTTTCACCGTGAAAATCGCGGCATTTTTCGAGGAAGAGCGACGGCTCCGCCATGCGGAAGCGATAGATCGACTGCTTCACGTCGCCCACGAAGAACAGCCCGCCCGGCCGCGCGATGCGGTTCAGGATCGTTTCCTGCACGCGGTTAGAATCCTGATACTCGTCGACGATGATTGTGAGGAACCGCTCGCGGTATTCCGCGGCGATCTCGTCGTCCTTCAGGATCTCGATCGTCATATGCTCGAGATCCGCAAAATCCAGCGCGTTCTGCGCGCGCTTCGCCTGTGTGAAAAGGTCGAGATACCCGCGCATCAGCGCGTAAAACGATTTCATGACCGGCGCCGCCTGCCGTTCCGTTTCCAGAATCGTCTCAAACGGCACGGCGTTTCGCGCCGCCTGCTCCTTCGCAAGCTTCTTGAACGCCGCTTTTGCGTCCTGCACGCCCGCCTTTTCCTCGTCGGAAGTCCCGTTCGGGAAGCGCAGGGAATCCTTCATTTCGACGATCCCCGCAAGCGACGCGGCGTAGCCCTCGCGCGTGTCCTGCATCAGCGCGCCGCGCGCACGCGACAGGAGATCATAAAGAATTGAAAGAACCTTTCCATATTCCGGCGAAAGCTTGTCCGTTTCGCGCTGCAGCTCGTCGATATGGATCCGGAGTTCCGCCCGGTCGCTTTCCGTCGCGTAGGCAAGCTGCGCCCTCAATGCATCCGGATCGTCGAGCGCGGCTTCGTTCCGGTCGATCCATCCCGTCGGCTCCGGCTGTGCGGAAAGGAAGGTCTCGAACCCCTCCATCGTTTCGAGCAGGTTCTGCTCGCTGCCGAACGCAACGATCAGCGTGCGGTAGTCCTCCGGACGGTCGTTTGCAAGCGCATCCAGAGCGGTCTCGCGCGTTTCGGCGCGGAGCACCGCCGCTTCGGTCTCGTCGAGCGTCTTGCACGACGGCGTCAGTCCCACGCGGAAGAAGTGCCGGAACACGACCTTCGCGCAGAACGCGTCGATCGTGGAAATGCTGGCGTTGGCGACCGCCGCCGCCTGTTCGCGGAAGTACGCCGCCTGCGCGCCGGACGCCTCCTTCGCCGCTTCCGAGAGGCGCTTCGATATTCTTGCTTTCATTTCGCCCGCCGCCGCGCGCGTAAAGGTGAGCACCAGCATGCGGTCGATGGGCATGCCCTCTTTCACCAGCCGGCAGACGCGCTCGGTGAGCACGGTGGTTTTTCCCGCGCCCGCCGCCGCAGATACGATCAGGTTCCCGGAAAGGGTGATCGCCCGTTCCTGTTCGCGCGTAAAGCTCATTTCGCGTCGCCTCCTTCCGAAAGAAGGTCGTCGAGCTTCAGCTTCTGCACGACGTGCGTGCGGCAGCCGAGCTGCCGGTCGAAGCGGCACACCGCGCCGTACGGACACCACTTGCACGCGTCCGCCGTCGGATACACGTCCGCCTCGCCGTTCAAAATGCGTTCCGCGGCGTCCGCCGCCGTGCGCATCGCCTGTTCCTTCAGCCGTTCCAGCGCTTCACGCGTCACGAGATCGCCCGAAAAGCCGTCTTTTTTGACGGCGAGTTTCTGTATGAGCTCGGATTTTTTATCGAACAGCGCGTCGCTTGCCCGGATCGCTTCCTCATCGGAAGCCGTGACCCCGGACAGCGGGTTCATCGGCGTTTCGTCGGGCGTTTCCGGCGCGTCGGCGGTCAACGGCATATAATACATGCCCACCGCCTCGCCGCCGAGCTGCTTCGCCGCTTCGAGATACAGCGGAAGCTGGATCGTTTCGCCGCTATGGAACTTTGTCGGATCAAAATTATGATTTCTGCCGGTCTTATAGTCCACGATGCGGAACATCGTGCCGTCGGCGCTTTTGTCGATGCGGTCGATCTTGCCGTATACCTGAATGCGCGTGCCGTCCGACAGCACGAGCGAAACCGGCATGAGCCCGTCCTCGCTTCCGAAAACCGCCTCGGTCGCCGCGATGTTGAACCGCCCCTCGCGGATCTGGCGCAGCACGGAATACACGCACCAGCGGATCATGCGGATGCGCACGATCAACGCCTCCCTCTGGCGCACGTTGCGTTCGAAGATGCCGTCGTTGTGCGCGGAAATCAGCGGCGGCAGGATGCGGTTCAGGATCGCGTCCGCCTCCGCGTTCGTCATGGTTTTGAGGTCTTTGCCCTCGTCCTGCGCGGTCTTGACGAACGTGTCGAGCGCGTCGTGCAGAAACGTGCCCACGTTGTCCGCGCGTTCCGTCGCTTCCTTGCGCTCCTCGGCGCGAAGACCGTATTTCAAATACTGCGCGAACGGACAGCGGGCGAACTGCTCGAGCCGGCTGGCGCTCATCATGGGCGCGTCCCCGTACAGCTTGTGCGCAAGCGTCTTCCCGAGCTGTGCCTCCGCCTTCGTGCCGGCGCGCGCGTCCAGAAGCGCCTTCGTCGGCTCCGCGTACGCGGGATCGGTTTCAAACCAGTCCAGAAGAACCGGCAGCTGTTTTCCGATATATCCCTCGGTGCGGTACGCGCGAAGAAGCTCCGACAGCGCCGAAAAGCCCACCGGCGGGTTTGCGGGGAGCGCGTCGCCTGCGGACAGCACGATCTGCGTGCGGTTTTCGGGGAACAGCGCTTCGACGGTTTTCAGAACCGGCGAAACGACAAGCTCGCCCGACGCGCCCGCGCAGGGGTACGAGAAGAAGATGCGCCCGGTCGCCTTGGTAAGCAGGGTGTAAAGCTGCAGGCGATCGGCGGCGGACAGCAGCGCCGTATTGCCCCATACCGAAAGCCCGCTGTTTTCCATGCGTTTTAGCTCCGCGTCGTTTAAAAGCGCGTCGTCGCTGCGCGCGGGCGGGAACACGCCCTCCGTGCAGCCGAGAAGAAACAGCACTCTGCTGCGGTTCAGGCGCGTGCGGACGAGATCGCCGAGCACGACCTGATCCGAGCTTCCCGGCAAAACCCCGATCGAATAGCTTGAAAGCCCTTCCTCGAGCAGGGCGCAGAACTCCTTTTGCCCCATCGGCACGTCGCCCATGATCGCGTCGATCTGCGAAAACAGCGTCATCAGCGTGTTCCACATCTGCGCATAGGTCTGCGCGTCCTGCGCTTCGCCGGTTTTCAAAAGCGCGTCCGCCTCGGTTTCCAGCTGTTCTTTGAGTCCCGCATCCCTGAGGTATGCGTATACGCCGCGGACCTTTTCGCCCGCGGTCTTGCCGGAGAGCGCGTCCTTCAGCGACAGCAGCTTCGGCACGATCGTTTTGCGCGCGCGCTCCGCCGCCTCCGGCACCTCGCCGATCGTAAGCGGAGAACTCAGCGCGCTGCCGAACAGACCGTAGCGCAGCAGATAGTTTTCAAGGATCTCGGCGTCGGAAGCGGACACGCCGGCGTAACCGCTTTTCAGCACGTGCAAAAGGTCGTTCACGTTCAGCGAAGCCGTTGCCGCGCGCACCGAGGACAGAACGAAATCGGTCGCCGCATGCCCGAGGATCGGGCGCGACGCGTCGAAAAACAGCGGGATGCCGCGGCGCCGGAACGCACGCTTCAACAGCGGCGCGTACGTTTCCAGCGAGGATACGACGATCGCGATATCGGAATACCGGAGCGTTTCGTCGTCCCGCACAAGCGTTAAGATCCGGTCGGCGGTCTGCTCCGCCTCCAGCGCCTGCGTGGCGTAGCCCGTGACGCGCACGGCGCCGGTCTCCTCCGGATACGGCTTCGGATCGGGCGCGAACAGTCCCCCTGCAAGGTGATTGAGCGCCGGATCGACCGGTACGCTCTGTTTTTCAAACGTGCGGACGGAAACCGGAAACCCGCGCTCGGCGCAGAACGCCGTAAGCGCCGCGGCACGCGCCTCCTCCGGCTCGAACAGCGAAAGAAGCGCCGGATCGGGCTCGGCGCGGAGCGTGATCGTGACATGCTTTGCGTGGGTGATGATCCCTTTCAAGAGCCGCATGACCTGTTCGCGGGTGCGGTCGAGGTCGTCGACGTAAACGAAGGTATCGGAAAGTCCCGCGTCCGGCAGCACGGCGAGCGCTTCGGTCAGAAGGTCCTGCGCGGTGAGATAGCGGGACGCTAAAAAGTCCTCGCTTTCGCGGTAGATGAGAAGGATATCGTGCAGCTTCTTATACAGCAGCGAATCGGGATCCATCGAGCCGAGCGCGGCGGAAAGATCGTCCGGTGTGATGCAGCTCTGCTTGAACCGTCCGATCCATTCGTCCATCGTCTGCGCAAAGCCGTTCGCCTGCGACACGCGCGAAAAGACGGTGAGTTTGCTGCGCTGCCTGTACGCGGCGCGGCGCAGCACCATGTGCCGCCCCTCGACGGACAGAAACGGCCGCGCGTGCCCGAACCGCTCCAAAAGCCGCTCGGAAAAGCGCTCGAAGCTGAACACTTCGACGCCCAGAAGCCCGCCGAGCGCACGGCAGAGCTTTTGCTCCGCGGCATACGTCGCCTGCTCCGGAACGAGCAGGATCGCGTGCTCGCCCGCTTCACGGTGCGCACGGATGCGCTCGTACAGCGCGGTGCTCTTTCCGGTGTGCGCGCCGCCGCGGAAGATCGTTAACGCTCCCATGCCGCCTCCTTAAAACGTCTCGGTGTGCACGGGCGTATAGACCATGCGCCCGTTTTCGTTGGTGCTTTCGAAAAGCACGATCGAACGCACGGTGAACGCCGCGTTCGGAATATGGATGCGGGAAAGGTCTCCGTGCTCGACCGCGCGCGCCAGCGTGATATGCGGCGAAAACCGCACCTTGCCGCCCGCAAAGCCGTACTCGAAGAGCGCGGATTCGAGCATCTCGTGGATGCGGTTCAGCTCGTCGAGATCGCCCGCAACACTCAGGTAGCTTGTCCGTGCGCCGCCGTGCGTGAACGAACCGAGCGCGCCCAGTCGGAGAACGAACGGACGCGCATCCTTCACCGCCTCGTGCATGGCTGCGGCGATGTCCGCAAGCGCGTTGCTTTCGCCCAGAAACCGCAGCGTGATATGATGATTGCCCGCGGGCACGAAACGTCCGGCGGTGCTTGAAACGCGCAATCCCTCCTGCGCGGTGAACACGGCGCGCTGCACATCCTTCGGCAGCGGCCCGGCGATAAACAGGCGCATACTTT
>JAEEGH010024872.1_pt1 | contig 12049 bp, 9 predicted proteins | sample 9134181 | NCBI WGS metagenome assembly JAEEGH01 (sample SAMN16246544, study PRJNA631951) | gut metagenome | biome: gut microbiome; feature: rumen; material: DP-attached | host: Bos | place: Iran: Karaj | collected 2018-10
CACTGGACCAGCGAAGCCACCGAGCGAGGACACATGGAGTGGATAAAGCGCAACCTGGAATAAACCGATGCGACAGCACCAAGGCAATAGGCAATAAGACCTCTAAGATTATAAAACCTAATTCAACTTTCGCATGTATAAAAACGACCACAGATTACACGGATTGCATGGATTGTAATAGATTTCTGCGGCAAAGCCGCGATTAATACATGATTTCACAGATTGTCTATGCGCAGCCTATCGCGGCCTTGGCCGCTGTAATCTGTGTAGTGACAAGACAATGCGCAGCCTAAATCTGTGTAATCTGCGAAATCTGTGTGAAATAGAACTTCAGAAACTTGAATTTAAATATTAGATAATTAATTATAAATAGAAAATGAATCCAATTTTGATTGCAGTAATTGTGCTTGGAGCCATCGGACTCATAGCGGCGCTTGTGCTCTATGTCTGCTCTAAACGTTTTGCTGTGTTTGAAGACCCGCGGATAGCGCAGGTGAACGCGCTGCTGCCTGGTGCCAACTGTGGAGGCTGTGGCTTCGCGGGCTGTGGCGGTATGGCTGACGCGTTGGTGAAAGGTGCCGACAAGGGAAGCCTCGAGGGACTGAACTGTCCTGTGGGCGGTGCCGACGTGATGGGTCAGGTGGCCAACCTCCTTGGTATGGCTATTGCCAATGGCGAGCCCAAGGTTGCCGTTGTCAGATGTAACGGCACCTGCGAGAATCGTCCCAAGATAGCCGAATATGCCGGTCTGCGCACCTGTGCGGCCATGAATGCCTGCGGTGCCGGTGAGACGGCCTGCGGCTTTGGTTGCCTGGGATGTGGCGACTGTGTCGCTGCTTGCCAGTTTGACGCCATCCACCTGAATCCCGAGACGGGTCTGCCCGAGGTTGACGAGGATAAGTGTACCGCCTGCGGTGCCTGTACGAAGGCTTGTCCGCGCGGCATCATCGAGCTCCGCAAGAAGGGCATCAAGGGCCGTCGCGTGTTCGTGTCGTGTGTCAACAAGGACAAGGGTGCCGTGGCCATGAAGGCTTGTAAGGCCGCTTGTATCGGTTGCGGCAAGTGTGAGAAGGAGTGTCCGTTTGGCGCTATCACCGTGGCCAACAACCTGGCCTATATCGACGCCAGCAAATGCCGCCTTTGCAGGAAGTGCGTTGCCGTTTGTCCCAAGCAGGCTATCCACGCTGTCAACTTCCCCGCTCCTAAACCCGTAGAAACTGTTAAAGAAGAAAAGGAGGCTCAAGCATGAAGATCAAGACATTTAGCATAGGTGGTATTCACCCCGAGGAAAACAAGTTGACCCACGAGGTGGCCACACAGGTGGCTCCGCTGCCCAAACAGGCCATTTTCCCACTCTCACAGCATATCGGTGCACCTGCTACGCCTGTGGTCCAGAAGGGCGACAAGGTCAAGGTGGGCACGCTGCTGGCCGAGGCCGGCGGTTTCGTATCAGCTCCCATCCACTCTTCCGTGAGTGGTACGGTTGCCAAGATTGATACCGCTATCGACGCTACCGGCTATCGCAAGCCCGTGATTATCATCGATGTGGAAGGCGACGAATGGGAAGAGAGCATCGACCGCAGCGAGACGCTGGAACTGGTGAAGGAACATCCCGAACTGACGCCCGAGGAGATTGTGACACGCATCAAGACGGCTGGTGTCGTCGGTATGGGCGGTGCCTGTTTCCCCACGTTCATCAAACTGACCCCTCCCCCTACGGCCAAGGCTGAGTGCGTGATTATCAACGCCGTAGAGTGCGAGCCTTATATCACAGCCGACTACCGTCTGATGATGGAGCATGCCGACGAGATTCTCGTGGGTTTGGAACTGCTGATGAAGGGTGCCAAAGTCACTAAGGGCTATATTGGTATCGAGACCAACAAGATGCCTGCCATCGAACTGCTCACGCGCAAGTGCGCCGAGGTGTTCGGCACCTCAGAATACCAAGTCGAGGTGGTGCCCCTGAAGCAGCGCTATCCGCAGGGTGGTGAGAAACAGCTGGTCGATGCCGTCATCCGTCGTCAGGTGCCTGCACCTCCCGCTATCCCTGTCAATGTGGGTGCCATTGTCCAGAACGTAGGCACAGCCTTTGCCGTTTACGAGGCTGTCATGAAGCGTAAGCCGCTGTTCGAACGCTACACCACGGTAACAGGTAAGAAGTTGGCTAATCCAGGCAACTTCCTCGTCCGTATGGGTACGCCTATGAAGGACCTCATCGAGGCTTGTGGCGGTATGCCTGAAGGCGACAACAAGCTGTTGGCTGGTGGTCCGATGATGGGTAAGGCACTCACGTCTGTCGAGGTGCCTATCTGTAAGGGTACCAACTCTGTGACCATCATCTCTGGCGAAGAGGCTTTCCGCAAGGAGCCTAACCCCTGCATCCGCTGTGCCAAGTGCGTCAGCGCTTGCCCGATGGGCTTAGAGCCCTATCTGTTGGCCAAGCTTGCTGCTGTAAAGAATTGGGAGCGTGCCGAGCGCGAGGAAGTCGTCAGCTGTATCGAGTGTGGCTCGTGCCAGTTCACCTGTCCTGCCCACCGTCCGCTGCTCGACAACATCCGTCAGGCTAAGAGTACAGTCATGGGAATCATCCGCAGCCGTGCTGCCAAAAAGTAAAAAGGTAAAAAAGTAAAAAGGTAAAAATACAATGGGAAAATTAATTGTATCACTTTCGCCTCACGCACACGGAACCGACACCGTTGAGAAGAACATGTATGGCGTCATCATCGCCCTGCTGCCTGCACTTCTTGTGTCGTTCTATTTCTTCGGCATTGGCTCTGCCATTGTCTGTGCTACGAGCGTTGCGGCCTGCGTCTTCTTCGAGTGGGCTATCAATAAGTTTATGATGAAAAACGAGCGCTGCACCGTTTGCGACGGCTCTGCCGTACTGACTGGTCTGCTGCTCGGTTTCAACCTGCCCAGCAACCTTCCTATCTGGATTATCATCATCGGCGCCCTGTTTGCTATCGGTGTGGCTAAGATGACTTTCGGTGGCTTGGGCAATAACCTCTTCAACCCTGCCCTCGTGGGTCGTGCAGCCCTGTTGGTAGCCTTCCCTGCACAGATGACCACTTGGCCTAAGGTCGGTCAGCTCTCCAGTTATCTCGATGCCGAGACTGGTGCTACACCATTGGCTATCATGAAGGATGCCATCAAGACGGGCGATGCCTCGATACTCGACAAGCTGCCTTCGTCGCTCGACCTCTTCCTGGGTAACCATCCTGACGGTGCAGGTGCCATGGGTGAAATTTGTGCCTTGGCTCTGCTGTTAGGTCTGGCCTACATGCTGTGGAAGAAGATTATCACTTGGCACATTCCTGTCAGCATTATCGGTACGGTATTTGTCTTCAGCGGTCTCTGCCATCTGGCCAGCCCCGCCTATGCCGACCCCTTCTCAGTCATCCTGTCCGGTGGTCTGATGCTGGGTGCCATCTTTATGGCTACCGACTATGTCACGAGTCCTATGACCGCTAAAGGTCAGCTTATCTATGGTGTCGCTATTGGTGTACTGACGGTTGTCATCCGTAACTGGGGTGCCTATCCTGAGGGTATGTCGTTCGCTATTTTGATTATGAACGCTTTTACACCTCTTATTAATACGTACGTGAAACCCAAGCGCTTCGGTGAAGTCCCGGCTTCTAAGTAATTGTAAAATTTATGAATTGAAAAATTGAAGTTATGAAGAAGTTAGAATCATCACTGACAAATATGTTACTGGTACTCACCGCAGTAGCAGTCGTAATGGGTGGTATCTTGGCATACGTCAACCACCTGACGGAAGGTCCTATTGCCGAACAGAAGAAACTGACGCTCGACAACGGTATCAAGACCGTCATGGTTTGCAACGATTTAGTTGTTGCCGACCCTGTAGAGGTTAAACAGAATGTCGATGGCAAGGAGCTTACCTATATCATCTATCAGGTCAAGGATGCTCAGGGACAAGACCTCGGAGCAGCTGTCGAAAGTACCACGATGGGCTTTGGCGGCGACCTGAAGGTGCTGGTAGGTTTCAATCCTGAAGGCCAGATTCTGGGCTATACCCTGCTCGAACATGCCGAGACACCAGGTTTGGGTGCTAAGGCCGACCAGTGGTTCCAGAAGGGACAGAAGGGCGACATCATTGGCAAAGACCCCAAAGAGCCTCTTACCGTATCGAAGGACGGCGGACAGGTGGATGCCATCACCGCCTCGACTATCACTTCGCGTGCCTTCCTGAAGGCTGTCAATCAAGCTTACAACGCCTACAAGGCCACGCCTGTAGATGCTGAAAGCGGAGCAACGAAACAAGAAAAAGAAGAGAAGGAGGACAATGTATGAACTATATCAGTATTATTAAGAATGGTATCGTCAAGGAGAACCCCACGTTCGTCTTGATGCTGGGTATGTGTCCTACGCTGGCCACTACCACCTCTGCCATGAACGGTATGTCGATGGGACTGGCTACAATGGCAGTGCTCATCTGCACCAACGTCGTCATTTCATGCCTGAAGTCGGTTACCCCCGACAAGGTTCGCATCCCCGTATTCATCGTGGTTATTGCAGCCTTCGTTACCATGCTGCAGCTTGTCATCAAGGCTTTCCTGCCCGACATTGACGCTGCCCTTGGACTGTTTATTCCCCTGATTGTTGTCAACTGTATCATCCTCGGACGTGCTGAGGGCTTTGCTTCCAAGAACTCTCCCCTCGCCTCGCTCTTCGATGGTATTGGTATCGGTCTTGGTTTCACCATCGGACTGACCCTGCTGGGCATCTGTCGTGAACTGCTGGGTTCTGGCTCCATTTTTGGACTCACCCTGCTGCCCGAGACCTACAACATCCTGCTCTTCGTGCTCCCTCCGGGTGCCTTCATCATGCTGGGATTCCTGATTGCGATTGTCAACAAGTTGCGCAGCAACTAACATGTTGCCATAACGTTATAACGTAATACAGAAAAATTATGGAATACATATTGATTTTCATTAGTGCGATATTCGTCAACAATATCATCCTGTCGCAGTTCCTCGGCATCTGTCCCTTCCTCGGCGTTTCCAAGAAGGTCGACACCTCGCTGGGCATGTCGGCAGCCGTAGCCTTCGTGCTCACGTTAGCCACCATCGTGACCTGGCTCGTACAGAAGTATGTGCTCGATGCCTTTGGCTTGCAGTATCTGCAGACCATCGCCTTCATTCTCGTCATCGCCTCACTGGTTCAGATGGTCGAGATTATCCTCAAGAAAGTGTCACCCGCACTCTATCAGGCCCTAGGCATCTTCCTGCCCCTCATCACCACCAACTGTGCTGTGCTTGGTGTAGCCATTCTCTGCATTCAGAAAGACTTCGACCTGCTGCAGAGCGTCGTCTATGCCTTCTCGACAGCCATTGGTTTCGGCCTCGCCCTCACCGTCTTTGCCGGTATGCGCGAACAGCTCGAACTGGTCACCATTCCCAAGGGCATGCGCGGCATGGCCATCGTCATGCTGTCTGCCGGACTGCTCTCTCTGGCCTTCATGGGCTTCTCGGGCGTCGACGGCGGTCTGAAGGTCCTGTTCGGATTGAACTAATCCCCTATCCCATCCAATAGCCAGTTATCAGCTATTGGGGTTATAAAGTATATTGGGCTCGCAGTAATGCGGGCCCAATCCTATTTTCCAAAGCTTAATGACAACTCATGACAATGACAACTCATGACAATCACACGACATTGTTCTGGATTTTCCGGAATCGTCCTGCTTCCGTCTGCACGATTAAGCCCTGTCATTTCCAGTTCTTCAGCATCTGCCGTATCTGGTTACGCGTCACGTTGCAGCTTCGTGTCCTTCGACCTGATAGCCGCCATGTTCTTATGTCGTTGTTGCGCCGTAAGCTTATCCATATCACTTCAATGCTTCAATCAGTTCCTCTATTGAACAGCACACACCACTAAACAACTTGTACATCAGTTCCGGCTCCTGCTTCTCAGGAATATACGCAATGGTTGTCCGACCTTTGCCTGCAAACCATCCTGCTTCAGTATGAGCACTCCTGCCACAAGGCAGCACTAACACACAAGTGTCACAAGCCTCCATCGCCTCTATGTCGTTGTGGAACTGCCGTTCAGCCTTCGGATGCCGCAGCATGTCGCGATACTGCTGCGGAGTCCACTCCATATAGTCCTCACTCACGCAGCTCCACTTGAATCCTGGGTCACCCGACGGCGGATTGCGAAAGTCATAGACATCATGCCCTGCCTCCCTCAGTTTCTCCACCACCTCAGGGTAATACTCGTTACGCCAGCTGCTGGCAACATATATCTTTCGCTTCATAACTGAGCGCAAATATACGAAATAAAAGGAACACTACAAAATAATTGAAAGAAAAATGAATCACAGATAACCTACCCGACTTTTTGCTACACCTTCTTACAACTAACCAATTCTGTAAAAGTGACGGCAACTGTAGCCTTATCGTGAATGGAATTGTCCGTCCCATGACGCTTCAACATTTCCGTCACCTTTTGTCCGTCAAATTCCATTGTAGCGAAATCACCTTCTTTCAACAATTCGTCAATGAAGAATACAAGATAGAAATCATGTCTTGGGTTAGGATATCCACTCTTCTGCATATCATCCTTATCCCACACTTTTACACTATTAGGATGTATCTTGAACTTATATGTTCCCAACTTACCATACAGAAGCATAAAACGAGCAGCACAAGCACTTGATGACAAGCTTAAAGAACCCTTGTCCTTACCTGAACGAACATTATATAGTTTCTTGTTGAGAATCCAATTAAGTTGTTCTGCATCCTTGTAATATCCGATAAGTACATAATCATTCGTATTGAATTGTATATCCACAGGAGCAGGCAATTCTGGCTCATTGCCCAACTGGTATTTCCAATCAATATGGAAGTCCTCACTAAGCATATCAAGCAACGAATTTTGTTCAACAGACAGTTGCCTATTTGGTGTATAAAGTGCCAAGGTCAAAATACTCTTGTCGAGGAATGGCGTAAAGACCTTGCCGATAAGTTCTCTGAAATGCTTTGTCATATAATCATCCAAATCAACACCTTTAGACCTCATCGGATAAAAACTATATTCATGCTCCAAGACTTTACGTATTTCATTACGGAATTGCTGTCTAACTTCCTCTTTCCATGTGGCTTTTTCTGATTGCTTGTTACGCGCATAAAGTGAAATGACAAAAAGGAAATTCACGTTATAGCGTGACAACAACATAGTATCACGGTCGAACAATCGGTCTTTAAACTGGAACTTGATTTCAGGATTCCTCTTTCCTGTTATCTTAGTCAATTCAATCTCCCGATGATTGTAGCTGTAGTCACCTGGCTTCATGGCCGCACTAATGAAGAAGTTGGGAATGACATTATACCCTTCAGTCACATGGTCACGTAATCTTATGTCTGGCTCAGGCTCTCCTTCTTTTCTGTTTAGCCACAAGTCAATATTATACTGAACAATATTCCTTGCGTAGGTATATTGCTTATAGATAGAGGTGTCACCTAAAGGGCCTCCTATCTTATAATATTTGCTATCACCGATATAGTAAGTTCGTTGTTCGTCATCAGCTTCTATCAGCCCAGGATAAGTGTAGAGGTGGTCCACCAACTTTCCGTCTTTCTGTTCTTTGAAATCATCGGGCAATTCTTCTTTGCTGTCACCTATCAGCTCGTCAATAATAGCTTCAAATACCACATAGAAGTTTTTAACCAGCAAGTATTCCTTCAGTTCAGCACTGGTGGTAATCTCTGTGCGATGAGCAAAGAAAGCATAGCACAAGTTCCATAGCTCCAGCATCTTATCAGAGAAATATTTGTACTTGATTTGTCGTAAGCGGATAACCCCTCGTCCTTTCAAGTAACTTTCAAATCTGGAGCCAGTAATAAGTGGGAAACCTATAGTGATATCAATATGGAAGCCATACGTTTCACTGATATAGTTTAGAATGCTATAGTAGATAACCAGCAGCTCTTCGTCAAAGTTTACCTGACGTTTTTTGTTTACTGGCCTGATATATATTGGTTCGTCATTTTGAATGATGGCTGCTGAATGATTGATGGTTCTAGTCCAATTTATTTTGTTGAACCCCGAATGCAGATTCTTCAGTATAAAGGTGATGAGCGACTGATTGTCTTTATTGAACTGTATCAGCGAAAGCACAATGTCAAGCAGCGTATTGGCGCGCTTCTTCATGCCTCGTCCCACCTGCGATATTTTGCGGTGATAGACAATGTCGCTACCAGGATGCGAATGTTGGAATACATCCACAGCCCTATATATCCATACAGCAAACTCATATAGGAATCTCCGTTCTTGGTCACTCATATTGTCGTTGTCCATGTGGATGATAGTATTAGGCGAATACTTGGAAAACACCTTTCCCTGTTCATCCATCAGAACCTTAGGCAAGATGAACACAGTATCGCCACGACCACCATTCAGCTTGGGGTTATAGAAGTAACCCACATAGCTGAGTGACACCAAGCCATCAACGTTCTGCAAAGCATCAACGCCTTGCAGAACGTCGCGAACCAATGCGGCATCATACTGATATTCCTCTACAAGAATCTTCATTCAAAAAGACTTTCCTGCTTGTTTATTTTTTCAAGTTCCAGATTGATAAGCACTTGTTCGGCTAGTCGCTCATTCACCTTCTCATCTTCCTTCAAATCTTCAAAGAAATTCTTAAAGGCAATAGGCTCGTTGCTGTTTGACTTTCTGAATGCTTTTTGACTTTCGAAATCATAGTCCTTGAACACGTCCGTCCACAGATAGAAATACACCTTGTTTACCAGTGTTTCTGCATCTATTATTGTGCCTTTTGCCTTTGCAAAGAAGTAACCTAATTGTTTGTCTTCGCTGTGGGTCAGTTCAAACACTTCTTTGTTTATAGCTTCCAAGAATTGATACCAGTCATATTCATTTCCATTGACCTTTATCTTCCAACCCTTTTCTGCATCCTCAATAGGAAGGTATTTCCAATCCCAACGGCGTTTGAAAGCCGAGTCAATGGGAAACAGACTTTGGTCAGAAGTGTTCATTGTTGCCCAAATGAAGAGGTTCTTTGGCAATTGTAACTTCCCGTTCTTTATTCCGTCTTTATTTGTCAAGACGTCAATTCCTTGATCATCCTTTCCGTTAAGATATTTTACCAAGTCTCTATCAGCCTTTATAGGATATTCAGAAAAACCATTATCATCTCTATCTAACAACTGGAATAAATCGCCAAATATCTGAGCGCAGTTGCCTCTATTGATTTCTTCTATCACAAGGAAAACCTTTTCCCCAGGGTTGTTCCATGCAGCAATATACGCTTGCAAAAAGGCCTGAGGAATGAATTCGTAAATAATTTCTTCATCTTTGCCAGCAACAGCCTTGTATTGATTCGGGACGGGTCGCATCGTCGGCTTGTATGCTCCAACAAACGTTGAGTAATCACTATCGGGATGGAAGGTTGTACGGAATACTAAATTCCTTTCGTCAGCTTTTTTTACGTCAATATCATCCTTTATTTTATGGCTCTTACCCGTGCCAGGAGCTCCATAGAAGATTTGCTGAATACATTTTGTATCAACATCTTCTTTCTCTATTTCCTCTTCTATATAATTCTCTGAATCAAAATAATCGTCTTTCACATTGAAGATATCCAATGTAGTAGAAAGCATTTGGCTTATTGATTCAGCATCAGGATTTAGGTTCCTCTTCAAATTCAAAACGCTTTTATTTATTCCGATCCATGGTTCAATATCTTCTTTAAGTACGTTGTTGTAAATTCGAGTAGGACCGACAAATTCATGACTATCAGAATATAAGACATCTTCGTCGCTTTCAGTTAGAGCTTTGTATATGCCTTCCGTTTGGAAAAACAATTCACTATTATTGTTGTCACGAAGCTTGAACTGAGTAAGGAATGTACATGTTGTTATAAATTTGCATACTCGTACCTCAAACTCATTGTCTGATGCTTTATTATTATGTAACCACTCATATAATGATTGTTTCCGTATATTATCAGGAAAACCTTGTAATATCAAATCTAAAACTAATGTATTATTTGCAAAGTACAATTGCTTAGGATAGCGAAAACCTCCCGTACGTTCTGCTGTATTCTGCCTACCTTCCATTTTTAGGTAGCCCAATTTCATTAGTAAAGTCACACCGACATAGAGAGGTTCGTATTGATTTATGATTAACGGATTGCCATTTATTGTATCGCCCAAATTGTTACGCCCAAGAACACCCTCAATCGCATTTAGCAAATTAGGGGCTATTTTTATTTTACTTCCTTCTGGAATACTATATCTAACAAATGCCTTACGCTCGTTGGCGACGTATAATAAGTACACTAAGGCGATAACAGAACGAATCTGGTCTAATGAAGATTTGATACCTGTTAACGCTTCTATCTTCTTTCTTGTTTTAATTTGCTTAGGGTAGTTCATAATTCATTCTTTTTTATTTGTTCTGCGATGGCTTTAGCTAATAGTGGAGGAACGGCATTACCAACTTGTTTCATTTGACAAGTCTTGGTGCCATAGAACCTAAAACTATCAGGGAAAGACTGTATTCTTGCAGCTTCCCTTGTCGTTATACATCTGTCAAGTATTGGGTGGGTAAATCTACCTGAAGAAGGTGTATCGTATCTCGTTGTTATAGTAACAGAAATGTCATCTTCTATCATTCTCGACCATGTTCCGCTATATATTGATTTTGTTCTTTCTTCAGGTGGCAATACTTCCTTGCCAGCTCCTTTGGGAATCATAGCCAATCTTCTCAGAGCTAATGCATTGTGCTTTGTTGCTGAGTGATTGAAGATGTGCTTGCAGCCCCTTCTCATCAGTTTCTGATAATCCGAGGTGGCAGGCTTATCATAATCCATCTCTTCATTACCCTCACCCGATGCTATGAAAGGTAAATCATATATGGCTTCTTTGATAGTAGTTCTTTTATCTGAAGGTTTGGGTAGTGAAACTTGTAATTTTCCCAATTGTCCAAGGAAAACGGCACGATGTCTATCCTGTGGAACTCCATAGTCTGCAGCACAAAGAACACCATAAGTGACATCATATCCCAACTTATTGAAAGCTTCAACTATTTGGTCTTTAAAGAAACCGTTAGCAGTTGTTACGATTGTCGGCACATTTTCCAATACAAAGTACTTAGGCTTAAACTCATCAACAAATCTGACGAATTGTTGAAAAAGGAAGTTCCTTGGATCATCAAGGCTTAGACGTTTGCCTTTCTGTGAGAACCCTTGACAAGGAGGTCCTCCGATAATTACATCAATTGTAGGATGCTTCTTATGTAACTCCTTCACGTCAACATCTCTGATGTCGTTTGCATAGACATCCGTACCTTTATGATTATTTTTGTAGGCAGCAGCGATATCTTTGTCGAATTCAATGGCAAAAGCAATTTCAAAATCTCCTGCCATTTTGAAACCTTGGGACATTCCACCTACACCTGCAAACAAATCACCGACCTTCATCATAATTCTTCTATTCTCGCTTTCGCTATTTTAAGATATTGTTCGTCCAATTCGATTCCCAGATACCTCCTTCCCAAAACAGTAGCAGCAACGCAAGTAGAGCCACTTCCCATGAAGGGGTCAAGAATGATGTCATTTGGATTGGTGACCAGTTCAATCAATCTCTTCATGATAGATAGTGGTTTTTGAGTTGGGTGTTTACCATGTCTCTTCTCAGAGAGAGGACACACAGAGGATTCAAGGAAATCGTGAACTACCTTTCCTTCGTTGTTGAAAGTGCCAGAAGTGTCATTGTTGACAAAATAGATCCAAGATTCTGTGGAGTTAACAAAGTGGATGTTCATATTTCTCGGCATAGGATTGGTCTTATGCCAAACACCTGTTGTTTTATAGTATAATTTGGTCCCTTGTGATAGACTTACTATATCCGAGACTTTAATGACAGCCATGAAAACTATTAAAGTTCCTCCTTTCTTCAATACACGCGAACACTCCACAAGAAATTTCTTCATTGACTTTCTCCATTCCTTGTAATCCAAATTGTCCCAACCTGCATAAGCAAACTGATTGGCTCTCATTTTG
>JAEEGH010024874.1_pt1 | contig 12049 bp, 10 predicted proteins | sample 9134181 | NCBI WGS metagenome assembly JAEEGH01 (sample SAMN16246544, study PRJNA631951) | gut metagenome | biome: gut microbiome; feature: rumen; material: DP-attached | host: Bos | place: Iran: Karaj | collected 2018-10
CAATTGGCATTAGAACCTATCAAGTTGGCAAGAAGAGAAAGACATACAAAGAAATAACGTTATAATATTTATCATTTCATTTTTTAGTTGAGCCATAGGCTCAACTTTTTTTGGATAGATAAAGGATGTTTACATATTAATCATGTAATCAATAAAGAATAAGAATGCTTTTCAACTCAATAGAATTCATGCTTTTTCTACCAGTGGTTTTTCTTCTCTACTGGTTTGTCTTCCACAAAATAGTACATAAAAAATGGAAAAATATGGAAGTTTAGATGAGAAAAATAGGAAAAATAAGGAAGTTTATTAAGCGAATTTTGGAAAAATATGGAAGTTTGGATGAGAAAAAATGGAAAAATATGGAAGTTTTGTTGTATCTTTGCAAAAATTTTTAAAAATGTTAGCAGAGGATTTAGTTAAGATAATAGCAGATCAACGCGAAGAATTTTTTTCTGAGGATATGAGTACTTTTTGTGATCGCATGGAATCTACACAACTATCTTCAGATAGTAGTATGGCACAAGTAGTCATTGGCGTAAGACGGAGCGGAAAATCTACTCTTTGTGCAAAATTTCTTATTGACAATGCCATCGATTGTGCATTTGTTAATTTTGATGATGAACGATTGGTTTCTATGCAAGGGGAAGATTTAAACAAATTGTTGGAAGCAATCTATGTTGTTTATGGCAATACCAGTTGTTTGTTTTTTGATGAAATACAAAATGTGAGTTCATGGCCTTTGTTTGTTAATCGTTTGCTTCGACAAAAAAAACGCATTTTTCTTACGGGTTCGAACTCTAAGTTATTATCTAACGAACTTATTACACACCTTACCGGCAGGCACAACAAAGTGGAGCTATATCCTTTTTCTTTTACCGACTTTTGTCGTGTTCACAACATTGATACTACATCCATTACCACTAAGGCAGAGGGATTGCGACAAAATGCGTTACTTAAATACCTTACAATAGGCGGTTTCCCTGAATTACAAAAAGAGAATAATCACAAAAATTATATAGACGGATTATTTAATGCTATCATCCGCAATGACATAGCAAAGCGTTTTAAAATCCGCCAAGAAGAGGTGTTGAGAAAAATGGCTACATATTTAGCCGACAATTTTGCACAAGAATTTTCTGCAAAAACCATTGGAAAGATGTTAGGAGTTTCCAATCATACCGCAGAAAAATATTTCAGTTATTTAAAGGAGGCTTTTTTATTTATAGGAGTGAAAAAATTTTCTTACAAAGTTCGTGAGCGAGTTTGCAATGAGAAATGCTATGTGGTGGATGTTGCCATGGCAACTGAACGTAGCGACACCTTTTCACTAGAAAATTGGGGATGGAGATTGGAAAATGTTGTTTGTATAGAATTACTGAGACGATACCATCACCAATATGCCGAAATTTTTTATTATAAAGAAAAGTCGTTTGAAATAGATTTTTTGGTAGCTAAAAACGGAATCGTAAAGGAATTGATACAAGTATGTTATAATATTTCATCCGAGAAAACACGACAACGTGAAATTCATGCTTTATTGCGTGGAGCCAAGAAATTCAATTGCCCAAAACTCACTTTGCTTACCTTCAATACTGAGGAGTTGATAGAAATAGACGATGAAACCATTTGTGTGATTCCGGCGACAAAATGGTTGATTCAATAAATAGTGTTTAATAATAAAACGATAGAAATAATTCCCTAAACAAAGATTATGTTAGAGGATTTATATCTATTTGTTATTGATGAAGTTATATAACTACAAATCACATTTTCGGAATGCAAAAGTAGTAAAAAATCACATTTTTTTAACTATTTGTGATCTATGAGCCATTTTATTGGATATTCAGAGATTAATTTTATGTTTTCTATATGCAGTTATTTAACAAAAATCCCAATAGCTCTGTCAAAAATATGATGTAGATAGGCGAGACTCATGCCGTAGTTGGAAACGGGAATATTTTGTGCGATAATGCTTTGTATGCGTTCTCTGATTTGTTTGTCGCTGGCCATGCAGCCGCCGCATTGTATCGCCATGGCATAGCGGGATAGTTCGGGTAGAGGGGATAGGGCGGATACCATGTCAAATTCCACTTGTTTGCCGGAAAAAGAGCGTATGAGATTAGGTAGTTTCACCCTTCCTATATCTTCGCATTTGGTCGGGTGGGTGCATGATTCCAAGAGGAGTATTCTGTCTCCGTCTTTCAAATGTGACAAATGTGGAGTGCCCGAGATATATGCTTCAAAATGACCTTTGGAACGAGCCAATATAATGCTGAAACTGGTGAGCGGAATGTCGGCAGGCAAGGCTTTGTCAACTTCTTTAAACACTTGGCTGTCGGTAATCACCAATTGTGGCGTATGTTTTTGTAGATAGCCGGATAGCTCCTCCGGTTGTATGCACACCGCCATGGCGTGATTGTCCAAAACATCGCGTATAAGTTGCACTTGCGGTAATATCAGCCTGCCTTCCGGAGCTTCTTCGTCTTGTGGCATCACCAACAAAACGGTGTCGCCGGCATGAATCTTATCGCCTATGAGTGTGCGTATTTTGTAGGCGGACGGCGAAGTGATGCCGACAATGGCATCTATTACGGCTTCTATGTTGGTATTTTGCAGGGCACTTGCCGGAACAAATGGCACGGAATAGGTGCTTAGTTGTGTTCTAAAGTTCTCCGTAAACGGTTCTATATCGTTTTTGTTGTAAACGAATAAGAACGGCACATTGTGCTCTTTGAGTCGGGAGCATATCTGTTTTTCATAGTCGGTGAATTCATTATGGCTGACAACCACTATTGCCACGTCTATGGTGGAGACGGTGTTCAAGGTTTTGCTTACGCGTTGTTGTCCCAATATGCTGTCATCGTCCACACCGGCGGTATCAATAAGCACCACGGGACCGATACCGAATATTTCCATGCTTTTTTTCACAGGGTCGGTGGTAGTGCCTGCCACAGGAGACACTATGGCGATATCTTGCCGGGTGAGGGCGTTGATAAGGGAGCTTTTTCCTTGGTTTTTTCTACCGAAAATTCCTATAAATACGCGTTTGGTTTTCATAATCAACATGTTTGAAATTTATAAAAACAAGCAGGCATCGCCATAACTGAGAAAACGAAAATTGTGACTGAGGGCATAATTATAGATTTGTTTCCAATCGTCGTGAACAAATGCAGCTATCAACAGCATCAGTGTACTTTTAGGCTGATGAAAGTTGGTTACCAATCCATTTACCAATTTCGGTTGGTAATAGGGAGTTATCATGATTGCTGTAGATGCTTGTAAATGATTACTATTGTTATCGTTCATATATTGTAATACACTTTGCAGAGCTTCTTTCGGGCTGATGGAAAGAGCTTGCCATTGTGTATATGCTTCCCATTGTGTCAGGTGCAGAGTTTCGGGTGTAATAGGAAGGTGGTTTTGGTAGGCGTGATGTATTTTTACTCCTATCCAATACAAACTTTCCAGAGAGCGTGTGCTGGTGGTGCCCACGGTGATAATTTTTTTCTCTATATTGTTGAGCAAGAGTTCTATGCTGTTGCGGTTGAAAAAAATGGGTTCGGTGTGCATGACATGTTGCTCAATGTATTGTTCTGTTACGGGTTTGAAGGTGCCGGCACCCACATGTAAGGTAATGTTGATATGCTGTATGTGCTTGTTGTTAAGCGATTGCAATACGGAGTCGGTAAAGTGCAGACCGGCGGTAGGAGCTGCTACCGAGCCTTTTTCTTGTGCAAAGATGGTTTGGTAGCGGTAGCTGTCGTTGGTGTCGGCCTGTCGTTTGATATAAGGCGGCAAGGGAATTTTCCCCACCTGTTCCAAAATTTCTCCGAATGATAATTGTGACAGATTCCAAGAAAATTCCACCACAAAGGCATCTCCTTGGGCTTGTATGCGTTCGGCTTTCAATATGCCGTCTTGTCCGTGGTAGTCAAAATTCTGTTCTATAGAATTTTTGAGTCGTTTGTTGTTGCCGATATAGCACAGCCAACGGCAACTGCCTTGCACTTCAAAGGCTAAAGCATGTACGGGAGTGGGTGATAATGGTTCAAGGCAGAAAATTTCTACAGTGGCACCCTCCGGCTTGTGAAATATCAGTCTTGCCTGTACCACTTTGGTATCGTTGAATACCAAGATATTGTCGTTTGACAAATAATCGGCAATGTTGGCGAAAATATCTTCAGAAATTTGCTTGCCTTTGTATATCAATAGTTTTGATTGATCGCGTTGCGGACAAGGATACAAAGCTATTCTTTCAGCAGGCAGCGAATAATTGAAATCTTCTATATTAGTTTGATAATTCATTGATGAGCTTGATAATTTTTTGATTGTCAATTAAATTCATGCAGTTAAAATGCTTTTTAGGACATTTGTCAAATCCCAACTTGGAACATGGTCTGCATGGCAAATCTTCCACTTGAAATAGGTGAGACTGCTGTGGATTTTTCGTATAGGGATACATGCCGAATTGAGGTGTAGTGTTACCCCAAAGACTAATAATTGGTGTAGAAAATGCTGATGCAATATGCATCAAACCGGTGTCACCGGTAAGCAAAACAGTAGCTTTTTCTATCACTGCCGCAGATTCGCGGATGGATAGTTTGCCACACAAGTTAATTACATTTTGTTGAAAGGCTTGTTGTATTTGCTGAGCTTTTTCTATATCATCTTTGCCACCCAAAAGTACCAATGGCAAAGCAATTTGCCGACCTATAGCGATAATTTTATCAGCGGGAATTTCTTTTGTAAAATGTTGACTGCCAACGGCTACTGCTATGAATTTATTGCATGGAAGTGTTTCCGTGCTTGCTCTGTCTGCATCGGTGAGAAAGAAATCTATACCTTGTTGGTCGTTGTCAACCTTGAAAGGCAAAATATCGGTGCATTCCATATATCGGTCAACAATATGTATGTTTGGCAAATGGTTTATTTTAAAATGTACAAACAACCATTTTTTCAGGTTGACTTTGTTCAAGTGTTTCACCGGTTTTTTCAATTGCCGACACAATTTATTGGAGCGATGATTGTTTTGTAAATCAATAATATAATCAAAATTTTCCGCCAATAATGTTTGGTGGATATATTTATTGAAAATATGAATTTTGCTAATATAAGGATTTGTTGCCAAAATCGGCAGGAAAGCGGGCTTGCACAAATAATGAATTTCAATGTCAGCAGCCGCTTTGTGAATGCATCTTACAACAGGAGTGGTCAGAACTATGTCTCCGATGCTACTTAGCCGAACAATGAGTATTTTCATTAGTAATAATAAGTTCTATCTTCTGAACGTAGTTTGACTTTGTTTTGCGTGTTTTTCTTTTCCCCGATCATGTAAACAAGATAGAAAGAAAGTGAATTGTTTCTTTGCTGTCTTACTTGTTCGTTGTAATATACAGATTGTTGGAAATGTCGGGTTCGCATGGAATTGAGGGAATATTCAAACCGGAAGCCGATTTTTAATTGTTGCCAGATTCTACATCGCAAGTCTAAAAATATGCAAAAATCGTTGGCTTTGGGACGGTAAATGGTGTCGTGGGTGGTAGGATTGATATCGTAGTCCACAATTTTTCCTTTATCGTTCACTTCTGTATATTGATATTCACGTTCTACATCAAATTCTATTTCTTTGGAATTGACTAAACGACTATATTGCAATCCGATGGCTATTGACCAAATATCGCGGTCGTAGTAGTGTAGCATAATGGGGAGAGATACATAATCTAAATGTAGTTTGTACTTCATATTCACACCAAAAAGAGCATCGGAACTGTCAAAAACACCGAATTGTCTTTGTCGGGCTCCTTTTTGATTGTAAAGGATTTCCATGCTGACAGCCCAATTTTTCTTTTCGTTGTATTTGCTCCAACTGAATGGCAACATGGCTCCCAAACCGGCTTTTACTCCCACTTTTTTGTAGCCGATAACCATGTCTCCATCTACTTGGCTGAGATTGACACCGGCAATGACTTCTCCTTTAAAACGTTGTGCATTAACGTTTTGTAGTGAAAATAAAAAAATAATTATTATCAATAAAGGTGAAATTCTTTTCATGTGACTATTTTTTTAATAAACGTAAGTTATTGTAAAATATTGCATGCCAGATAGGCTAAAAGAGCCGACGAAAAGTGAAAAACATTTTCGTTTACATCAAAATCGGAAGCATGTAAATTGACAGTTCTATTCGGAATTTGTGTGCCTAAACGATAGAAAAATGATGGCACTAGATGCGAATAGTAGGCAAAGTCGTCGGCTGTCATTCGATAGTCTAAAAGTTCTATTTGTTCTGCACTTAAGAATTCTTGAGCCCATTGCCGGCATTGCTCTGTCAATGTAGGATCGTTGTACAATACAGGATAACCTTTTCGAATGGTTAATTGTATGTCACCACCGCATTGTTGTGCCAAATGCTTGCAGATTTGTTCCATTTTTTGATAGGCTTGGCTTCTCCAATTTTCGTCAAAAGTTCTGAAAGTACCTTCCAAATGTACCTTGTCGGGAACAACATTCGTTTGTCCGTTGCCGACAATTTTTCCAAAAGTAAGTATAGAAGGAATATCTTTTGGGGCATATTTGGGGCAAAATTGTTCCATTTCCACCAGAATTTTTGCTGCCAAGGTGAGTGGGTTGATAAAGGTGGCCGGCAAGGCAGCATGTCCGCCTTTGCCGAATATGTCTAAATATATTTCATCTGTTGATGCCATATAGTTGCCCGATTTCAAGCCGATTTTTCCTGTAGGAATTTCCGGAGACACATGACAACCTATCATGGCTTTGATGGAATATTTTTCCAATAGATGTGCTTCTAACAAACGTTTGGCACCGCCCGGATAACATTCTTCAGATGGTTGAAATATAAATATACAAACACCTGAAAATCTATCTTTTAATTCATTGAGAATTCTTGCTGTAGTTAGCAAGTTGGCGGTGTGGACATCGTGTCCACATGCGTGCATCACTCCTTTGTTGTGAGAGCAATAATCAACCGAGTTAGTTTCTTCTATTGGCAATGCATCTATATCGGCACGAAGACCCAAAACAAATTGTTTACCTTCTTTACTTCCTCGAATGCAGGCTACAACTGCTGTGCCATCTAACAATTTCTCGGCTTCTATTTTCCATGATTGCAAAGTGGAATAGATATAGTCTGCTGTTTGCAATTCATTGCCGGATAGTTCAGGATGCTGATGTAAATGCCTACGCATAGTTACCGTGTGAGAAAAATATTGCTCACACAATTGCTCCATGTCTTTTTTTGTCTGCTGTAACAACATGCTACATTATTAATATATGCAACTGCAAAAGTACTAAAAAATAATTAAACATTTAACATTAGTAGAGGATAATTATTAAACAGATTTCTATTAGCAGATATTCTTTTTTGTTATAAAAAAAAGTGTTATCTTTGCAAATTATTGCAAAATATCTATGAATTTCAAACATATTATATCAATAGGACTGTTTTTTAGTATATCTTTGCAAGTGATAGGGCAGACTTATCATTATTATTTGCCATACAATTGGTTTAAAATAGAGGCAAAAATCACCAAACAAGTGTCGGTTGCCGGTCCTTATGCAGACCATGCAGACTTGCTATCCGGTATAAAACAACCTGTCATAGAAGAAAATTCCACTCATTATTATTTGTCAAATTTTCATATAGAAATTCAGTCAGGAGTAGATACCAACTGTATTTTTCCTATCCAAGCCACTCATTTTGCATTTTCAAACTTGGCCAACAAAGGATTGTTGTTGGACATGGGGGTGGAAAAAAATTATGGCTATCAGCAAGAATTCAATTTTGAACCGGATAATGAGTTGTCAAGCAATCCATTCTATATGTATGTACAAGGGGAGTTGGAAACCCGCTACGATACGGTGTATGAAGACAAATGGGTGGATAGTGTGTTGGTAAAAGAAGCAAGAATTGTCTCCCGCTTGGTAGTAAAAACCGATTATGAACAAGCTCAAGATGCAATTGACGAAATAGAAGATATCCGTTCAGATTATTATGATATCATATCCGGTGTTGCCGATATTGGACAAGCCGATATTAAGGTAATGTTGGATGAATTAAAGAAGAAGGAAGATGACTTGACTATTTTGTTTACCGGCTATTCTCAAAACGAAGAAACTACATATAATTATACTGTAGTGCCGGAGAATGTCGGGGACACACAAACATTTTTCTTGTTTGACTTATCACCTGAATATGGCATAGATTTTGATGAAGAAATAGAACAGGATGTTATTCATTATGAATTACAATTTTGCAAGATGCAAGAGAAACAATTACCTGTCATAAATATTAAGGCATCAAAAAATGCTTTCTATTATCGTCATGCAGAATATTACCGGTGTTGGCTGTTGGAAAATGGAGAAAGAAAAGCCTATTTTGGTATTTATCCTATAGCACAAGCGGGAACAATAAAAATACTTTCTAAAGCTACAACTGCTGTAGAAATCAATCCATTTACGGGTGAATTAAAGTCTATAACTACTAAATTTGACAAAAAATGGGAAAAATAGCATTATTCGCAGGCACATTCGATCCAATTACACTTGGTCATGAAGATATTGCCCAACGAGCCGCCAAAATGTTTGACAAACTGATTATAGGTGTAGGTAATAATATCCACAAAAAACACTTGTTCACCCTTGAAGAGCGGGTGTCTTTTCTCCAACAAGTATTTCAAAAAGACCTCAATATTGAAATTATAACATATAATGGTCTTACAATTGATTTTTGCAAAAAGAATAATATATCTGTCATTGTAAGAGGTGTGCGAAATGCCACCGATTTAGACACGGAAAATGCTATCCATTATGCCAATAAAATGTTGTTGCCCGAAATTGAAACCATTTATATTCCTACAAGTGCACAATATGCAGGCATTTCTTCTACAGCAGTAAGAGAAATTCTAACCCATAATGGCGATATTGTTTCTTTTGTTCCGCAGAGTGTCTATGCATCAATAATAAGGTCGTTTAAATCGATAAAATAATGAAAACAATTGGCAAAATTCTTTGTATATCTTTTATGCTGCTTTCTATGTCTGCATGGGCATTGAAACCGGTAACTATTAAAGGTAAGGTGGATTTTGCCAACAAAGGACTTGTTCGTGTATATGTTTACGAAGATTTAATTACTTACAAAAGAACACAGATACAGCAAGCAGATATTAAAGAAGATAGTACTTTTAGTCTGCAAATTCAAATAGAGGAAACACAATTGATAGAATTGGCATACAATATGGTGGCTGGAACATTGTTTGTAGAACCGGAAAAAACTTATCAATTGCATTTATCAGCAGATACACGTTTTCTGCCATATATTGATGCTACAATCATGGGCGGCAATTTGTTGGTAAAATTCGACCATGTTGATACGGCAGAATTGAATTACAAGATAGCTCGTTTTGACAGATACTACGACTATTTTTGCCTCAACTATGGCGAATTTCTTTATACAAACATGACGCAAGAGCATTATGATAGTTTGGTGAATATGCTCAAGGTTCGTTTTCCGGACAATTACAATCCTTTGAATTATTATTCAACTTATATTCACTATCGCTATGCGGAATTAGACAGAATGTTTTATTCTAAAAACAAACTGAAAATTTATAATCAATATTTGACTGATAATTATATTCATTATAACAACATTGCATATATGGAATTTTTCAATAATTTTTTCGATAAATATTTGTATGGCACTTCCAAATATATTGAAAAATCCATGTTGTATAATAATATCAACAATAAACGAAATTATTACAGGCTTTTGGATGCTCTTGGAAAAGATCCGATTTTAGTCAATGAGGTTATCCGTGAAATGGTATTGATAAAAGGTTTGGGAGAAATATACGACAATGACGAATTCAGTCAAGAAAATATCTTGTTTCTTTTGAATCAAATGACGAATGCTACCAAGTTTGTACAGCATAAGCAAATGGCAGAAAATCAGATAAAACAACTCACCAAATTGCGTCCGGGTAGTGTAGCACCCAATTTTGAAGTGAAAGATGTATATCGTGTAAAGGTAACTTTGGATGATTATAAAGGAAAATATGTTTTCATTCACTTTTTCGCCACCTACAATGTAGAATCCATTCGGGAAATGCTGATATTGAAAGATATGTATGCACACTTGAAGGATAGTTTGGAAATAGTGAGTGTGATGTTAGATTTTGAATATTCAAAATTATATCACTTTGTCAATGAGTACAAAGATTTTGATTGGACATTTGTTCACTGTGACGGCAATTTTGCCATGATTGATAGTTATGATGCATATTCCTTACCGATGGGAGTGTTGATAGATGCTAAGGGAAAAATTATAGCTTGTCCTACAAAATCAGTTTCAGATGGATTATTGATGCAAATTTATACACTTTTCCCAGCCATGGAAGAGAAAAATAAATTAGAAAAATAAATTTTTATGATGATAATCCGCTGAAATTCAAATAGAAAAAAATGATAAAAAAATGTTAAAAAAAAATTGAAAATTGTAATAAAAAATTTTATCTTTGCACTCGATTTCGTATGAAATTCAAAGGCTTAAAGGCAAGAAAAAAGTAACAATTCTAAAATAATTAAATAAAAAAGTTATGGAAGTAAAAAAAATAATGAAAAACTTGGAAGCTAAACATCCAGGTGAAAGCGAGTACTTACAAGCAGTTCAAGAGGTTTTGGAATCAATTGAGGACGTTTACAACAAACATCCGGAATTTGAAAAAGCAAAAATCGTTGAACGTTTAGTTGAACCGGACCGTATATTCACATTCCGTGTTACATGGGTAGATGATAAAGGTGAAGTTCAAACAAACTTAGGTTATCGTGTACAATTCAATGCTGCATTAGGTGCATATAAAGGTGGTCTTCGTTTCCACAAAGCAGTTAACGTATCAATGTTGAAATTCTTAGGATTTGAACAAATTTTCAAAAACTCTTTAACTGGACTTCCCATGGGAGGAGGAAAAGGTGGTTCTGATTTTGACCCAAGGGGAAAAAGTGACGCTGAAATCTTAAGATTCTGTCGTTCATTTATGACCGCCTTATTCAAATATATCGGACCTGAAATGGATGTCCCAGCTGGTGATATTGGTGTCGGTGGACGTGAAATTGGCTATTTATTTGGTCAATATAAACGTCTTACTCAACAACATGAAGGAGTTCTTACTGGAAAAGGACTTAATTGGGGAGGTTCCTTAGTTAGACCAGAAGCTACAGGTTTTGGTACTATGTATTTCGCTAATGAAGTATTGCATGCTCACGGAGATGATATCAAAGGAAAGACTATTGCTATTTCTGGATTTGGTAATGTTGCTTTCGGTGCTGTATTAAAAGCTAAGCAATTAGGAGCAAAAGTTGTTACTATCAGTGGTCCAGATGGATATATCTATGATGAATCAGGAATCAATACTGACGAAAAAATAAACTATATGCTTGAATTAAGAGCTTCAAACAGAGATATTGTTAAACCATTCGCTGATAAATTCGGAGCTAAATTCATTCCAGGTAAAAAGCCATGGGAAGTTCCAGTCGATATGGCATTCCCTTGTGCAATCCAAAACGAATTGAATTTAGACGATGCCATGCTTTTACACAAAAATGGAGTTAAATATGTAATTGAAACTTCAAATATGGGATGCACCGCTGAAGCTGTCCAATATTTCATCAAAAATAGAATCATATTTGCACCTGGTAAAGCTGCTAATGCTGGTGGTGTTGCTGTTTCCGGATTAGAAATGTCTCAAAATAGTATGAAATTAAATTGGAGTGCTGAAGAAGTTGACTCAAAACTTAAAAATATTATGACTAATATTCATGCATCATGTGTCAAAGAAGGAAAAGAAAGTGATGGATATATTAACTATGTCAAAGGTGCTAATATTGCAGGATTCAAAAAAGTCGCAGATGCTATGGTAAATTTAGGGTATTAAATATTAACTTTAGATTATATAGATTATATAGATAAATCTATCCTTATTAAAAACTTGTTATATATTATTTAATTTTGGCGTAAAGATAAATTAATTATTTAAAT
>JAEEGH010024875.1_pt1 | contig 12049 bp, 16 predicted proteins | sample 9134181 | NCBI WGS metagenome assembly JAEEGH01 (sample SAMN16246544, study PRJNA631951) | gut metagenome | biome: gut microbiome; feature: rumen; material: DP-attached | host: Bos | place: Iran: Karaj | collected 2018-10
ACTAACTATTGTATATTTCCCTTTTCTTGCTTTTTTCCTCTGTGCGTGTTATGATTCTGACGGTGATGGATATGACAATTTACAAATCTGCAGAAGACTATCTGGAAGCCATGCTCATGCTGAAGGAAGAGCGGGGATATATCCGTTCTGTTGACGTTGCGGAAAAACTGGGCGTCACCAAGCCGAGTGTCAGCTATGCGACCAAGCGGCTGCGGGAAAGCGGATACATCACGACAGATCCTGCGGGCATGATCGTGCTGCTGGAACCGGGGCTGAAAATTGCGGAATGCATGTATGAACGCCACAAGCTGCTGACAGAGCTGCTCATCGGGCTGGGTGTCAGCCCGGAGACCGCGAGGGAAGACGCCTGCAAGATCGAACACGACCTGAGCGCGGAAAGCTTCGACGCGATCCGCACGCATGCCCGGAACTGTCACTGAATCGCAAGGCAAACAGCGCCTCCGATCTGCTGTAAACGCAGACCGGAGGTTTTGTCATGCCCGGGCCCCGGCGGTCTGCCTGTCAGCGCTCCGCATTCGGGACGAACTGCTCCCAGTGCGCCTTCAGTTTTTCAAATGTTGCCCTGCTGAGATCGTGTTCGATTCTGCAGGCATCCTGCTGCGCGGTCTCGGGATCGACGCCGATTGCAATCAGCCCGTTTGTCAGAACGCGGTTCCGCTCATACACCTTTTCGGCGACTTCCCTGCCCAGCTCCGTCAGATGGATTCGTTTGTTCTCATCCATGGAGAGAAACTCCCCTTCCCTCAGCAGGCGCATGGCACGGCAGACGCTCGGCTTGGTCACGTTCAGATAATTTGCCACGTCCAGCGAGCGCACGGCGCCGTTCCTGTTTGTCAGTACAAGGATCGCCTTCAGATAATCCTCTCCCGATTTATACAAGGTCATGGATCTTCTCTCCTTTTCCGCCATGCAGGTTCATGAAAGCTTCCCCTGCATCCTGTCCGGCCGTCTGTTAAACAACGCTAACTGCGGCAATCATAACACATCTTTCACAAAAGTTAAAGACCCTAAACTATTTTTTCCTGCCATCTTTTCCGGTCGGCAGATTTTCGTGTTGACAACACCGGAGGAATATGGTATAAAACAGATGGTTAAATAACTCTAACTCTTTTCCCGCATCCCGGGAAGTTTTTATCGGACAATGGTTAAATTAATCTAACTTCAGAGAAAGGAGGCCTGCCGGTGAGCGTTGTGATTGTCGGCGGTAATGAACGGATGGAGCGGCGCTACAAGGACTTATGCGAGGACTTTCAGTGCCGTGCGAAGGTTTTTACCAAGCCGCGGGGCGGTCTGCGGGATAAGGTCGGAAGCCCGGACCTGATGATCTTTTTTACCGATACGATGTCCCACAAGATGCTCCTCGGGGCCCTGTCGGAGCTGAGAGGCGGGAACACGATCATCGAGCACTGTCCCTCAAGCTCGGTGTCGGCATTGCGAAAGGTTCTGGAGAAATACGCCTCATGATGGAAGAAACGCTTGTGCGCATGGCGGCGCCGACGCTGGCCGGAATCAAAACAGGAAGTCTCTTCCCCTATTATTACGGGAGCCGCGAGGCGCTTGGGGAAGAAATGGGCAGGCTGAACAGGCTGCTGATCCCGCGGGGGCTTCTTCTGGTGCTGCTGCGGCTGACAGACCGCTCGGCGCTGTTGTATCTGTTTCGGCCGGCAGACCTGGAAAAGGACCTGACAGACCGCAGGGCCTGTGAGCTTCTCCGCTGTGCCGGGTATCCCTGTTCCGGCTGCGGCGCCTGTCTTCATCACCTTCTGGAGCGTTTTCAGAAAGAAGAGGGGTTTCCGCACGAGATCGGTCTTTTTCTCAGTTATCCGCCTGAGGACGTAAAAGGCTTCCTCGAGAACCGGGACGACTATAAGGCGGCCTGTCTCTGGAAAATTTACGGTGACGAAGACAAGGCAAGGCGTCTCTGCGCAAAGTACGAGAAATGCACGGCGTGCTACTGCCGCATGTGGCAGAAGGGCTGCCGGCTGGAACAGCTGGCCCTGGCCGGCTGAGGAAAATGGAAGAAACAAATTAAGCAACAGGAGGAAAATGCAAAAATGAAAGCAGCAGTTGTCTATTGGAGCGGGACGGGAAACACAGCCGCCATGGCGGATCTCGTCCTGGAGGGGATGCAGAGCGCAGGTGCGCAGGCCGACCTGATCGAATGCACGGCGGTAACGGATCTGTCCCCGTATGATGCCATCGCCTTCGGATGCCCGGCAATGGGTTCCGAACAGCTGGAGGACAGTGAGTTTGAGCCGATGTTCGACAGTGTCAAGAAGAGTCTGTCCGGCAAGGCTGTGGCGCTTTTCGGTTCCTACGGCTGGGGCGACGGTGAATGGATGCGCAACTGGGAAGAAGACTGCCGGGCCGCCGGCATCAAACTGACCTGTGAAAGTGTAACGGTCAACGGTGCGCCTGAGGGTGCCGATGCGGAAGCCTGCAGAGAGCTGGGAAAAGCGCTGGTGTAAGGAGGCCGATATGAGCAGCAGGGATGCATAGCGCATGCTCAGACAAAAGCTGCTGACGGTATGGCTTCCGGTTGCCGCGGTGATGCTGGCAAGCATACTGTCAGCGCAATAGCCCCGCAGTACGAGCGGTACGATCTGAAAGGCAGTTACTGGAAGGAGAGAAAGCCATGACAAAACCCGATTACAAAAACTGGATGCCAAAGGGCATGGTTCTCGGAACGCTGGCAGGGGCAGTCGGCTGTCTCGGCCTGGCTGCCGTCTGCGGCTGCACACCACTTCTGAACGGGAAGGCAAAATGCGGTCTGACCGCCGCCTTTCTGCTTTCCGGTGCTGCCGCGGGCGCTGCGGCACTGTGGATGGGCAGGATGTACCGTGCCTTCTCGTATGACGGGGACCGGCAGATGTCCCGGCAGATCATCGAGGGGATCGCCGCCATGGTCGATCTCCCCGAGGGCGGGGTCGGACTGGACGTCGGCTGCGGCAGCGGTGCCCTGACCATCGCCTGTGCCCGGCGAAACCCCCGGGCCCGCTTTGTGGGCATCGACCGATGGGGGAAGGAATATGCCTCCTTCAGCAAAACACTGTGCGAGGAAAATGCCGCCGCCGAGGGCGTCAGCAATGTCGAGTTCCGGCAGGGCGACGCCGTGAAGCTGGATTTCCCGGATGAGAGCTTTGATGCGGTCACCAGCAACTACGTCTATCACAACATCCCCTCCCGGGATCGGCAGGCAATCCTGCTTGAGACCCTGCGGGTGCTGAAAAAGGGCGGTACCTTTGCGCTTCACGATATTTTTTCGAAGTCCAAATACGGCGACATGGAGGCCTTTGCCGAGAAGCTGCGCGCCATGGGCTATCAGCGGGTCGAATTCATTGACACCACCAACGGGATCTTCATGTCCCCGTACGAAGCAGGCTGGATGGCCCTCTCCGGCTCCGCCCTGCTGGCCGGGAAAAAGTAAAAGGCGGGTCCCGGGCTTCCGAGGAAGATCAAAAAAGAGCTGAGGCTTTCAAGTCCTCAGCTCTTTTTGATCTTCATCTTCTATTTTTTGTTTTCGGCCAGCTTCTCGGCCCGGCGGTCCAGGGCGGTGTTGCGGTAATAGAGCAGAATATCGGTCAGGACCATCAGGATGTCCGCGATATAGAACCAGACCGACCAGGCCAGGACCCCCGTGCGCCTCCAGCTGATATACTTGCCCAGCAGGCCGATCAGATAGCCGAAGACCACAAGATATTCAAAGATAACGCTTTTCCCCTTCGCCGTGCGCGAACGCCAGGACTTCAGAATGTTGAAAGGCCAGGAAATGCCGAAGGCGACCAGCATGCCGATTTCACAGAGCTGTACTGCGTCCATCTTTTTCTCCTTTATTCCACTTTGCTGACGAAGGCCCGTACGATCCGCGCACTGGTCTGGGCAGCGGATTTGGCAAAGAGGTTAAAGGATATCTCTTCCGAGTCGTCCGCGCAGTCCGAGATGGCACGGAGGATGACCCACGGAGTATGGTTGAGGTGGCAGACCTGGGCAATGGCGGCGCCCTCCATTTCACAGCACAGCCCGTCAAAGGTCTTCTTGATGTCCTCCTTCTGCGCCCGGGAGGCGATAAACTGATCGCCGGAGCAGACCCTTCCCTCGAAAATGCCGATCCCCGCCCCGCTCTCCTCCGCGGCCGCACGGGCGGTTCGGCGGAGGCCTTCATCCGCCGGGAAGGCAAACAGGCCGGAGTAGAGAAATTCCCCGCGCCGGCAGCCGAAGGCCGTCACATCCATATCGTGCTGTACGGCATCGGTCGAGATGACCAGGTCGCCGATCCGGACCCGGGTATCCAGAGACCCGGCAACGCCGGTGTTGATGATATGGCTGACCTGAAAGCGGGTAATCATGATCTGGGCGCAGATGGCCGCATTGACCTTGCCGACCCCGCATTTGGCGATGACAACGGGCCGGCCGTCGAAAACGCCTTCGCAGAAATCCATATCGGCAATACGGACCGGTGTTTCCGCGGCTGCCTCGCGGCGCAGCAGTTCGACCTCTTCGTCCATGGCGCCGATGATGCCGATTCGAATCTGAGAACAATCCTCCATTTCCATCCTCCTTGCAGATCTTGCACTTTTGTTTATGATAGCAGATTCTCCGCCGGGATGCAAGAAAGATTGACGCAGGCAGGGAAGTACCGGCGGTCCCATGCTGCACATGGAAACAGCCCTTGAAAAAAGGGCGGCAGTGAAGTACAATCGGAGCAGACGGAGGTGCAGATTTGAAAAAAACAGTCATTCTTTTGATCGTGGGATTTCTGGTGCTTTTCGGAAGCCCGGCAGCCCGGGCGGATAACGGAGGTGTTGAGAACGTGTCTGCGAAACATACGTATACTTTGCATGCGGTCCATCCGGTCAACGGTCGTCAGGGGATCTGTGCGGAAGACGGTTTTTACTGGGTAAGCGGCTCGACGACCCTGACGAAATACGATAAATAGTGGAAGGTTGTCGCGGAGAATACGGATCCGTTCAAGGGCTATGATCTTGAAGTGAACCATATCGGCGATATCGATGTATACCGGAATGAGCTTTATCTCGGCGTGGAATACTTCATGGACGGCGTCGGGAAAAACATTCAGGTCGCCGTCTATGACGGGGATACGCTGGAGCTGAAGCGGGTGTTTCCTTTCCGGGCCGATACCGGGCAGGGCGAATGCTCAGGGATCGCAGTCGATCCGGACGCCGGCATCGTCTATATGTGTTCATGGATAGACGATCCGTCGAGCCGTTTCCTCTATCTGTATGATCTGGATTCCGGTGATTTCAAAGGGAAGCTGGAGATGCAGCCTGCGCCGAAATGGATACAGGGCGTTGCCTGTCACGAAGGCGATCTCTATGTCACCGCCGATGACGGAGATGCCGATTGCGATGAAGCGGACAACCTGTACCGGCTGGTACTTAGCAGCGACGGCGTGACGGCGGAGGCCGTGCCGGAGCGGGCCTTCCATGATGTGATCAAACAGGGCGAGATTGAAGGCCTGTGCTTCGATGAGAAAAATCATCAGTTCCTGCTTCTCTATAACCGCGGCGCAAAAATCGTCCTCGGTATGCCGAGGGGCTTTTACGAGGGATATACGGAAGAAATCCACGAAGTATACGTCTATGATTACCGCTGACAGGCTCTTTTGCCGCGGCAGCAAACAAAAAAGCACAATGGCACGGTCCGAAGACCGTGCCATTGCTGTCTGAAAAGGATATACAGAGAGAGAATCAGGCCTTTGCCGCGTCCATGCCGGCAACGAGAGCTGCCTTGTTGCCCTCGAGGAAGCGCATCTTGCGCTCGCCGAGCTCGATCTTGATGGCCTCGACCATCTTGTCAAACTCCACCGCATCGGGATCCGCGCCCATCATGGCGCCCAGGATGGCGACGTTGGCGCCCTTCGGGTTCTTCACGGCATCGGCGATGCCGGCCGCGTCGCAGTAGACCACGCGGACATCGTCACGCTGGACCTTGCGGTCGATGATGGAGGAGTTGACAACGATCAGTCCGCCGGGCTTTACGGTGTGCTCGAACTTGTCCAGGGAGGGCAGGTTCATGGCGATCAGGACATCGCAGTTGTCCACCAGGGGCGAGCCGACCGGCTCGTCCGAGACGACGACCGAGCAGTTGGCCGTGCCGCCGCGCATCTCAGGGCCGTAGGAGGGAAGCCAGGAAACATGCTTGCCTTCCAGCATGTTGGCCATGGCGAGGAATTTGCCGATGAGCAGCATGCCCTGTCCGCCGAAGCCTGCGAAAACGTACTGTTTCATCATGATTATTCAGCCCCCTTATCTTTCTTCACGCCCAGAGGATAGTAGGGGATCATGTTCTCTTCCAGCCACTTCATGGCCTCGACCGGGCTCAGGCCCCAGTTGGTCGGGCAGGTGGACAGAACCTCGATCATGCAGAAGCCCTTGCCATCCAGCTGATACTGGAACGCTTTCTTGATTGCCTTTTTGGTCTTCAGGATGTTCGCGTTGTTGTTGACGGCGCAGCGCTCGATGTAATAGGCGCCGGGCACCTCGGCCAGCATCTCGGACATCTTGATCGGTGCGCCGCACCAGGCCTCGTCACGGCCGTAGGGAGAGGTGGTGGTCTTCTGGCCGACCAGGGTGGTCGGGGCCATCTGGCCGCCGGTCATACCGTAGATGGCATTGTTGACGAAGACCGTGCAGATCTTCTCGCCGCGGTGCGCGGCATGGACGATCTCGGCCGTACCGATGGAGGCCAGGTCGCCGTCGCCCTGATAGGTGAACACCAGGGTATCGGGTTTGGCGCGCTTGGCACCCGTCGCGACGGCGGGGGCGCGGCCGTGGGCCGCCTCGTAGGCGTCCATGTTGAAATAGTCATAGGCAAAGACCGAGCAGCCGACCGGCGCGACCGCAATGACATTGCCCTCTTCGAGCTTGCCTTCCTGAATCAGTTCGTCAACGGCCTCGGCCACCAGGCGGTGAATAATGCCGTGGTTGCAGCCCGGGCAGTAGTGGAACGGTTTATCGGTAAGAAGCTTTGTTTTCTCAAATACAACGGCCATTTTTACTTGCCCTCCTTTATCTCGAGGATCTTCTGCGTGATCTCTGCGGTGGTCGGGAACTGGCTTCCCAGATGACCGAAGAAATGGACCGGCTTTCTGCCTTCAACGGCAAGCTTGACATCCTCGAGCATCTGGCCTTCGTTGACCTCAACATCCAGAATGGCCTTGACCTGCGGCGCACAGCAGGTCTCTGCCAGGGCGTCGTAGGGATACGGCCAGACCGAGATGGGACGGAACAGGCCGACCTTGTGGCCTTCCGCACGCATCTGGTCGACAACCGTCTTCACGATACGGGCGACCGTGCCGAAGGCCGTGACGACGATCTCGGCGTCCTCGGTCTTGTAGCACTCCCACATCTGCTCATTCTTGCGGGCCTCGGCATAGACGGCCTGCAGGTCGGCATTGTGGACGGTCAGGGACTCGGTGTCGATGTAGATGGAGTTGATGACGCCGCGCTTTTTCGGGTCGTCGCCCGGCTTCCAGCCGGTGCAGGCCCAGGGCTTTTTCTCCGGGTCCACCTTGAAGTCGACCATCTCGGGCATCTCGACAGGCTCCATCATCTGGGCGATGATGCCGTCGGCGAGGAACAGAACCGGCATGCGGTACTTCTCGGCCTTGTCGAAGGCGAACATCATGATGTCGATGGCTTCCTGGACCGAGCTCGGCGCATAGGTCAGCAGGTGATAGTCACCGTTGCCGCCGCCCTTGACGCCCTGGAAATAGTCGCCCTGAGAAGCCTGGATGTTGCCCAGACCGGGGCCGCCGCGCATGACGTTCAGGATCACGCAGGGCAGCTGGGCGCCGGCGCAGTAGGAAATGCCCTCCTGCTTCAGGCTGACGCCGGGGCTGGAGGAGGAGGTGATGACGCGGGCACCGGTACCGGCTGCGCCGTACACCATGTTGATGGCCGCAACCTCGCTCTCGGCCTGGAGGAAGCAGCCTCCGACCTCAGGCATACGGGCGGACATGTACTCGGGAATCTCGGTCTGCGGAGTGATGGGATAGCCGAAGAAGAAGCGCGCGCCGGCACGAATGGCGGCCTCGGCGATTGCTTCGCTTCCCTTCATCAAAGTCAGTGACATGTTCTTTCCCTCCTTAGTCTCTTTCGATCCGGATCGCTACATCCGGGCAGGTTCTTGCGCAGGAAGCGCAGCCGATGCAGTCTTCCGGCCTTGCGAATTCTGCCGGATGGTAGCCCTTCGCGTTGAGCCTGGTTTTGGAAAGCTCAAGCACATTCTTGGGACATGCCCGTACGCACAGCCCGCAGCCCTTGCAGATCAGCTCGTTGATGGTAACTGTGACCTTTGCCATGAATTCTACCTCTTTTCTCTGAATTGATTTTCATTCTTGTGGTAGGTATTTTTGTAAACGGCTCCCCAGCCGTCTTACAAACCGTCTCAGCCCGCTTTACAGGTACTCCAGCTGCTGCGGCCGCTTCTCGGGCAGGCTTTCGATCCAGCTGTTCCAGTCGCGCCGCATGTAGATGTCGATGGGAAGCGGGGTGCCGATATACTTCGGGTCGTGTCCTTCCTTCAGGAATTGCTCCAGCAGCTCGCTTTTTCCGGCCGTATACTTCACCGGGACCCCGGTCTTTTCGGAGACCTCGCGGATCATCGCATAGCCGTCGCGCAGCTCGTCCGGCCCGGTCACTTCGGCGAGGTTGGTGTTGTTGATCATGCCGGTGATCTTCAGGCGGGAATGAATCTGCATCTCCTCCTGCAGGTGCATGATCCTCTCCACCGTGCCGGCCAGCGGGCGGCGGATGTTCACCACGTTCAAAACCTCCAGCGCGCCGGGCTCCAGCGCCATGAAATCCTCATGATAGCGGCCCAGAGCCGTCGAGCCGACGGCATCGCCGCCGACGTCAAAGATGACCGTGTCCCAGTCCATCGCGAAGGCGGAGGCCACCTCGGCCGGCAGAGACAGGGTCTCGATGCCGGAGTTTGCAAAGTTCGGCGAAACCAGGCGGATCTCCTTCATCTCAACCTGCTTGCCGCGCTCGGTCAGGCGGAAATAGGTGTTGACCATGTCCAGGTCCAGCAGCTCGGTCCTCTCGCCGCGGGCCGCCGCCTGAAAGGCAAAGTTCAGGGCCAGCTCGGATTTGCCGCTGCCGTAATTCCCGATCAGGACCATCATTTTTTTCATACCGGCACCTCCGCTGGTCATACTTGTCTACGTTAATATCTTATCATTTTCCCCTCTCCTGTGCAATAAGCAAAGTATACAGAAAATCATTATTTTTAATTGCATTTTGACGAATAAGAAATCATTCTGCATTGTTTTAGATGCAGAATGATTGTTTTGCTTTCTTTTTGCATTTTATCTCTTGGCCGCTCGCCGGTCCTTCGGGGCTGCATTCGTCAGGCTGCACAAATTTTACCGTCGGCCCAGCTGCCAGAACGCGACAGCGCCCGCCGCCGCAACGTTCAGCGAGTCGACCCCGTGGGCCATGGGGATCTTCACCGTATAGTCGCAGTCGGCAATGGTGCCGTCGGCGAGGCCGTCGCCCTCGGTCCCGAGAATCACGGCAAGCTTCTTCTCAGCCGCAAGCGCTGCATCGTCGATGCTGACGGATTCGTCCCGCAGGGCCATGGCCGCGGTGCGGAAGCCGTGGCGGCGCAGCAGCGCCATCCCCTTTTCCGGCCAGTCCGTCAGCTCTTCCCCGATCCAGGCCCAGGGAATCTGAAAGACCGTCCCCATGCTGACGCGGATGCATCTGCGGTACAGGGGATCGGTGGAGGCCGGCGTCAGCAGGATGGCATCCATCCCCATCGCCGCGGCCGAACGGAAGATCGCCCCCAGGTTCGTGGGGTTCATGACATCCTCCAGCACCACCACGCGCTCGCTGTGCCGCAGCAGCTCCTCCGCCTCCGGCAGGGGCGGCCGCCGCATGGCGCAGAGCACCCCGCGCGTCAGCGGGAAGCCGGTCAGCTGCTTCAGGCAGTCCTCCTCCGCCACATAGACCGGAACTTCCCCGCAGCGCGCAAGGATCTCCTGTCCGCGCTCGCGGCCGTCCAGCATCTTCGGCAGCATCAGCAGCGACTCCGGCACGCAGCCGGCCTCCAGCGCCCGCTCGATGACATGGGGGCTCTCGGCGATGAAGAGGGAGTTTTCGATGCCGTGGCTGCTCCGCAGCTGGGCCTCGGTCAGACGGGCATAGATATCCAGCCGGGGATCGTGAAAATCGGTTATCTCAATCAAGCGGTCCATAATCGTCTCCGAATCTCTGATCTGACACCATCATATCACAAAGCCGTCCTCCGGGCAAGGCAGCAGCACGGGAACTTCGCACGCGTCGCTATGCTCCCACGGAGCTGGTTCCGTGCGCGGCAAGGGATGGTCTCTGCCCCTGTCGTCAGTACTGCGGCCGCTAAGAATATGAGGAGGGGTTGACCCAAACAAATATGCGCGGTGGGGAAATGTCGGTGCGAGAACGAATCTGCTTTTCCGCGCAATTGCAGAAATCTGCAGTCGGGCGGCAAAGCTTGGATCGTCGCACGCTTCCCGCGCGTCGCTATGCTCCCGCGAAAGCATCCGCCCTAAAGGATAATGACCAAATGCGGGCCTCTTTTTTGTGCACAATTGCCAGTTTGCCCGCATCATTTTGATTCAGAATTGACTTTCTTTTGGAGATTTACTATAATAAGAGACAAGCTGTGAATATTCAGGTCAACAGTTATCATTCTAATATTCTACAGAAAGGAGTATGATTATGAAGGCAGTAAAAAAGATTCTGGGCCTCGTTCTTTGCGGCGGCGGCGTCTACGCGGTGAGCAAGCTGGTGCAGAGAGACGAAGTGGAGGAGAAGCTGTTTGCGCTTTTCGGCGAGGATCTTTATCTTGACGTTCTGGACAAGCTCCGGCTGGTCGGCGACCTGCTGATGTGGCCGGTCGATTTTGTGAGAGCACTGCTTCCGTGAGTTCCGACCATCGGAAAGATGATTGAAAAAGGAGGTTCTTTATGAATCCGAAATACGAAGCTCTGTTTACTCCGTTTAAAATCGGAGAGGTAGAAATCCCCAACCGCATCGTGCAGTGTTCCATGGGCGGCACCACCCTCTTCGGCTGGCTGGAGCCGTCCCACTTCGACCTCGAGGGTGCGGACTTCCTGCTCAAGCGCGCCAAGGACGGCGTCGGCCTGGTTCTCCCGGGCATGCAGGTCATCCGTGACACCATGGGCCGCAAGTGGCTCGATTCCAACCGCCAGATGTACCGTGTGCTCAAGCCCTATATGGACGAGTATCACAAGACCGGCAGCAAGCTGTTCATCCAGCTGGCCGGCGGCTTTGGCCGTTCGATGGCCGTCACCCCCTGGATGGCCGCGCTGGGCAGAAACGACCTGCTGAACAAGCTGGCCAGCCCCATCGTCGACGTCCAATACGCCTGCGCCTCAGCCTCGGCCACCCCGAACCGCTGGGCCGACAACCTGACCTCGCGTCCCTTCACCGTGGAAGAGATCCAGGAGATGGTCTGGCACTTCGGCGCCACTGCCAAAAAACTGCGTGAGGCCGGCATCGACGGCGTTGAGATCCACGCCGTTCACGAGGGCTACAACCTCGACCAGTTTGCCATCGCCAACATGAACTTCCGCACCGACCAGTACGGCGGCTCGCTTGAGAACCGCCTGCGCTTTGCCACCGAGATCGTGCAGTCCATCCACGAGCAGGCCGGCGACGATTTCCCCGTATCCCTCCGCTATTCGGTCCGCTCCTGCACCAAGGGCTGGCGCAAGGGTGCCATGCCCTACGAAGAATTCGAAGAGTTCGGCCGTGACCTTACCGAGTCCGAAAAGGCCGTCAAGATCCTGCAGGATGCCGGCTATGCCTTCCTCAACTGCGACAACGGCACCTACGATGCCTGGTACTGGGCACATCCGCCACAGTACATGCCCGATAACTGCAACCTCGCAGATGTTGAGCACATCCGTCAGTTCATCGACATCCCGGTCGCCTGCGCCGGCCGTATGGATCCGGTCAAGGCTGCGGAAGAGATTGCCGCCGGCCGTCTGGATGCCGTC
>JAEEGH010024884.1_pt1 | contig 12046 bp, 10 predicted proteins | sample 9134181 | NCBI WGS metagenome assembly JAEEGH01 (sample SAMN16246544, study PRJNA631951) | gut metagenome | biome: gut microbiome; feature: rumen; material: DP-attached | host: Bos | place: Iran: Karaj | collected 2018-10
GCGAAGCAATTTATAAAAATTTATGAAATAAATTTTTATGTTCGTAAGAACACAGGATTTCACGAGGAAAATCTGTGATTTTCCGAGTTAAGAATTAGATTAGGAGGATATTATCATGGCAATCACAGCAGCTATGGTTAAGGAACTGCGCGAAATGACCGGCGCAGGCATGATGGATTGTAAAAAGGCTTTAGGCGAGACCGATGGCAATATAGAAGAGGCTGTTGAGCTCCTTAGAAAGAGCGGCGCTGCAAAGGCTGTTAAAAAGGCAGCTCGTATCGCAGCAGAAGGTATCTGCCGTATCGCAGAGGATGGCAACAAAGCCGTTGTATGTGAGGTTAACTCTGAGACTGACTTCGTTGCAAAGAACGAGGTATTCCAGGAGTTCGTACAGACTGTTGCTGATAAGGCACTTGCTTCCGGACTTAACGGCGGTAAGGATGGCGAAGATGTTGAGGCTCTGCTTGGTAAGGATGGACTTAACGATCTCGTTATCGAGAAGACTGCTCAGATCGGTGAGAAGCTTTCCGTTCGTCGTTTTGTACGTGTAGAATCAGACTGCATCGCCACATATATCCATGGCGGCGGCAGGATCGGTGTTGTAGTAGCCGGCGTTGGTGCATCAGATGATGCTGCCAAGGAGGCACTTAACAATATCGCAATGCAGGTTGCTGCTATGAATCCCCAGTATGTAAGCCGTGATTCAATCCCCGCTGAGGAGGTTGAAAAGCTCAGGGAGATCACCATCGACAGCGCACTTAATGACCCTGCTACATTACCCAAGCCCATCCTTTCCAAGCTCATTGATCGTTGCGTAAACGAGAAGCTTTGGAGTGATGAGGATATCGCGATCTATGAGGAGAAGAAGAGCAACATGAACTTCCTTTTCAACTTCCTTTCAGACGAAGCTATCCAGGCTCTTAGAGATATCGCTGCTACACATAAGGCTGAATATCTTGAGAACAAGATCTTTGCGGGACTTGTTGACGGACGTTTTGCTAAGCGTCTCAAGGAGATCTGCCTTGTTGATCAGGACTACGTTAAGGCTGAGGATAAGGAAAATGTTGCTCAGTACATCGCTAAGGTTTCTAAAGAGAACGGATGTACATTTACAGTTACCAGATTCGTTCGTTTTGAGACAGGCGAAGGTCTTGAGAAGAAGGTTGAGGATTTCGCAGCAGAGGTTGCAGCTCAGTTATAATTTTGTTTTCATTAAAGAGTCCACATTTAGTGGGCTCTTTATTTTTTACCCCCTTTATATTGAGAAATCGTTGTGATAAAATAAAAGAGAAATTTTTATGGGGAGGATTTTGTTTTGGAGAGTTCATTTGAAGGGCTTGAGAGACAAAGGGCGAAGCGCAGACGCGTGGCCAGGATGAAAAAATTTATTGTCACTACTGTTTTAGTTTTTATGCTACTTACTATTTCGGTAATGAGCTTTCTTTTGTTTGAGGTTTTCTCTTTGCAGAGGCAGTTAGATAGTCTTGCTAATCAGGTCTATGTTACTACTGATGTAGAGAATGAAAGTGAAATGGTGGATGACAGTATTTTGGACGATGTCTACCAAGTTGATAACGTTGATAATATTGCTGAAGAGGGCGATATACCTATGGTATATTTGACATTTGATGATGGCCCTAGCAGCAACACAGATGAGATATTAGATATTCTTGACGATTATAATGTAAAGGCTACATTCTTTGTTTGTGGCAAGGATTTAGAGCTTTACGGTGAACAATACAAACGCATCGTAGATGAAGGCCATACTATTGGTATGCACTCATATAGTCACAATTTTGGTGAGATATATGCATCTGAGGATGCTTTTGCGCAGGATTATAACAAAATTCATAATTTAATTTTAGAAACTACTGGTGTTGACACAAAATATTACCGTTTTCCAGGCGGAAGCAGTAATAAAGTCAGCACTACAAGCATGTCTACATTCATTAATTATTTAAATAATCAGGGCGTTGTATACTACGATTGGAATGTGGCTTCAGGAGATGCTACATCTTCTGCTTTTACAACGGAACAGCTTATTGATAATGTAATGAAGGATGTGGTAAAATACAAAACGTCTGTAGTATTGTTGCATGACGCTTCTAATAAAAATGCGACAGTTGAGGCTTTACCTGGATTGATTGAATCTTTACAAGAGCAGGGGGCCATGATTTTACCAATCACAGATGAAACAACCGTTATACAGCACGTAAACGTTGTACAATAATATGTTATGGAGGAATTGTAATGGGCTTTTTTAAGGATTTCAAAGAGGATTTTAATGACGCTTTAGACGAAATGGCTGGCGCAGAAGAGACATCTACAGAAGAAGTTATGGTTAATACCTTAGATGGCGATATTGACGTTGAGTCTGAGCTTAACAAGCTTGATGGTCTTTTAGAGCAAGTCACTAAAAAGGTTGAAACACCAGCTGAAAAGCAGGCAGAGGCTCCTGTTACTACAGAGCCAGTTGAGGAGAAAAAATCATTCTTCTCAGAGACAAAGAAAGAAACAAAGATGGAGGCACCAAGAACAATGGATGTTATGGGAAATGCTGCTGATACTAACAGAGCAGTTGCAGATGAGAACGCAGTTATTACAGCAGGAATGAAGGTTACAGGTAATGTAGAATCAATCGGTTCTATCGAAGTACAGGGAGAGATTGTAGGAGATGTTGCATGTAATGGCAAGCTTGTTGTTACAGGTAAGGTTAATGGTAACTCATCATCTTCAGAGTTCTTCGCTGACGCTGCAAAGATCGAAGGCGAAGTAGTTACAACAGGTACAGCAAAGGTTGGCGTTGGTTCTGTTATCATTGGTAACATTACAGCTACATCTGCAGTTATCGCAGGTGCTGTAAAGGGTGATATCGATGTTAATGGTCCAGTAGTTGTTGATACATCAGCTGTTGTTATGGGTAACATTAAGTCTCGTTCAGTACAGATTAACAATGGTGCTGTTATCGAAGGCTTCTGCTCACAGAGCTACTCAGATGTTGATGTAAACAGCGTATTCGCAATCTAATAGATAAAGGATTATTACAAATGAAGAGAGTATTACTTAAGCTTAGTGGAGAAGCACTTTCAGGTGATAAGGGGTTTGGATTTGACGAAGCTACATGTATGATGGTAGCAAAGCAGGTTAAGAAGCTTGTAGATGATGGTGTTCAGGTTGGTGTCGTTATCGGCGGCGGCAATTTCTGGAGAGGCCGTTCATCAGAGAATATTGATCGTACAAAGGCAGACCAGATTGGAATGCTTGCTACAGTTATGAACTGTATCTACGTATCTGAAATCTTCAGAGCAGCTGGTATGCGTACATCAGTACTTACACCTTTTGAGTGTGGCAATTGTTCAAAGCTGTATTCTAAGGATAGAGCAAACAAGTATTTCGAAAGAGGAATGGTTGTATTCTTTGCAGGTGGTACAGGTCATCCGTATTTTTCAACAGATACAGCTACAGTACTTCGTGCAGTAGAAATCGAAGCAGATGTTATTCTTCTTGCTAAGTCTATTGATGGTGTATATGACAGTGACCCAGCTAAGAATCCTGATGCAAAGCGTTATGATAAGGTTAGCATTCAGGAAGTTATCGATAAAAAGCTTCAGGTTGTTGATATGACTGCTTCAGTTATCGCAATGGAGCAGCAGATGCCAATGTACGTATTCTCTCTTAATGAAGAGGATTCTATAGTAAAAGCAATTTCAGGCAAATTTAATGGCACAGTTGTGTGTGTTAAGGAGGATTAATGGATAATATACTTTCAACTTACGAGGAGAAAATGACAAAGAGCTACAACAATCTCGAAAGCGAGTTTACTACTATTCGAGCAGGTAGAGCTAATCCACATATTCTTGACAAGATTACTGTTGATTATTATGGAGCTCCAACTCCACTTCAGCAGGTTGCAAATATCTCTGTTCCAGAGCCAAGACTTATTCAGATTCAGCCTTGGGAACCATCTTTGGTTAAGGAGATTGAAAAAGCAATTAATATGTCTGATATTGGTATCAATCCTACAAACGATGGTAAGCTTATTCGTTTAGTTTTTCCAGAGCTTACAGAAGAGCGTCGTAAGGAAATTGCCAAGGACGTTAAAAAGCATGGCGAAGATGCAAAGGTTGCTATTCGTAACATTCGTAGAGATGCTATCGACCAGTTAAAGAAGCATTCAAAGGATGAAGGCGTTTCTGAGGATGAGATAAAGGACCTTGAGGATAAGTGCCAAAAGATGACTGACAAGTTCATCGCTGAGGTAGATAAAGCTGTTGAGGCTAAGACAAAAGAGATTATGACAGTTTAAACTAGTCTATTTATGGGGCACAGTTATTGTGCCCTTTTTCATTATATTTTATTTTGGAGGTGCTATGAACGTACCAGAGCATATAGCTATAATACTAGATGGAAATGGCAGATGGGCCAAATCAAAAGGAATGCCTCGTACATACGGACACACTGTAGGGGCTAAAAACGTCGAAACCATTTGTAGAGCAGCACATGATTTAGGAGTAAAATACGTTACAATGTATGCTTTCTCTACTGAAAATTGGTCTAGACCTGACGATGAAGTTAAAGCTCTTATGAAGCTTTTAGGGGAATATATAAAGACATGTATGAAGACCGCCAAAAAGGATAACCTTCGTGTTAGATTTATTGGTGATTTAACAAAGCTGGATGACAAACTTAGAGCAGCTATTGCTGAGCTTACAGAGTATTCATCACAGTTTACAGGTCTTACACTTACTATTGCTATAAATTATGGTAGTAGAGATGAAATGACTAGAGCAATTCGAAAGGTTGCAGAGGATGTCAAAACTGGAAATATCAACTCAGAAGATATTACAGAGGATGTTTTTTCAGGCTACTTAGACACTAAGGATATCCCTGATCCAGATTTTATGATTAGAACATCTGGAGAGCAGCGTCTTTCAAACTATCTATTGTGGCAATTAGCATATTCCGAGTTCTACTTTACACCTGTTCCATGGCCAGAGTTCACACCAGAGGAGCTTAAAAAGGCAGTAGAGGAATATGATAAGAGAAACCGTAGATTCGGTGGTATATAGGAAGGATTATATATGTTTATTACTAGATTAATTAGTGGAATTATTCTTGTAGCTCTTGCACTTTTATTTATTTGCACAGGTGGAGATGTTCTTTTAGCAGTAATGCTAGTTTTGTCTCTCATCGGCATGTTCGAGCTATACAGAATCTTTAAAGTTGAGAAAAGTTTACCTGGAATACTAGGGTATCTCGCTTGTATTACATACTATTTAGATTTAAGATTTCAATTTTGCCAGGATGTTATGGTAATTGTCCTTGCATTTTTGATTTTACTATTAGCAGTATTCGTGTTTAGTTATCCTAAGTTTCATAGTCATCAGATTATGGCAGCATTCTTTGGCTTATTCTACGTAGGAGTGATGCTTTCATTCCTTTACCAGACACGAATGCTTACAAATGGCCAGTTTATTGTATGGCTTATTTTCCTTTGTTCTTGGGGATGCGATACATCTGCATATTGTGTAGGCGTATTGTTTGGAAAACACAAGATGTCTCCAATTCTTTCTCCTAAGAAATCTATCGAAGGAGCAGTTGGTGGAGTAGTTGGTGCAATGTTATTCACAGCGATTTACTGCTACGTTATTTCAGCAGTATTCAAGATGGATGACTTTGCAATCCTTCCACTTGTAATTATTTCTGGAGTTGGCGCTTTAATTTCCATGGTAGGTGATTTAGCTGCTTCAGCCATTAAGCGCAATTTCGAAATAAAAGATTATGGAAAATTGATTCCAGGACATGGTGGAGTGCTTGATAGATTTGATAGCGTTATTATCACAGCACCTATTATTTTCTTCTTAGCTTATTATTTTTACGTATAAAGAGGTAGTAAAATGTCACAGAAGTTAGCTTTACTTGGTTCAACTGGTTCTATTGGAACCCAGACATTGGACATAGTTTCACAAAATCCAGAGGATTTGCAGGTAGTTGCAATGTCCTGCGGAAAGAATCTAGATTTGTTTGAAAAGCAAATCAGAAAGTATCATCCTACACTTGTCTCTGTGGGAACAGAGGAGCTTGCAAAGGATTTAAAGACAAGACTTTCTGATATGGATATAGATATTCATTTTGGAATGGAAGGACTTATTGCGGTTGCCACTTGTGAAGAGGCTGACACTGTAGTTACTGCCGTAGTTGGAATGATTGGAGTCCAGCCTACTATTGCGGCTATCAATGCCAAAAAGACAATTGCTTTAGCAAACAAAGAGACACTTGTTACTGCAGGTCATATCATTATGCCTCTTGCAAAGGAAAAGGGGGTTTCTATTCTTCCGGTTGATAGCGAGCACAGTGCTATTTTCCAATCATTAAATGGAGAAAGACATAATAAAATTTCAAAGATTCTTCTTACTGCTTCAGGCGGTCCTTTCAGAGGAAAGACTCTTGAACAGTTAGAGAATGTTAGAGTAGAAGATGCATTGAAGCATCCAAACTGGTCTATGGGCGCAAAAATCACTATCGATTCTGCTACAATGATCAACAAAGGTTTGGAAGTTATGGAAGCTAAGTGGCTATTCGATGTAAATCTTAGCCAGGTTGAGGTTGTGGTGCATCCACAGAGCGTGCTTCATTCCGCTGTTGAATTTATGGATGGAGCGGTAATTGGCCAGATGGGCACACCAGATATGAGATTGCCAATCCTTTATGCTCTATTCTATCCAAACCGTAAGATTCTTTACGCAGAGCCTTTAGATTTATTCAAAGTAGGTTCACTTACATTTGAAAAGCCGGATATGGAAACTTTCTATGGCCTTTCTTTGGCTTATGATGCAATGGATGCAGGTGGAAATGTTCCTACTGTCTTCAATGCTGCCAATGAAAGAGCAGTTGCAAAGTTTTTAAATAATAAAATCAAGTTTTTGGAGATACCAGAAATCGTATCAGAAGCAATGATTAATGTCGATTTTATTGAGAATCCTACAATCGAACAGGTTCTTGAAACTGAAAAGATGACTTACGATTTCATTGAGAGCAGGTGGTAAAAATGAAGATTATTCTAGCTATACTAATTTTTAGTTTCATAATTATTTTTCATGAGCTAGGACATTTTCTTTTTGCAAAGAAGTGCGGGGTTAAGGTTAATGAATTCACTTTGGGGCTTGGCCCAACTCTGATTTCTTGGGGAAAAGGCGAAACAAAATATTGTTTAAAGCTTCTTCCATTCGGTGGTTCTTGCGTTATGGAAGGAGAGGATGAAGAAAGCGATAGTGATAGAGCATTTAATAAAAAATCCCTATGGGAGAGATTTCAAATCGTTTTTGCTGGTCCTTTATTTAACTTTATTTTGGCTTATATACTTTCTGTTGTTTACATAGCAGCTTTAGGTGTAAATGACGCTACCATATCTGATGTTATGGAAGGCTATGCAGCCGAGGAAGCAGGCATGGAGGCTGGAGATACAATCATTAGTATTAATGGTTATAATGTTCATTTTTACAATGAAATTAGCATCTACACATTCTTACATGCTGATGCGGATAGTTACGATATTGTTTATTCACGTGATGGTGAAAAGTATGAGACTGAGTTAGTGCCTACTTATTCTGAAGAAACCGGCAGAAAAATGATTGGCATCATCAAGAATGCGGAATACAAAAAGGTATCACCAATTGGTGTTTTGAAATACGCGGCTTACGAAATCAAATATCAGATTTACGTTACACTATCTAGCTTAAAGATGTTATTTACAGGTCAGATTTCTGTAAATGAAGTATCAGGTCCTGTGGGAGTTGTTACTACCATTTCTGATGTTTATGATCAATCAATTAGCAGCGGATTGTTTTACGTATTTATCAATCTATTATCAATCGCAATACTTCTTACTGCCAACCTTGGCGTTATGAACCTATTGCCATTCCCAGCCCTTGATGGTGGACGAATTCTTTTATTTATAATCGAAGGAATTCGAGGAAAGAAGATGAAGCCTGAAATTGAAAACGGTATCAATCTGGTGGGATTTGCATTGTTAATGGTTTTAATGGTTGTTGTTATGTACAACGATATTCTTAAGCTTATGTAGAGGTAATATTATGAAGACTACTGAAGTTAAAATTGGAAATAGAGTTATAGGTGGAGGAAATCCAATTCTTATCCAGTCTATGACAAACACAAAAACACAGGATGTAGAGGCAACAGTTGCACAGATTCTTCAGCTCGAAAAAGCTGGCTGTGATATTATTCGTTGCGCTGTACCTGATATGGAAGCGGCAAAGGCTCTTGGCAAAATCAAAGAGCAGATTCACATTCCTCTTGTTGCGGATATTCATTTTGATTACAGACTTGCTATTGCTGCAATTGAAAATGGAGCTGACAAGATTCGTATTAATCCTGGAAACATTGGAAGCGAAGATCGTATTAAGGCTGTTGTTGATGCTGCAAAAGCAAAGAATATTCCTATTCGAGTAGGAGTGAATTCAGGTTCACTAGAAAAGAATCTTGTTGAAAAATATGGCGGCGTTACAGCAGAAGGTCTTGTTGAGTCTGCACTTGATAAGGTGGCTATTATCGAACGCCTTGGATACGACAATCTTGTAATCAGCATCAAATCATCTGATGTTATGATGTGCGTAAAGGCTCACGAATTGATTGCCGACAAGACAACACATCCACTTCACGTTGGTATTACAGAAGCTGGCACAATCAAGGCTGGAAACATCAAAAGTGCTTGCGGCTTATCAATGATTCTTTCGCAGGGAATTGGTGATACTATCCGAGTTTCGCTTACAGGTGACCCTATCGAAGAAATTAAGACAGCAAAGCTTATTCTTCGTACACTTGGTCTTAGAAAGGGCGGAATCGAAGTTGTATCATGCCCAACATGTGGACGTACACAGATTGATTTAATTGGACTTGCAAATAAAGTAGAGAATCTTGTTGAAGAGTTCTCAGATTTAGATATAAAAGTAGCCGTTATGGGCTGCGTAGTTAATGGACCAGGAGAAGCAAAGGAAGCTGATTTAGGCGTTGCTGGAGGCATTGGTGAGGGCCTTCTTATAAAGCACGGCGAAGTAGTTCGCAAGATGCCTGAGAGCGAGCTTCTTGATGCATTACGTGAGGAGCTTACAAACTGGCCACGGAGATAATGATATGGATCAAATGAGTTTTTATGAAGTTTTCCCTAATATGGAAGCGGGGAATGATCTTGATACTGCCCTTAGTGACGCTACTGTCACTAAGGTAAGTACCGGTCGTTCTAAGGATGATATTCGTATATACGTTACATTCAATACCCTTATTCCTAAGCGCCGTATCTGGCATTTGGAAAAATCTATTAAAAAACAATTCTTCCCTAATAATGGTGTTACAATTCGAATCCTTGAAGAATTCGATTTATCAAGTCAGTACACACCTGAAAATCTTTTAAATTCATATAATGATAGTATTTTAGAGGAGCTAGAGGATAGAAGTGCTCTTCTTTTTAACATATATAAAAAAGCAGATTTAGACTTTACTGAAGACGGTCATTTAAAGGTTACTATCGAAGATACGATAATTGCCCGTGAGAAAGAGCATGAGCTGTTTGATATTCTTCATTCCATTCTTTGCAGAAGATGTCATCAGAATATTGTTATTGATTTCGATTATAAAGAGCCTGTTAAAAGCAAGTATCTTGAGAACGCAATTCTCGAAATCGAAAACAAAATTGCTGCGATTAATGCGCAGAGCGTTAGTCATGAGTCATCTGACGACGATAATTCTGGTTCTGATAATTCCGACAAGAAAAAGGATGCAGATAATAAGAAGCCACAGGAGGCTGAGACGAAGGTTATCAAGCCACTTACAAAGTCTGACGATCCTGATTGTATTTACGGCAATGAAATCTTCGATAATGCAACTCCAATGGAGGACATTAACGGAGAGCTCCTTGGACCAATCATTATTCGCGGACAACTTACAGCTCTTGAGTTTAGAGAGACAAAGAAGGGTGGATATTTCGGAACTGGTGCTATGACTGACTTTACCGACTCTATCTCTATCAAGCTTTTCTTCAGTGATGCAGATCAGGGACGTGAGCTTGAAAAAGCGCTTAAAGTTGGAGAGTTCTATAAGATAGCAGGTAAGCTTGATGAAGATATTTATTCAAAGGAGCTTACTGTTGGTCGAATCAATTCTATCAATAGAATTCGTGACTTCAGGGTTACTAGACAGGATACTGCAGTAGATAAGCGTGTTGAGCTTCACTGCCATACAAAGATGTCGGATTTTGATGGTGTATCCGAAATCACCTCAATTATCAGTAGGGCAAAGGAGTGGGGCCATAAGGCACTTGCTATTACAGACCATGGTGTTGTTCAGGCGTTCTGTGATGCGGATCATATGAAGGGCCTTGGAGATTTCAAGGTTATCTACGGATGCGAAATTTATCTTGTAGATGATACAAAGCTTATTGTTACCAACGATAAGGGCCAGACTTTACGAGATGAGTTTGTCGTTTTTGATATTGAGACTACAGGCTTCAATCCTAAGACATGCAAGATAATTGAAATTGGTGCTGTTAAGTTTGTAAATGGAGAAATCGTTGATAGATTTTCTGAGTTCGTAAACCCACAGGTGCCAATCCCATTCAACATAACAGAGCTCACTTCGATTAAGGACGAAATGGTAGAGGATGCCCCTACAATCGATGTGATCCTTCCAAAGTTTATGGAGTTCTGTAAAGGTTCTGTTTTAGTTGCACACAACGCTGGATTTGATACCAGCTTTATTAGATACAATTGTAAGCAGCTTGGCCTTGAATACGACTATACTCACGTAGACACAGTCGAGGTTGCAAGATACTTACATCCAAATATGGCAAGGTTCAATTTGGATGCTGTTTGTAAGGCTGAAAATATTGTAAACGAGCATCATCACCGTGCAGTTGATGATGCGGAGGCTACAGCAAAGGTATTTGAGAAGTTCATTGTAAAACTTGAAAATGAAAAGATTTTCACTTTATCAGAGCTTAATGACCATAGTAAACCAGGCCCAGAACAGATAAAGAAAATGCGTGCAAATCACTGTATTGTTCTTGCAAAGAACGATTTGGGCCGTATTAATCTTTATAGATTGGTTTCAGAATCCCACCTTTATTACTTCAGCAGATATCCTAGAGTTCCAAAGAGCTTGCTGATGGAGTGCAGAGAGGGACTGATTATTGGTTCTGCCTGCGAGGCTGGTGAATTATACGATGCCATAGTAGATGGAAGAGATGAATCAGAAATTATGCGTATCGCTAATTTCTATGATTATCTTGAAATTCAACCAGTCGGAAATAACGAATTCATGATTCGTTCTGATAAACGTAAATACGAAAACATCAATTCTGTAAAGGATTTGCAGGAGATTAATAAGCAGATTGTTGCATTAGGAGAAGAGCTTAAAAAGCCTGTTGTTGCTACCTGCGATGTGCATTTCCTTGATCCTGAGGACGAAATATATCGCCGTATCATTATGGCCAACAAGGGCTTTGATGATGCAGACCAGCAGGCACCTCTATATCTTCATACCACTGATGAGATGCTTGAGGAATTTGCTTACCTGGGACTGGCTAAGGCACATGAAGTAGTTGTAGAAAATACTAATATGATTGCTGATATGGTGGAGCGTATTCATCCGGTTCGTCCTGATAAATGTCCACCTGTAATCGAGCATTCAGAGGAAGATTTGCGTCGTATTTGCGAAACAAGAGCACATGAGGTTTATGGACCTGAGCTTCCTGAAATAGTAGCAGCGCGACTTGAACGAGAGCTTAATTCTATTATCGGTAATGGATATTCCGTTATGTACATTATCGCTCAGAAGCTGGTTTGGAAGTCTAACGAGGATGGCTATCTGGTAGGCTCCCGTGGTTCCGTAGGTTCTTCCTTTGCAGCTACAATGGCTGGTATTACAGAGGTTAACCCATTGCCACCTCACTACAGATGTCCTAATTGCTATTATGTAGATTTTGATGGTCCAGAGGTGCAGGAGATTGTTAACCAGGGACTTTCTGGAGTAGATA
>JAEEGH010024885.1_pt1 | contig 12046 bp, 17 predicted proteins | sample 9134181 | NCBI WGS metagenome assembly JAEEGH01 (sample SAMN16246544, study PRJNA631951) | gut metagenome | biome: gut microbiome; feature: rumen; material: DP-attached | host: Bos | place: Iran: Karaj | collected 2018-10
TCATGGGCATCAAGAATCTTCAAAACAGAATCATCAAAAATGTATACACCGGAGCCGGACTTTCCGACAGAATCTGTTAGGTATGACTTACCGGAAACAAGGGAATGAATTGATAGCGGAAGAGACTGCATGAAGTTGTCACCAACCAGAAGAATATCGCAGCCCACATCGCAGGCCAAGATTTTGGTACCGAACATTCCGCGAGGCTCACCCTTAATTTCTCCTGCAAGAACTTTCTTTGCACCGGCAATCAGTTCTGGAATCACAGAAGGCTTAACCGGCAGCGCTCCATGACAGGCAAAAATCAAATCAAACTTATCAGACATTTTCTGGAGCTTTTCCAGAGAGGTAACATAATCAGACAGATTCCGCTGAGGACCAAACATGAAAATCTCACTGCCCTGCTGCACTGTGTCGCCGCTGAAAAAATATTTCCGGTTAATATCAAGAATGCCAATACTGCCTGGAGTGTGCCCTGGAATCCAGACCACCTGCAAGGGACGTTCACCAAGGTCAATAATCTGACCGTCTGCAACAGGAATAATTTTTGCATTGCCACCGCCGGCACCATGCTGAACATAGTTTTCTTTTTCAGATGCATGCATCATCACTTCGGTAAAATCTTTATTGCTGCCAATATGATCCGGGTCCGCATGAGTATTAATGAGCCGCACCTGAAGCGAGGTCAAACTTTTAGCCGCCTCCAGAGCCTTACTAACATTCATGCCGGTATCAATCAGAAGTGCCTCATTTTTCCCGGCAAGCAGAAAGAAGCGGACAAAGCCTTCGCTGAGGGTCCAGGTTGAGTTGTCGATTTGGGTGATTTCGTAGGTCATAGAGTTTATCCTCCGGCTGTTTATTCGTATTTTACACCAAAATAATCTAAGATAGCTTTCATTGTATCCTGAGCGGTGAGGCAGGTATCATGCAGGAAACCTCGTTCATTCTTCCAGTTCGCGATTCCACGATAGTAGTACATCTTAAGTTCTTCTGTAATTATAAACGGAACGATATTGTGTTTAAGACATTCCTTAAACATAATCAGGCGGCCCACACGACCGTTGCCATCCTGGAAGGGATGAATAGATTCGAATTGTACATGAAAATCCAGAATATCATCAAAAGTAATTTTTGATTTAGAATTATACTCTTTAAGCAGAGACTTTATTGCGCCGGCGACTTCTGCTGGTTTTGTAGTTTCAACACCGCCCACTTCATTTTCAATCAATTTATAATCACCAACTTTGAACCAGGATTTCTGACTGTCTGTAGTTCCAGATTTCAAAATAAAATGGAGTTGCTTTATAAAGCTTTCCGTGAGTTTTGTATGGGCACCTTCGATTATAAGGTCGATACAGCGGAAGTGATTTACAGTTTCAACAATATCATCAACTTTTACTGCTTTATCAGTAACACCAAGAGTTTTTGTTTCAAAGATAAAACGAGTCTGATCATGAGTCAGCTTTGAACCTTCAATGTGATTGGAATTATAAGTAAGATCAATCTGGATTTTATGATAGATACCCCCCTTAAGACCTGCATCCTTTTCGCGTTTGAGAAATGATAAAAGCGTTTCTTCTGCATATGAATGACGAGGCTTACGTTCCGGCTTTTGAGCGGTAGATGGAATCTTCCAAGTTTTCCCTTCCAAAAGAGCACCTTCAACACGTCCCTGGGCACAATAATTGCGGACACTGCGTTCACTGATATGCCAGTTTTGAGAAGCCGTCTCTACTGAGATATATTTTACCTTACTCACAGGAAAGATTATAGCATATTATCGGCAAAATATAAAGGTGGAGTTGCTGTAAAAAGTAGAATTTATTTTGCCGATAGCTTAGTTATTTCAGAGAAGAAGTTTAATCTAAATCATTAAGAACTATTTCCCATTCTTTTGTAACATATGGTTCATGCCATTCATATTCTGCAATACGAGGTGATCCAATTTCATCTCCAAAACAAGACTCCATATATTCCTTTAGATTTTCCGAATTATTTTCAATATCATAAAACTTCATTTCTGGGAATTTTATTTTTGCTAATTCAACAGCTTTTTGAGTTTCTTCATTTTTACTTGAACCGAATAATTTGAAAATCATGTTTCTTTTTTATACTCCTCCTAAATATTTATCCAACTGTTTTTTAATTCTATCTTCTTCTCCAGAACCTTTCGTGCTTAACCGAATAAGAGGCAATCCAATTAATTCAAAAATCTGATTTTTCTTTTCATCACGTTTTGCCTGTTTTGTTCCTTTTTTGTGGTAGTTATAACCATCAACTTCAATACCAAATAATATTTCTTTCGTTACTCGGTTATAAATTGTGAAGTCAACATGTGACCAAGTTCTATTTGTAAATTCTAACAATTCTGCCGGTAATTTTCCCAGAAACTGTTTATTTACAACATCTTTCAAAGGCATTTCAAAAACAAAACTGAATCGAGAATACTTTGGTTCTTCAAATATTTGTGTAAGCAATTCATTCATTGCATTTTCAGAATCATATTTCGAAATCTTATTAGATTCCTTTAAATACCTGAATTTTGCTTCTGACTGTTTAGTATAGAAAAAATCAAAAATAGAATTAACTTTGCTTTCAGCAATAGTAAAATTGTTGTACTGAATATATTTAAGCAAAGCCATAAGATTCGAATTTTCTGGTTGTTGATTTCCGGAAATTACAATTGCAAGTTTTTTCTTTGCTCGGGAGATTGCAACATTTAACATATTTGAATCATCTGCAAAACTTGTAATTTCATTATCAACCGTTGTAATAATAATATTGTCTTTCTCCCTTCCCTGATATTTATGAACAGTAGCTGCATCAATTCCTGGCAGCTGAGTTTTAATTGCATCAGTCTGGTTATTGTATGGTGCAATAATTCCAAGGCTTGATTTCTCTGCTTCAGAATACTTTGAAAGAATCTCTTCTTTTATAACATCAATTTGACGTTGATTGTAGTGATTATTACAAAAGTTACCAGGAATTGTTCTAATCGCTTCAAGAACATCTTGTTCGCCTTTATCTTCTGTCATTATCAAAAGTTTACCACCGTAAAACTGTTGATTACAGAAATTAATTATTTTAGGATGACAGCGATAATGCTCACGAAGTAAAGTCTGCGGAGTATCAGGAAGAACACATTCTAAAGATTTCAAGAAACTGTTAGTATAATTATACCCTTCTGGTACACCTGTTTTCTCAAACAATTCTTGGATAATCTTTTTCTTACTTTCTTCTATTACATTAGGTAATTGCATTTTGTCGCCAACAATTACAGCATTTTTTGCACAAGACAAAGCTAATGCTCCAGTAACTACATCAACCTGAGAAGCTTCATCCATTATAACATAGTCAAAAAGAAAATCGGTCCCCTGCCCAATTGTTGCTCTTGAAGAAAATGTTGTGCTCAGAATCACAGGATATTCATTTGTAAAGGCAGCTGGATTAAAATAGATTTCTTTTCCATCTTTAAATTGTACCCTCTCCGTTTTCTTTGAATACCTATTTGCTATTTCTGAACGTAATGTTACCAGGCATTTGTCATAAACAATTTGAGAATTAAAACCCTTTATAATTTTTTCATTATAAGATAATTCGTTCTCCAATTCTTCTTTTTTACGTGGATAATACGTTGCTTTAATTGTTTCAATAACTTTTTCTGGTTCTGTCTTCCAAAATTTAAAAGTTCCAATTCCAAAGTGAATTTTTAATTTGAATTTGGTAAAAAATCCAAGTTTTTCTTTTTCAGAATAAATAAATTGGATATTTTGTAACAAATCCATCAATATAAAAGAAGGATTATTTTTCAATCGGCTATTCGAATAAATCTCATGTAACCCCTTTTCAAAATATTTTGCTTCTGTTTGTAACGAATCTAATTCTGTATGAATTGAGGAAATCCTTTCATTTATTTCAAAGTATCTTCCAAGACGTTTTATTTCTTCATCCAACAAAACAGAACTAGTTGGAAGTTGATTTTTCCAACTGGCTAAATAGTCAGGATAAAACTGTTGCTGATTCTGTAAAAACTTATCGATATTTTCTCGTTTTCCATGTGCAGCACAAATAAAATCTAAACCATATTTTTCGGAAGAAAGTTTCTCATAAACATTTGCCGTAGCATCATTATTGTTTGATACAATGAGCACTGTTTTATTGTTAATTAATAAGTTTGCAATAATATTAAGGATAGTCTGTGTCTTCCCAGTTCCAGGAGGTCCCTGGATAATACTTATCTGATTTTTCATTGCAGTAGAAACTGCCTTGAACTGACTATTATTACAACCAAAAGGAAAGATAATTGACTTTATTCTTTCTTTTTCTGTTGCTCCTTTATTTGGATTCAGATACTTTGCTAAAACAGAATTCTCGTTTACAAAACGTGATTTTACAAGATTCTTTACAAGAAGATTTTGTCCATCATCATTTTTAATATCACTGAATTGGGCCATTTGTATGAGATAATCAAAGACGGTCGCAGATTTTTTATCTTTAAGAGTATTTTTAATTATCTGAATATCTGAACTCTTACAAGGATATGTTTTTCCATCTTTATATGTAATAAAGTAAACATCTTTATGAGAATCGTATTGTAATCTTGCAATATCATCAGTCTTATTTCTTTTGCCGTATTTGTCGGTAACAAAGATGATATCGTGAAGTTCGTCCATGTTACGTTCCCCATTCACTTTTAAATCTAGTAAAAATAGCCGAAATGAAATACTGTTGTATTTGAAATCTCAGTTTTATTACTCATATATCGATTATATCACAAAAAAACAATTTAAGAAAAAAACATTGCCCCCACCCCTTCAAATTGTTAAATTATAATCAGGAGCGAATCATGAGTCTTATTGGAAATATTATCTGGTTTTTGTTGGGCGGATTTCTGCTGGGGCTGGGCTGGATTGTGGCCGGGATTCTGTGGTGTATAACGATTGTGGGGATTCCACTGGGGATTCAGTGCTTCAAGATTGCGGGGATGGCTATGTGTCCGTTTGGACGAGAACTTGTGTTTGACGGAAGCCCGATGTCTTTAATCTTAAACATTTTCTGGATTTGTATTTCCGGGGTTGAGCTTGCGGTGGCACATGTGATTGTGGGGCTTTTGTTCTGCATTACAATTGTTGGCATTCCGTTTGGCAAGCAGCATTTTAAATTGGCTCAGGTTGCGCTAATGCCGTTTGGGACGTATGCGTTTTAGTTACGCGATTTGAACGCTATTTTTTTACTCCAACATACATTGCATGACCGCAGGTTTCGATTATTGATTTGTCGGTGGCGGTTTGATTTATAAGATTGAGGATATCTTTGAAGGCAGCTTTATTTTTGAGTTTATAAATCATGTCTTCTTTTTCGTAACCGAAGCCGCGGATTGAACGAAGGGTGATTTTTTCAAAACCGTTTTGTGAAAAAAGATTTTCGATTTTTTCTGATTTTGAATAATAGCCTTTCTGGAAACCTCGGTCGGAAAGATTGTTGAACTTACCGGAAGTGAAAGCTTCGTTCAAATAAATCTTCTGATAAGTCAGCGAGCGTAACCTGATAGTCAAGTTTTGCGAGAGGAAAAGAATAAACACCTGCACCACCGCCAAGGTCGAGGATGGAAACTTGTTTGTTTGCGCTAACTTTGTTTCCAACTTCTGCACTAGATTCGGTCCCGACTTCTTCATGCGGCAAATATTCTTCCAGAATCTGCATGGACATAAGATATTCAAGCTTTCCGCTGTTATCATTTTTAAGACGATTTTTTTCATCAAAATGGCTGTAGTAGTGTTTTACTTTTTGAAAATCGGTCATAGCTGTATTTTTCCTACCAGATAAAATTAATTTTATAAGAAACTGCACATTCGCTTGGCAGGCGTTGAACCTTGTAGCCTTTTCCTTCGAAATATTTGATTACTTCATCAACGTAGTATTTTTTGTCGCATGTATAATGGCAGTAAGTGTTTTCACCAAGATGCTTTTTTACATCTATTCCTTTGTTAATCTGTTCAATCTGATTTTTAGTTTCCTGAAGAGTTTTATCAAACTGGACTTCCTGGATTGTGCTTTTTCGTTTTTGTTCTATACTGTTCACTAATACTTATCTCCATTTTTCCATAATCTTCAGGCCTTCATCAATATCATCGCCGAGAACTTCCTGGATTTTTTCAAACTTCTTTTTGGAATGCATTATATCAAGCACTCGTAATAATTCTTTTTTGCCGTATTTTTGAATGAACAGTGCCATTACCCTTATGGCGTTTGTTTCTTTCCCAAGCGAGTAAAATCCTTTTTTGCAATCATAAAGTTCGTTACATTCGTAGCAGCCATCCAGACCTTTCTGCTTACAGCAGGCTGTGTTAGGACAAATGCCATCTGGCGAGCAGGTTGCAAAGGAACAGGTGTTATAAATTGTTCTGCACGAACCACACCATTGGGTAAGGAAACAGTGGCCGCATGAAAGGCCACAATAGGCAATCTGATCTACGCCTTTTTTTGCCTGCTGGCACAGCTTGTTTTTGATTCGCCTCATTGCTTCTACGTGCATTATCCAGTGGCGGGAAAAAGGCATTTGAATCAGACCTTTGAGATTTTTTCCACACCAGAAATCGATAAGCCATGCTGAGCTTTCATCAGGACTTACGCAATTGGTGGCGACAAGTCGTGCTTTATCTTCGTCGGTGAAGTTCTTTTTTAAGTCTGCAAACTTCAGATTTTTTAAAAGTTCATTTGTTGAATCCATCACAGCCTTACAATAATCATAAGTGGCTTTGATATTCAGCTGTTTTGAAAAATCAATCATCTTATCTGCGTTGAGTTCGTTACCTGTTGTGATGATTTTCGCATTTGTTTTTATAAGCCAGTCATCAGTAAGGAGAATCTGTTCATCCTTCAAAATCAGAGTGTGTGCAACAATATCTTCAATGCGGAATGTATGCCAGAGCGACCAGGCAAGAGTTGTCTGATGATTGCCCTCGCCTTCCCCAAACGGCAGCTGATAAAATGCTTCCGGTGGAAAAGTTTTTACAATAGAAGTTATCTGATCAAATAACTCGGCACGCAGTTCAATAAGAACTTTTATTCCTTCAGCGAAAGTCGCCTCTTTAGAAATCAGAGTCTGCATTTTTTTGTTTTTATCTGACCAGTCTTTATTCATTTGCATCTCCTTTATAAATCCATATTCCCGTGTATTCTTTGATGATTTTAAGTTTTCTTTGAATTATATCGTTCTTCATTGAATCACCAAAAAAACCGCCCATGATTCTTGCGGCTTCTTCATGGCTGGTGAATTTATAATCAGTTTGAATTATGTGTTCTTTAAAGCCGCTATCTGTAAGTGCATGATAAAACTGTGCGAGCTTTTCTCCGGGTGGATTTGGAGAGGCAACATTTGTTCCCAGCGTTTCAATAAAAATGACTGTAGCGGCTCTTTTTGTAGTTTCATCAATGAGCATTTGAATTGTTTGATTTCTGTTTTCATCATCCTGGACTACTAAGTGACCAAAGCTCCAGCCTTCGATTATTATGTCAAATTTATTTTCAAGAGCGCTTATCTGTTTGTTGTCACTAACAGCATACTCAATTTTATCCGCCCATTCAGACAGATTTTGTTTTGCCTTATCAATCATATTCTGTGCATTATCGTATGCAAAAACTTTTTGTACTTTATCGATATAGTTTTTTGTAACTCTGCCGGTTCCTATCCCAAACTCGCCGACAACTTTATTTTCCAACTGAATGTTGTTATTGAGGAACTTACAAAGATTGTTTTCATAATCTTCATGATTTACTAATTCATCATACAGGTTTGAGAAATTCTGATAAACTTTAAACATATCCGACATTTTTAATTCCTATGCGTTCCCGTGCGGGCGACAATTTAATAAACTACATATCCTTATCAGACCAGGAACGAAAAGGTTTGTTCCAGGAACCAATTTCAATTAAGTTTCCTTCGGGATTTGCGATATAGCAGGTGCGCTGGCCCCAAGGTTCGGTGGAAGGTTCAAGTACGCTGGTGGCACCTTTTGAAATTACTTCCCTATATTTTTCATCAACTTCTTCAAAAGTGTCGACATACAAAGCAATTTCGCCATGACCATTTAAACCTTTGATGTATTCATATTTTCTGCTGGTCATTTTTTCAAAATTATTTCTGCCGTAAAGCATAAAGAGTGTGTTATCTTTTATTAAATAAACGTTTCCGGTATCTTCCGATTCTTTGATTTCAAATCCAAGTACATCTCTGTAAAAGCGAATCATTTTTGCCATATCTTCTACGAACAGACCAAAACCGTCTAAGTGCATTTTTCCTCTCCTGTGGTGATGCGTTTACACCAATTTTTCATAATCACGTCTGGCATAAAATATATGCATTATTGTGACTACCTTTTTATTTTCATCATCATCAACAACATACAAGGCAACATAATTTTTCATAAAGAGAAATCTCCGATAACCTTTTCCTTGCAAACTCAGAATCGGGCAAAGTGGAAAAGTGTAAGGATCATCGTATAAATAATTTTTCTGTTCATAAAAATCGTCCAATAGTTTTCCAGCAGAAACTGGATTAGATAAATCTTCGACAAAATATTTTACGATTCCTTCAAGTTCTGCTTTTGCAGAATCCGCTATTTCCACTTTATAAGCCATACTTTTTCCTTATGTCGGAAATTGCATCATCAACATCTGATACACGCCCAGCTTTTACATCTGCTTCGGCGATTGCAAGCTTATTGTACAGATTATTTAAAAAAGTTGATTTTTCAAAAGTTTCCATGCTCATAATAACCATATCGCCATAACCATTTTTTGTAATAAAAATAGGTTCCTGGGTTTCATGGCATAGATTTGAAATAGAAGTCGTATTCTTTAAGTCTCTTATGGGAACAATCTGTGGCATAATTACACTCCTTTATGGGATAATTATACCACAATATGATGTTTTGTCTAATAGTTTTGCAGATAAATGATTGCGAAGGAATACACATATAACAATTACTTAAACCGCAGACAACCTGACTACCTGTCGGCTTTTACTCTTTGTTATGTGATTATATATTTATGTATGCAACAAATCGATTACAACATACCTTCTTTCCATAATCTAATGCCAGATGAAATCCATTGTTCAATTGGATCTGTTATTTTCTGTTCCTTATAAGATTCTATCCATTCTGAAAAACTTGAATCATTCAGAAATTCTTCTATTTCATTTTTATCTGCCCATTTAAGATTATCATTAATTATTTTTTCTTTATTTTCTGTATATTCCATTTTTACAAACCTTATGAAAGATTCTTTATTTCAAACAATTAAAGAAATCATCTTTATTCTTATGTATGTGAATTTTTGCATTACTATCATACATATATACTTCGAAATTATTTTCTTTTGTATAATAATCAATTAATATAACATCAGATGGAATAAGATAAAAATAATGGTCAATAAAATATTCAAGTAAAGTTTTGCAATATTTCTGATTAGAACTCATTTCAACAAAAAATATTTTTTTATATTTTTTTGGAGCAAGATAAAATGAAAACATTGCATCAGACCAATTTTTTATTTTAGCAGAAGGAGCATTACCTGTTTCTGTCCAAGTCTGAGATTTGCATTCGACAAGAATAGAATTATTTCCAAAATCAAATGCATGTTCTTTTTTTGCGTTAATTCCGATTTCAACCTTTTTCTGAGTTTCTACAGAAATTCCATTCCTTTTTAAAAAATTGAAAATTTCATTTTCAAATTCTTTTCCTACTTGAGTATTTGAACTTACACCTTTTCTTTGATAAGCTTTATTTTCCATTTTTTTATCCTCCAAAGCACCCCCAATGCGGGTGTCCGCCTTACAATTATTATATGGGGCAAAAAAATATTTGTAAATATTTAACCGCGTTAGGCTATGGAGCAGCCGCGAAGCGGGCCACTGGACTGAGCGACTGTAAGGAGCGAAGGAAGCGGCTGACCGTTAGGGAACTGCGGAACAGCCGACCTCTGCGACCGAAGGGAGCAGAGGGAACGCTCTTTTTTATTATACAATTATTTATCTTCAAATAAGATTCTTACAAAATCTCGTTTTGAATATATTATTCTTATAACTCTCACAATTTTATCTTCAATTCTATAAAAAATCGAATAATTATTTGCAAGAACAAATTTGTAATCTGTAGGAAAGAGAACATACCTTTCTACCGGAATTCCTATTTCTGGGAATTCAGCTAAGTTCTCATAGGTTTCTACAATTTTTAGAACTGCATTATGTGCTGCGATAGGATTTTGAAGTTCGTTTTCTATGTAGTTTTTAATTTCGAGTAAATCTTCTGCGGCTTGTGGCGTAATCTTTACTTCAAACATTAAAGACCTACCATTTTTCTAACATCAGCTGGATCCAACCAACCATTTTTTGCAGCTGAATCTTCTCCTTTTTTAAGTTCTGTGAAAAGAGTTTTCGTGGCAGTTAACCTTTCGTAATCTTTTATTGTGATAACAGCGTAAGAACCTCTTCCATTTTTTGTGAGAAAAACAGGAGATTCATCTGCAACATCCTGCAATACTTCATTGTAATTTCGTAAATCAGAAACAGGTTTAATGGATATCATACGCACCTCTAACATTCGTAATATTTTACGAAATAATTATCTTAAGTAATTTCTTAATTGTCAAGTTTTATTTTAATATATTTCCAGTTCGTATATAATGCCCTTCCTGAATGGCGGCGATTGTGGCTACTGTGCAGACGATGAGAGCTGAATAACGAAGGTCAAGAATTGGAAGGGGCAAAGGTAGGATGAAAGCTAACAGGCCCGTAATTTTATTCAAGATAGTATGAAGGAAAATGATTCTTTTATACATTATCAGCGCGGACACAATATTGATGACCTTGATTACTGCGATGAGCGAGATCCATACGTAAAGCCATTTTTCAATGTTCAGGATGGGGAGCAATTTTATGAGGCTGGCTGTTACAAAGATGATATCTGAGATTGAATCAAGTTTGGAACCGAAGGTGCTGGTGGTTCCGGTTTTCCGCGCAACTGGTCCGTCAAGCATATCTGAGAGACCGGCTGTGATGTACAGGGCGTAAAATGATTTTGAGAATGGTGAGACGAACAGTAATGCGATGCTGCAAAGGATTCGGATAACGGTGATTATATTGGCCATTGATTTGTATATTATATTTGGCAGGATGATATTTGTAAATTGATGATTGCGTTAGGGATTGTAGGGGCGCGGAGCGGCCACCGCAACGAAGTGAGGAGGCTGAAGCGATAGCGGAACCCCGAAAACCCCGACCCGAACCTGTCTGCCGACAGGCAGGCGTAGTGAGGGGAACACCCGGAACAAACAAAGGGAGCGTACAATGTCAGAGAGTCAGAACATCGAATACAAGGAATCCTGGCACGATGAGTATTTAAAGTGGATTTGCGGTTTTGAGGGGAGCGCCACGGGCTTGCACAAGAAATATGACTTAAGTAAGGAAGAGGTGGAGTTTACCCAGAGCATGGTGCGGGAGATGTGAGGGATGAAAAGAGCAGTTCTTGTTACAAGAGATAAGCAAAATATTGGCGAAGATTATCGTAAATGGCTTTCAGAATTGAAAAAGCGTTATCGGCAGTCTCAGATTAAAGCAGCAATAAAAGTCAATAGTGAGCTGTTGCGCTTTTATTGGTCGCTTGGCCGCGATATTGTGACAAAACAGGCGGAAAGCACGTGGGGAAGCGGTTTTTTGAAGAGTCTGAGTGTTGATTTGCAACATGAATTTCCCGAAAGCAAGGGACTTTCATATTCTAATCTTAAATATGCCCGCCAATGGTATTTGTTCTATTATGAGCAAGTTGTGCAGCAGGGAAAAGCCTCCTCCGAATTTGGCCAACAAGTTGTTGGCGAATTAGAAATGCCGGAGCTTTTTTCGCAACTTGGCTGGGGACATCACATTGTGATTCTTTCCAAGATGACACAGTTGTTGAATGGGGATTTCGTGGGCTTTAAAGCCCTCTCGGTGTTGCTGAATACGAAAACCAGCTGAAAAAGCTAACAGATATCTTAGCTACAG
>JAEEGH010024886.1_pt1 | contig 12046 bp, 9 predicted proteins | sample 9134181 | NCBI WGS metagenome assembly JAEEGH01 (sample SAMN16246544, study PRJNA631951) | gut metagenome | biome: gut microbiome; feature: rumen; material: DP-attached | host: Bos | place: Iran: Karaj | collected 2018-10
AAAGGGATTGCTAAGGATATCATGATTTTCAACAACATGTTCATCCCGATCATGGCCCCTCGCAAGCCGTACAAAATCATCGGCATCAAAATCGACATTACCAAGGAAATGCGCCTTGAAAAAGAGCGCGACATGTTGCAAGAACAAAAGCACATCCATTCAAGGCTCGAAGAACTGGGCACCATCTGCGGTGGTTTTGCCCACGACTACAACAACATTCTCGGTTCACAAATTGGGTTCTGCGATCTCGCGCTCGAAGTCCTCGATAAAGACAACCAGGCTTACATGTTCATTCAGGAAGCGCGTAAGGCCGCCACCCGCGGCAAGGAATCTCTCGAAGAACTCCTGAACACGATTCGCGGAAAGACTTCCGAAAAGGACAAGCTTACCGAATTTGCCCCATACATGATTATCGACGATGTGGTGAAGAAGCTCTGGATTACGCTCCCGCCAAACGTAAAGGTCAAAGCGGACAACCTCGACAAGAACATCCGCATTGTCGGAAACGTATCGGCACTCGACCGCATTATCAGCAACCTTGCAAACAACGCCATCTTCGCCATGAAGGAAAACGGCGGCACACTCACGATCGCCCTCAAACGCGAAGTGCTCACAGAGCCGCTCATTACGCCATACGCCCCGCAAATCGATGCAGGCACATATGCCAAAATCACAGTCGAGGATACAGGCACCGGTATGGATACGGCGACCCTCGAACGCATCTTTTCACCGTTCTTTACGACCAAGGCACCGGGTGAAGGCCTCGGTTTGGGCCTGTCTTCGGCATTAAGACTGCTAAAAGAAGGCAATGCGGGCTATACGGTACAAACAACCTTGGGCGAAGGAACTATTTTTAATCTATATTGGTCTATAAGAAACGAGAAAATGGAGGCTTAATGTCTACAATACTCATCATTGACGATGACGCTCAGCTCAACCTCATGTTGAAGTCTGCTCTGGAATTGAAAGGTTACACTGTCGATACTGCATGCAACGGTAAGAAAGCTAAGTCGCTTTATCAGAAGAATACGTACGATGTGATTATCACCGATATCATCATGCCGGAAGGCGATGGATTTGAAGTTGTCCTTGACCTCCGCCGTATGGGCATGAGCGACCGCACGATTGCGATTAGCGGTGGTGGCCGTACTTCTGCTGAAGACTACCTTGCAACGGCACAGCACTTCGATGTTGCCGCAATTTTCAGCAAGCCGCTGGATCTCCAGCAGCTCCGCAACAAAGTTGACGAGATTATCAAAGCACATTCGTAATAGCATAAATGATGAATATCCTGATCGCTGATTTTGATCGGAAATTTGTCGAGGAGCTACAGCGGAACTGGTCTGTAGCCGGAACGAACCTCCTGGTCTGCTCCGACGATAAGACTCTGATGCCGCTAATAAAAAAGACGTCGATAGACCTTGCGTTTATCGAGGTTCCTTTTTTAATGCTCGACAATATGGATTTGATCAGCTATTTAAAGGAACGCCAGCCTGGTATCGAAATCTTTGTCCTGTGCGATGACCGCAACTGGCAGGGTGCCGCTAGCGCCATTACCCGTGGTGCAAGCAGCTTCTTGAAAAAGCCGGTCACGCTTTCGCTCCTCGAGAGCACGGCAAGCAAAATCCAGGCACAGCAGCAAAACAAGTCCAACACGCAGCTCATGGAGTCCCAGGTGTTGGACAGCCTTCTCGGCGACACGCCCGAGATGCGCAAAATTTTAAAGACAGTTTATAAGGTCGCACCGACCAATAGTACCTTGCTTATAACCGGCGAGTCTGGTTCGGGCAAGGAATTTTTGGCAAACGTCGTTCACCGCTACAGCAAGCGCGCGAACGAACCGTTTGTGCCGGTCAACTGCGGCGCCATCCCCGAAAACCTCGTGGAAAGCGAACTCTTCGGTAGCAAGAAGGGATCGTACACAGGCTCTACCGCCGACAAAAAGGGCTTGTTCGAATCCGCCAATGGCGGTACGCTGTTCCTCGACGAAGTCGGCGAGCTTTCGCTTGCAACGCAAGTGAAGCTTTTGCGCTTTCTGCAAAGCCACGAGATCCGTCGCGTGGGCGAAACGGAAGCACGCTACCTTGACATCCGCATTATCGCGGCAACCAACCGCAATTTGCAACAGGCGATGCACGAAGGGCGATTCCGCGAAGACCTTTACTACCGTTTGAACACGTTCCACTTGCAGCTCCCGCCGCTCCGCGACAGGAAGCCAGTCATCCCGAACTTAATTCGTTACTTTATCTTAAAGAACAAGGAAGCACAGGGCAAGGAAATTCATGACCTTGAACCAATCGCTCTTTATGCTTTGACAAAGTACCCCTACCCCGGCAACATCCGCGAGCTCGAAAACATCATGGAGCACGCGATTGTGCTTTCGGAAGGTGGCGTCATCAAGCTCGAAGACTTGCCGGAATACGTGCAGGTGGAAGCCCGTGAAAAGACGGTTGCGATTCCGCATATCAAGGACGCCGGCGGTCTTAAAGAAAGCGCTAGCGAGCCTGTTTTCAACAATACCGAAGAAGCGGAAGAGAACGAAAAGTCTGCCGAAAATCCGCTCGGAAAGCCGATTCATTTTGAACCGATTTCGGGCAAGACGGATAACGCAGGGCTTTTGACGCACAATCCGACGAAGTTCATCACGCATAATCCAGCGCCCGCCGAAGATGAAGAAATTCTTTCGCTCGACGAGATGGAACGCAGGCACATTCTGCATGCGCTCAGTATATGCAAGAACAATAAGACGGAAGTCTGCAAAAAGCTCGGCATTAGCCGTGCTACACTTTGGCGCAAGCTCAAAGAGCTTAAAATTGAAATGGACGGCGGTGAGGATTAAACTTCGACGAGCGTCGCGACTAAGCAAGAATCTTTCGTTGAACCGCTACCGACAAAGTCTACGTCTTGGGATTTTTTCCAAGACGTTTTTGCATTCGGATGCACGGAAGAAACAGCGGCGAGGACATCGCGAGCAAAAGCGGACAGGTTGAATTCGCTGTAGTTGGAACTCACCATGAAAAATCCGCCGGGATTCAGAATCGTAGCACAGTCGGCAACGAGCGGCATCAAGTGCTCGCGCACGTTAAAGTTAAAGCCCTTAAAACGCGCAAAACTTGGCGGGTCCAGCACGATACCGTCAAAACGGAGCCCTTTCTTTTGAGCCCAATGCACATATTCGATAGCGTTACCGCGGAAAAACTCGCCAGGGCGCAAATCGAGGCCGTTTAAGGCGTAATTTTCACGGCCCTTGTCGAGAATCTTGCCGCTGATATCGGCGTTTGTAGCGACCGCCGCACCGCCTAGACGGGCGTGCACGGAGAAACTGCACGTATAGCTAAAAAGATTGAGGAAGCGAAGGCCTGGATTTTCGGGATGCGCCGAGGCTTCGAAATTCGCCGGAGATGCGCCGGACATTTCGCGGAATCGTTCTTCGACTTCGAGGCGCACGTGACGCATGTCCAAAAAAAGCCCCGGATTGATTGTATCGAGCAAGTCCACATGAAAATTGGCATTGCCTTCGCGAACTGTTCCAACGGCATCTTCACGCGTACCAATCACGACATCCATCGGAGCGTTCTCAAGCGATTTTCCAGAGCTCGAAAGGCGTTCCTTAGAGACTACGCAAACGGGATTGAAAAGGGAGGCCAAAGCCTCGACAATTTCGGTCTTGCTCGTCAATAGCTCCGGTCCAAAAAACTGCATCTGGTAACGGTCACCGAACTTGTCTATCGTGAGTCCCGGGAAACCGTCGGCAGCGCCATTCACAATGCGCAAAGCATCCGTTACATCGAATAACGGAGCACGCTTTTCGAGCGCAATCGCTAACTTGTTTTTTAAATCAAAAGCCATTCGAGAAAAAAGACGAATTACTTATCAAGAGTCTTGATCTGGTCGACGAACTCGCCCACTTCCTTGAATTCGCGGTAGATGGAAGCGAAACGCACATAGGCCACAGCGTCAAGCTTTTTGAGTTCCTGCATCACGAGGTTGCCAATCTGGTCGTAGCTCACTTCAAAGCCTTCCGACATCTGCAACGAATTTTCCACGCGCGTCACCAGCTGTTCGATATCGTCCATGGAAACCGGGCGCTTTTTGCAGGAGTTCATAATGCCACGTTGCAATTTTTCACGTTGGAAAGGTTCGCGCTCGCCGCTGCGCTTGATAACGGTCAACGGTTGGACTTCGATATATTCACGGGTCGTAAAGCGACGGCCACAAGCACAACATTCACGACGACGACGAATCGACGAGCCACTCACGCGGCTATCGACAACCTTGTCGTTATCATTCTTGCAAAACGGGCAAATCATGCTTTGAATATAACACTTTTTAAAGAGAAAGTGCGCAAAATCACAATAAAATTACAAAAGAAAAAGGGGCCTTGCGGCCCCGATTTTTTAAGCGTTTGCCTTCTTGAAGTCTTCGACGTTCTTGGCGTATTCAGCGAGGTATTCCTTAGCGGCTGCGGCAACAGCTTCCGGAACGTAACCGAATTCCTTTTCAAGGACGCCTGCCGGAGCAGAAGCACCGAAGCGTTCGAGACCGGAGACCTTACCGAAGCCACCCACGACCTGGGCGAACAAGAGCGGAAGACCACTGGACTTTGCAAACACCGGAGTCCACGGAGCGATGATGCTATCGCGGTAGGATTTCGGCTGCTTGAGGAAGAGAGCCGGGCTAATCATGGAAACTACGCGCACGGACTTGCCTTCGTCGCGGAGGAGTTCAGCAGCCTGGTGTTCGAGGAGAACGTCACTGCCGTTTGCAACCAAAGTAAGATCCGGCTTCTTGCCTGCGGCAGTGTTGTCGCTGACAATGTAAGCGCCCTTACGGCAAGCCTTGGCAGCTTCGTAGCGGTTTTCACCCGGGAGCGTGTTCACGACCTGGCGAGTGAGGATGAGAGCCGTCGGGCTGTCGTTGTTTTCAAAAGCCATTTCCCATGCAGCGAGAGTTTCATAAGCGTCTGCCGGGCGGAGCACGAGCATTTCGGCCTTGCCGCTAGCCTTCGTGAGGCTTTCGAGCAAGCGGATCTGCGTTTCGTGTTCAATCGGCTGGTGCGTCGGGCCATCTTCACCCACGCGGAAGCTGTCGTGCGTAAACACGTACTTGACCGGGAGGCCCATGAGAGCTGCCATACGGATTGCCGGCTTCATGAAGTCACTGAAGACAAAGAACGTTGCGCAAATCGGATAGAGACCGCCGTGGAGAGCGATACCGTTTGCAATGGCACCCATCGTGAGTTCTGCAACGCCGACCTGGACAAATGCACCCTTGAAGTCATTAGCGCGGAAGATGCCCGTCTTGTCGAGGAATGCCTGCGTATTGTCGGAGTTCGAAAGGTCTGCAGAGCTGCAGATGATGTTGTGATAATTTTCGGCGAGGTAGCCAAGAACCGTACCGCTCGTGACGCGAGTTGCAACACCTTCCTTGATGTTGAGCTTGGAGAGGTCGATCTTGAGACCCTTGCCCGAGAGCCATTCGTTGAGGGTTGCGGACTTTTCGGCGTTAGCCTTGTCCCAAGCAGCCTTAGCCTTCTTCCATTCGGCGACCTGCTTGCGGAGTTCGTTTGCGCGTGCTTCGAAGCCTGCCTTCACATCGTCAAAGACCTGGAACGGATCGTCCGGATTGCCACCGAGATTCTTGACCGTAGCAGAGGTCGAAGCACCTGCGGCATTGAGCGGCTGACCGTGCGTAGAGACAGCGCCTTCGTAGCTCTTGCCGTCTTCGGCGATAGCGCCCTTGGCCATCGTGGTGTGACCGTAGACGAGCACCGGCTTTTCAGTTTCGGCCCAAGCGGCCTTGAAAGCCTTGCGGAGTTCTGCAATGTTGGAACCGTCGCATTCGATGACGCGGAAGCCCCAGGATTCGTACTGCTTCACAAAGTCGTGGTCCATCACGTCTTCGGTCTTGCAGCTGAGCTGGACCTGGTTTGCGTCGTAGAAGAAAATGAGGTTCGAGAGCTTGAGGTGGCCTGCAATGCGGCCCACGCCGTATGCGATTTCTTCTTCGAGACCGCCATCAGAAACGAGGCAGACGGTCTTGTGTTCGAGGATAGAGCCAAAGCGTTCGACCATGAAGCGTTCGGCAATAGCACCACCGAGAGCAATGCCGTGACCGATACCGAGCGGACCCGAGGAATTTTCAATGCCGAGAGCGACATCGACTTCCGGATGGCCCGGAGTGCGGCTGCCAAGCTGGCGGAAGTTCTTCAAGTCTTCGAGCGTGAGGCGGTTCGTAAGGACGAGTTCGGAATAGAGGAGCGGGCTCATGTGGCCCGGGTCCATGAAGAAGCGATCGCGAGCCATCCAGTTGGCGTCGTCCGGATCATAGCGCAAGAACTCGGCAAACAAAAGCGTGATGGCGTCTGCGGCGCCCATGGCTCCACCCGGATGTCCGGACTTGGCCTTCTGCACCATCGCGGCAGAAAGGATACGGACGTTGTCAGCTGCTTTTGTAACTAATGAATCTTGCACGGTCTAACCCCTTTAGAGTTTTGTTTTTACGCGGCAAATTTAGTTTTTTCTTGCGAAACTCTCAAGGTATATTGTCAAATGAAAAGCCCAAAGCAATAAAAAGTTATATTTTCGCAACAACCTAAAAAAATCCAAAAACGCCCCAAAAGAAGCAATTCCTGGAGCGCTTTTACGTGTTATCGAGAAGGAACCCAATGAATATCAAAGACGCTATCTTGAGACTATTCAAGAACTTAGCTCACCCCACAGGCTTTTTAGGCACCCTCATTGCCATAGCCATCCCCTTCCTTATTTACCTTGCCCCGAACATCAATCACAGGGAAACCATCCGTCGCATGGATTTGAGCTGGCCGCTCCCACTTTTTGCGATTCAGTTCATTCTTGGGATTATTCTTTTCTGTTTTTTGAGCAAGGATTTTAGGGAATGGTTCAAGGGAATCCTCCCCGCGAAGTCCGTAAGCATCATGACGCTCGTGTTCACCGTCGCCGTTTCGATTTTCGCCTTCACGCAAATCGAGGCCCGCCACCGCGTCCAAAGTGACGAAAGCGTCTTTATGTCGGTCGCCCAGAGCATGTACTATAATCACGAATCCGGCACATGCAACCAAGGCGAATTCGAAAACGGCAGCCTCAAATGCAGATCGACATCAAACAGCTTCAAGACCAAGGGTCTTTCGTTCCTCTACTACCTTGGCATGCCGCTATTCGGAACAAACCTCCGCTGGATATTCACGGCAGAGTTCTTGATGCTGCCGCTCTCGTTCCTGCTCATGTTCCTTGCCATAGTCGCATGGACAAGGCAGCCGCTCCTGGCATTTTTCGCATCGCTCCTCATGGCACTCCAGCCGACGATTCTGTTCCAGTTCCGCTCGATGTCTGTCGAACCGCTTTACATTTTCCTCTCCGCACTTTCGCTCCTCGTGTTCAAATGGGCTTACGACAGGAACACCGTCAAGCACTGGGCTCTCCTCGCCCTCATTCTCGCCTTCTTTGCGCAGACCCGTCAAGAAACAATCTTCTGCCTCTTTGCTTTCATCCTCTTTGCGCTCCCGAAACTTCTCGACCAGAAAAGTGCAAAGGCTCCTGTTTTCTTTGTCACGCTTTCGCTCTTCTCCGTACCGGCACTCCTCACCATAAGCTACTTCCAGGGGTTCGGTTTCCAAGGTGGTGAATTCGAAGCGCACGGGCACTTCTTTGAAGACCTCGCAAAAAACTGGGAAGTGATGACCAAGCCTCTCAAGAGCAACGGAGAACTCGAGAACCCGTTCCTCAGTTACTTTAACTATCTGTTCGTTCTCGGAGCCATTTACCTGACTTTCCGCGCCATCAACGACGCTAGGAAAAAAGACTTCTATTACCTCAAGATTCTCGCATTCCTGCTTTTATATCATCTCCAGACTTATGTCATCCTCGAAAACGTTTCCGGCGATTTCAGCATCGAAATCAACCAGCGCTACAGCCTCGTGATGCTCCCGTCGATGGCCTTTGTTGCAGCACTCCCCATCACGCACATGGCCCAATATTTTGCGACCCCGACCGGAAGTACGGAACGGAACGGCAAAAACGCCATTGTCGCCATGCTAATTGTAGCCATCGCCTTTACAGGCTGGACATTCCACTACAAGAAAGATTTCAACAGCAACATCATGTACAACCGCAACCACTTGACCATCGAAGAATACGAGATTCTGAACTGGCTCAAGGATCAGCCCAAGGCAGACCGTTTCTTTATTTACGGTCGTCCGTGGCACTTTGTCGGTTACGGCATGTCGTCCATCCATTACGATAACGCCCGCGAAATGAGCGACTCGCAAATGAACGACCTCATCGACAAGTACAAAGGCGAAGTCTATTATATCCGCGGACTGGACTGCTGGGACAGCCAAACCTACCACAAGAAGGCCGTGGAACACCGCATCGCAACAACATGCGACGTCTTTGAACGCGAAATGAACTTGACCGGAGTCAAGAACATCTTGATTACGAACAACTACTGGGTCCAAATCGCCAAGTTCAACGGACGCAAGAATTACAACCCGGAAAAAATCATCACCACAAGCGATTTGGAAATCATTCCCGCCGATTCCGCGGAAACCAAAACAAGCTCGCTAAGAATTAAATACGAGCTCAAGGAAAAAGGGGATGCCGCAGCCAACTGGGTATTCATGCTTTTCTTGAACGGCGAAAAGATTGCCTTGACACCCTATCTTCCCAGTTCATACAGCAAAGAAATCGAAGTCGAAAAGCTCCAGCCCGGCTTCAACCAGGTTCGTTACGTCGTGCATGACGGAGCGACCAAGAGCAAGCTTGCCGACATTTCCAAATTCTACTTTGAAAAAGCCAACGGAGTCACACCTCTCGTCGATTACCCGTTCGAAAGCCACACGCAGGAATGGGGCAAGATGCACAAGAACGAAAGCATCGAAGGCCACAAGTTCAACGTGAACGGGCAGTTCTATGAAAACGGGTTCGGTATTCATGCATCGTCAACAACCGTTTTCGACATCGGGAAAAAATTCTCGACCCTCAAGTTCTCGATTGGACTCGACGATGAATCTCTGTGCAGCGAAGGCGTTGCCGTAGAAATCCTTGGCGACGGCAAGACTTTGTCCAAGACACCATACTTTAAAAACGGAGAATTGCAAAAAGTCGAAGCAAACATTACCGGAGTGCAAAAACTGACCATCAAGACCATCCCCAAGGAGAGCATTAACTGCGCCCATGTGGACATTATCAACCCGGTACTTATACCGTAGTCATTGGTCAATGGTCATAAGCCTTTAGTTACAACTTAATTTACTATAATTAAACCATGCTTTTATCTGTAATCATACCTGTTTTTAACGAAGAAGAAATTGTCGCGGAAACGTTCCGCGTCCTAGAAGAAGAACTCAAGGATATCGAACACGAACTCATTTTCGTGAACGACGGTTCAAGCGACCGCACAAGAGACATCCTCGAAGAACTGCTCCCGACAACTCCGAACAACAAGATTATCAACTTCAGCCGTAACTTCGGGCACCAGGCGGCATTCAGCGCAGGCCTCGACCACGCCCAAGGCGATGCCGTCGTCATCATCGACGGCGACCTTCAGGACCCGCCAAGCCTCATCCCGGTAATGATGGAAAAATGGCGCGAAGGCTACCAAGTTGTCTATGCCCAGCGCAACAAGCGTGCCGGCGAAACACTCTTCAAACGCTTTACCGCATTCTGCTTCTACCGTCTGATTGGCAAGCTCACAAGCATCGATATACCGCCTGACACCGGCGACTTCAGGCTCATGGACCGTTGCGTCGTCAACCAGCTCAAGAACCTTCCGGAACGCAGCCGCTTCTTGCGCGGACTCGTTTGCTGGGTCGGTTTCAAGAAGATTGGCGTCAAGTACGACCGCGCCGAACGCACCGCAGGCACGTCGAAATATCCGCTCAAGAAAATGATGCGACTTGCATTCGACGGTATCACTGGATTCAGTTCCGCTCCGCTCAAAATCAGTTTTTACCTGGGACTTATAGCAACGATTGTCGGTTTCGGCGTGTTCGTCTGGTCGATTCTCGAAAAGTTCCTCTCCCCTGCGACAACGGTTCCCGGCTGGGCATCGCTCATGACCGCCATCGTGTTCTTTGCCGGCGTGCAACTTCTGACTATCGGCATCCTCGGCGAATACATTGGCAGAATCTACGACGAAGTCAAGCAGCGCCCGCTGTACATCGAAGACAAAAAATAATCTGAACAATTCAGAATTAAGGCATTTAGGATTGTCATTCCCGATTTAATCGGGAATCTCCGTGCTTTGATTTTTTTAAGTTTTCGAAAAACTATTGACCATCAACTAAAAAATGAAAAACAAGCTTTTCGTTATGAGTGCCGCCAGCGGCGCAGGCAAGACCACTCTCAAGGATCTTGTCATCAAGGACTTTCCGGACATCAAGTATTCCATCTCCGCAACAACACGCAAACCGCGTGAAGGCGAAATAGACGGAGTCCACTACTTCTTCAAGACCAAGGAAGAATTCGAGCAGATGATCAAGGACGACGCTCTGGTCGAATACAATCTAGTTCACGGCAACTACTACGGAACACCCAAGAGCTTTGTCGAGAAGACCCTCGCCGAAGGAAACCGAGTGCTGTTCGACATCGATGTTTTCGGGAAAATCAACTTCGACAAGGTCTATCCTGACGCAACAGGCATTTTCATTATGCCTCCGAGTGATGAAGAACTGGAACGCCGTCTCCGCGGCCGCGGCACCGACAGCGAAGAAGTTATCCAGCTCCGTCTCGCAAACGCCAAGAAGGAAATCGAATTTGCAAAGACCAAGGGCAAGTACGAATACACGATTATCAATGACGACTTGCAAAAAGCAGCCGACGAACTCCGCGCTATCTTAAGCCAGAAATAAACAGCTACAGAAGCCTCAAGTTCACAAGATCGCGAGAATAACGCTCGCTACACCCTTAGAAATTCCCGCCCCATCGTTTCCGAGAGGCGGGAATTTTTGGATGAGGTGTAAATTTCGCCAAAGCAACTACGACTCTGCTTTTACACGAGCCCGAAGTTAAAACTTTATTCGTAATACAATCGCATTTTCAAAGTAATCGGGGTTCGCCCCCAAGCGCCACAACTTAGAGCCATACGCAAACAAGTTCGGACGCGCTTTGCGCAAAATCGCAGCCCCCGTCGCGCGCAGATACCCCGCCTTGCTCTTGGACACAAAACCCTTGAGCTTTGCCCCCAAGTCATCAATGCTCACGCTAATCGCATTGTGGTCATGCGGATTGTACGGTTCCGCCTGCACCTTGGTCGCAAGCGATTCAAAAAATTCCTGACTTTTGGAGCCAACCGCAGCATCGTCAAAAAAGCGGAACGCCGTCGCTGCCTTTACAACGGATTCATACTTTTCGATACAAGCAATCCAGGGGTGGTTCGTTGCGCCCACAAGCCCGATCGTAAAGTCAAACGATTCCTTTTCGCGGAAATAGCGGATGAACATTTCTTCAGGAGATTCCTTTTCGGGATTCGGCTTGAGAGCGTCCTTTGCAGCCTCTAGGAGAATCGCAGAAACATCCGTTTCGCCCGTTGCAATCGGAACATTAGCCTTGTAAATCTGCGAAAAGTTAGAATCGCCACGGAAACCGCCATAAACATATGCAAACAAAGCTTCCGCCGCCACAGGCTTTATAAGGTGAAGCACAAGCGGTAAAAAGCTCGAAAACACAGTCACGCGGCGGCGTAAAAGTTCGGCGACAAGCAAGCCATCACGTTCATCGACAGCAAGCAACAGCGCGCCTATATGCAGCAAGAACGAATACTGCCCGACATCCAGATTCTTGACATCGCTAGGCAAATAGACATTGATCGTCGCTTGCAGATCTTTGGGCAGGAACATGTACCAAGAAGGCGTGAAATAAGCACTCCCGTCAACGCACTGCATCTGCGAAAGATCCTCATCCTTTGCCGATGCGCCATCAACATAATCAAGAATCCCGGTTTCGCTTCGCGAGAACCCGTAAACCGTTATGTTCCGTGACGGTTCAATTTGCACGTAAAACATTTCATTTGCCATTGCAGTCCTCCT
>JAEEGH010024887.1_pt1 | contig 12046 bp, 12 predicted proteins | sample 9134181 | NCBI WGS metagenome assembly JAEEGH01 (sample SAMN16246544, study PRJNA631951) | gut metagenome | biome: gut microbiome; feature: rumen; material: DP-attached | host: Bos | place: Iran: Karaj | collected 2018-10
AAAGTGAAAAAATGCTAAAAATTCACTTTTCCAAAAGCGAATTTTTGTATCTTTGCACATTGGACAAAAAGTAATATCATGACAAATAATGATTATCAACAGATTGAAAATCTGTTTCTTGAAAAAATATCAAAAATTGACACCCGCTTTGTGAGGTACATTTTTCATGCCATAAATTGGAATGCGAGGCTTATCGGCATTAAAGGGGCAAGGGGTGTCGGCAAGACGACCTTGCTGCTCCAACGCATCAAATTGGCATTCAAGAAAACTGACACTGTGTTCTATGTCTCTCTTGACAATTTGTGGTTCCAGTCGCACACGCTGCCGGAGCTGGCGGAATGGTTGTACCGGCGCGGTGTACGGCATCTGTTCCTTGACGAGGTGCACAAGTATCCGGACTGGTCAGTAGTAATCAAAAACATTTACGACACCTATGATGATCTGAACATTGTCTATACTGGCAGCAGCATGCTTGAAATCGACCACTCGCGGGCGGACCTTTCCCGCCGTCAGACATTATACACCCTTCATGGCATGTCGTTCAGGGAATACCTGATAATCCACAAAATAAAAACCATTGAAGCCATTCCGTTCACACAATTGCTCGAGGCGCATCAGGAGGCGGCCATGGAAATCAGCAGGGAGATTCCGGTGGCGAAACATTTTGCCGATTATCTGAAATCAGGCTACTATCCGTTCCAGATAGAGGCCGGGGAGGATTACCTGGCACGGCTTGACGAAACCGCCAAACTGGTAATTGAAACCGACATGCCTGCTGTGGAAAAAGTGTCGTATCCGACCATTCAAAAAACCAAGCAGCTTTTGATGGTTGTGGCCGGAAACACACCTTTGGTCCCAAATATGACAAAGTTGTCGGAACAATTGGAGACAACACGCGACATGTGCCTGAAAATGCTCTACACTCTCGACCGTGCCGGCCTGCTCCTGCTGCTCACCCGTAACGTAAAGGACTACAAGCATCTTGTAAATCCGGAAAAAATATTCCTTGGCAACACCAACCTGATGTATGCGCTTGGCAGCCATGTTAACGAAGGGACGCTCCGTGAGACATTCTTTCTGAACCAGCTGTCGCTTGCGCATGAGGTCTCCGCACCGAAACAGGGTGACTTTCTTGTGGACCGGAAATACCTGTTTGAGGTCGGCGGAAGCAGGAAAACCTTCTCCCAAATCAAAGATGTGCCGGACAGTTTCCTTGCAGTTGACGACACCGCCATCGGCAGCCGCAACCGCATCCCGTTGTGGATGTTCGGAATGCTGTACTGAGAGGCTGTAAATAATGAAACTTTAAGCAGAGACATAAATGAAAATAATATACGTTCAGTTACTTGATGAAGGTACAAGAGTTTACAGACCTGTACCAGCAATAAAAATCAGGGATGACATTTATGAGCTGAAAGGCGCTGAAATATATGATACAACGGACGAGACATGGGAATTTGTTCCGGGCTCACATGTAATGGTGAAGGAAGAACATTTGGGTGAAAAAAATGTTCTGGTTGCCCATAAGCTATTCACACAATAGAGGTATAGCGTATGCAGCGGACTACAGTTACTAAATTCAACTCACAAATGCAACTTCGTCCCCCAACTCCCCAATCCTACGGTTTCGCATAATGCCCGTGCGAGTGTGGTTAGGCCGCCCCGAACGGCACCATCGCCTGAAGTAACGTCCGGCGGTCTTTGCCGGAATTCACTTTTCCAAAAGCGAGCAAAACCGCCGGTATTCCTCAAGCAGATTGTAAATCCCATCCTCACTGAGCACACCGCGCTTCAGGCCGGGAGGCAGCAGGCCGGCCTCATCCGCCTCGAAATCAGCACGCCAATCCGGCGAGGTGTAGTAAGCCTCCAGCTCCGCAATAACCGGACGGATGGCGGCCATATCCTCCATAGCCTTTTCCAACTGCGCAACAACCTCCGCGACCCTGTCAAGAAGGGCTTCCATTCGCGTGATGCGTTCAATCTGTGTCATAAGAATATGTGTTTAAAAAGTGATTAAGCTACATTGAATGTAACGGAAACCTGATCAGGAATATTGCATTGTCGGATGAATTCCATTTTTCCCCGAAAAAAAAAAACAAAAAAATTCCACAGCCTGTAATTTTCCACAGGCGGTTTGCGTTATGAATGGCGTATGATTTTTGAATAGGATTGCAATATGAATAATAAACATAAGAAGAGATCACAATGTAAAGAGAAAAGTAAAATTAAAATTTTTGGTGTTAAAATAAAGGAAGATACGTTTGGATCCTTGATTGTAGCATTAATTATTCTTGTGATTTTTGGTTCATTATTTTTACATAATAAATTTAAGCTTAAGTATGGAAAAACAGAGGTCGTTTATGCAGAAATAATGGATGTAGGTATAGGAACACGAGGAGGCCATTCCATCGAAATAGGATATATCAAATTCAAATACTATATTAATGGCAAGGAAATCATACACTGGTGTAGTTCTTATGATATAAAGGAAAACATTGAAATGTATAATGTGGGTGATTGCATAGAAGTTTTGGCTAGTACTGAAAATGAAAATGTTTTTGAATGGAATGAATCCAAGGGAACTTTCAAATGTAATTGAAAACAACGGCAGGCCAGACCGTGTGGTCATCTTCCTCGCCCAGCATAAGATACGTGTCTTCTACACATGGGTGCCGTACATCTGTCGGAAAGTTGCACCCACCCACTGCAGTATGCGTTCGGAGCAAACCTTTCCGGACTGTTTTTCAGGACGGGTAACGATGTGCTTGGACTGGCGGTGACGAATGCCGCCATCCGGTGGGAGGGTGGCTCGTTTCGCAACGAGACGGCGGTGGAGCTTACATGGCAATGGGGCATTAACGAGCATTTTTATATACAGCCTGACCTGCAGTATATTGTCCGTCCTTCCGGCAGCGATGTGCCATTGGACAATGCGCTTTTTTCAGCCCTGCGGATAGGGTTTGAATGGTAGGCAGGCATGGAAAAATCCCCACAAATGGGGTCTACAAATCCAACAAATATCTCATCCCGAGACCTATCATCCCCTCTGTGCTACTCAAGAAGGAACAGGTGTGCTTTTTTTTCAATTCGCAAAGGCAATATTCCGACTTTGTTTCCGTTAGAAAAATAAAAATATCGTTTCGGATAACACTTATGATGAAGAAACTTGCCATAACCAAACAGATAGAACAGGAATTCGCTTATGTTGATTCCATCATAGCTGCTCACTCCAATAGTGCAGTTGCCAACTGCACAATTGCAGGATTTGCAACTGCCACGCGTTTTGTGCCTTACCACGTTCACCAATCATGTGGAGATTATCAACCGCTGCGACAGTTTTATCACCGTGCATTGCAGTGTCTTGTGGCCATTGAACTGAAATCGGTTGATTTCGAGGCGGAATTCGTCAGCAAGCTTGACCTTTACCTTGAAGCTTTGGATCGTGACTACAAACTACCGAATGAAAACCCTTCTGTAGGCATTATTCTTTGCCCGTCAGCAGACAAGAGTGAGGTGGAATATACCCTTAGCCGTTCGCTGAGTCCGACCATGGTTGCTGAATACCGCCGTCTGCTCGTTCCCGTTGATGTCATGCAACGTTCACTTGCAGAGTATTGTGAATATCTCAAAAAAGAATTTTCCAACACGGGTAAAACAGAAGACAGATGAGAGTTTTTTTTATACTTGTAAGTAGATTATGAATAGAAAAATAACTATTATATTAATCCAAGCTCTTTTAATAACATGTTTTTCATGTTGTTATAGAGGGCCAATTAATACAATTATACAATCAAAAAACATTAACCATATACAAATTATCGCTTGTGAAAACCATAAAAGAATAATAAAAAAGAACATCACAGACAAACATGAAATCCAAAGATTTCTTATGCTATTTAAACCTACAAAAAGAATAAGATTGCCAAATTCCTTTCCTGTTGAGAATTTCAATAAAAACGGAGAAATAATTATAAATTTCACAAATAACTCTAATCCGTTGATAATAAGTTTAGATATCTATAATGGATATTTCGTTTCAATCAATTCTAAGCAATATTGTGAAAAATATTCATATCAATTAGGAAGATATTTACTTGAAGTGTTTTCAGATGAATGATATTGATATATAAGATATTTATAAGCGCTTTTTTCGGCCCTGCGTATAGGGTTTGAATGGTAGTCCTGTGCGGAAAAATCCCCACAAATGGGGATGGTTTTACATTTATAATTGTTCTACCTTTGCAAATCAGAGAACGGAAAGAGTACAGACATGACACTCAAGGATTTGGAAATTGGAAAAACAGCGTTGGTGCGCAGTGTCGGCGGAAGTGGCGCAGTGCGGCGCCACCTGCTGGACATGGGTGTGATCCCCGGAACGGCTGTCACGGTGGTGAAGCTGGCTCCGATGGGCGACCCTATGGAACTTTCGCTGCACAACTACAGCCTCACGCTCCGTCTGGCGGAGGCCGCGCTTATTGCGGTTGAGGAGATTGTGCCGGAAAGGCATGAGGAGGAGCCGGGGAGAATCAATGAGGAATACGAGTTCCTGCACGAGCATAACGCGCATCCCGGCATCGGCGAGGAGGGCAAATACCACTCCAAGGAGGACGAATGCCCGCTGCCGAAGGAGAGCACCCTTACATTTGCTCTGGCCGGACAGCAGAATAGCGGAAAGACCACCCTTTTCAACCAGCTGACCGGCTCGAAGCAGCATGTCGGCAATTTCCCCGGCGTGACGGTGGACCGTAAGGACGGGGTGATCCGCGGCCATGCGGAGACGCTCATCACCGACCTGCCAGGCATCTATTCGCTTTCGCCCTATTCGGCGGAGGAGCTTGTGACAAGGGATTTCATTTTGAAGGAGAAGCCCAAGGGGCTTATAAATATTGTGGATGCCTCCAACATTGAGCGCAACCTCTACCTGACCATGCAGCTGATGGAACTGGACATCCCCATGGTGCTGGCCCTGAACATGATGGACGAAGTGTACAGGAACGGCGGCTCGGTGAGGGTGAATGAGATGGAAAAGCTGCTCGGCATACCTGTGGTGCCCATCTCCGCCGCCCGGAACGAAGGGTTGGACGAACTTGTGGAGCATGCCATGCATGTGGCCAAATATCAGGAGAGACCGCTGCGACAGGATTTTTGCGACAAGGAGGAGTGCGGGGGCGCGGTGCACCGCTGCCTGCACAGCATCATGCACCTGATTGAGGATCACGCCCAGCGGGCCGGCATTCCGTTGCGTTTCGCCGCAGGCAAACTGGTGGAGGGCGACGATGTGGTGCTGGAGGCTCTGCAGCTGGACACCAATGAAAAGGAGATGCTGGAACACATAATTCTCCAGATGGAGGAGGAGCGCGGCCTTGACCGTGCCGCCGCCATCGCTGACATGCGCTTCTCATTCATACGCAAGCTCTGCAGCCGGACGGTTGTGAAACCGAAGGAGAGCAGGGAGGCGTTGCGCAGCCGTAAAATCGACCGGCTGCTGACCGGGCGTTGGAGCGCGATACCTATTTTTGTGGCGGTCATCTGCCTTGTGATCTGGCTGAGCATCGATGTGCTTGGCGCACCTTTGCAGGACTGGCTGGACCAGGGCATCGGCTGGATAGCCGGACGCTGTGAGGCAGGAATGCAGGCGGCTGATGTGAGTCCGGCGGTGGTTTCGTTAGTGATTGACGGAATTTTCGGCGGTGTGGGCAGCGTGCTGAGCTTTGTGCCCATCATCATACTGCTTTTCTTCTTTTTAAGTCTGATAGAGGACAGCGGCTACATGGCGCGTATCGCCTTCGTGACGGACAAGTTGCTGCGTAAGGTCGGCCTTTCGGGGCGGAGCATCGTGCCGCTGCTTATCGGCTTCGGCTGCTCCGTGCCTGCAGTGATGGCCACACGGACGCTGCCGTCCGCACGCGACCGTCTGAAAACCATTCTTCTGACCCCGTTCATGAGCTGTTCCGCCAAAATCCCCATCTACGCCTTTTTCACCTCGGCCTTCTTCCCCGGACATGGCGGGCTGGTTCTGATAGGTTTGTATCTCTTCAGCATCATCATCGGTATTTTGCTTGCCTTGGCCACCAAACGTATCGGCAACAGGAGCGAGGCGGCGCCGTTTGTGATGGAGCTGCCCAACTACAGGATGCCGCAGGCGAAGAATATCGCCCACCTGCTCTGGGACAAGACCAAGGATTTTGTGCAGCGCGCCTTCACCGTCATCTTTGTTGCGACCATTGTTATATGGTTCCTTCAACATTTCAATTTCCGCTTTGAGCTTGTGGATGAGGAGGGAAGCATGCTGGCATGGATTGCCGGATGGATTGCGCCGCTGTTCAACCCCATCGGCTTGGGCGACTGGCGGATTGTCACCGCGCTGATTTCCGGCTTCATGGCAAAGGAGAGCGTGGTCGCGGTGATGGAGGTGCTCAACCTTACCGCGCTGTTCAACCCGCTGACTGCTGCCTCCATGCTGATATTCTGCCTTATGTACACGCCCTGTGTGGCTGCCATCGCCTCCATACGGCGTGAGCTTGGGAGCCGCTGGGCGCTGTTTGTGGTTTTCTTCCAGTGCATGCTCGCCTGGCTGTGCGCAGGTGCCGTCTACTGGCTGCTATGCCTGATTTTTTAATTGTTGATGAATTAATATAGAAGGATATGGATACAACACACGATCATCATGAACATCATGAACATCATGAGCACCATGGTCATCATCATAGTCACCACCATCATCATCATGAGGCGCATCTGCCGGAAAAGATGGGTGCGGTCTATCTGTTTGCGGTGACGCTCAATCTGCTCTTCACCGCTGTGGAGGCTGCCGCCGGTTGGTGGGGGCAGTCGATGGGGCTGCTTTCGGATGCGGGGCATAATCTGAGCGATGTATGCTGCCTGCTGCTGGCCATGCTGGCCTTCAGGCTTTCAAGAACAAAGGCCACACACCGCTTCACCTACGGCTTCCGGAAAACCTCTGTGCTGATTTCGTTGGTTAATGCGGTTCTGCTTTTAGCTGTAGTTGTTGTGATTATTGTTGAGAGCCTGCAAAAGTTCGCCCATCCTGCCGAAGTGAGCGGTGCGTTGGTGACATGGACGGCGGCTGCCGGCATTCTGATAAACGGATTCACAGCCTGGCTGCTTTCCGGCCACCGCAAGCATGACATAAACACACAGGGCGCATTCCTGCACATGCTTACCGATACGCTTGTATCACTGGGTGTTGTGGTTTCGGGCATTATCATCTCCGTGACGGGATGGAACCTTGTCGACCCCATTATCGGTCTTGCGATTGCGGCGGTGATTCTGGTCTCCACGGCGAAACTGCTGTGGGAGAGCGTCCGCCTTTCGGTCGATGCTGTGCCGGAGGGGATCCATCCGGAGGAGATTGTCCAGAAGATGAAAAGTGTGGAAAAAGTGACGGATGTGCATCATCTGCATATCTGGCCTGTCAGTACCACGGAGACCGCCCTTACCGCGCATGTCGTGGTGGCGGAGGAGGCCCGTTTTGCCGATGTGACAGCTTCCCTAAAGGCTCTGCTGGCTGAGGAGGGGATACGTCACAGCACCCTTGAGCTTGAACCGCCGTCGGTTTCATGCCCTGACATCCATTGCGAACCTAAATGAAAGTGATACTTGCTATGAATACACCTACAATACTGATATTAATATTATTGCTAATTATAACAGTTTTTGTTATCCGCTCTCTGCACCTGCAGCGGAAGCGGGGCGGCTGCTGTGGAGGCTGCAACAGTTGTGGCGGCTCCTGCCGAGATTGCCGCATGGATTGCCCGCACGGTGTGCGAAAGGAAAAATAGGTTAGTTTTGCCTGTTTTGTAGTTTTTTGGTTATTGGAGAAGGCAGCGTAAATGGCTGCCTTCTCTTTTATTGTATGGTACCAAGAATCCAGTCGCAGGCGTATTCGATAACGTTGTCCTTGCCGGCGGCGGTGGCTGCAGGGTCAAGAATCACCAGACGGTCTGGCGGCACGCCGTTCTCATAATTCTGTTTGTCCAATGAGAGGTTGCGGCTGATGGAGAAGCGGTAGGTCCAGCCGTTCGGCAGCTGCCCTCCGTTGGGTAGTCCGAGGCCGCCTCCGGTGGTGTCGCCCACCAGAATCACGTTGTCGTATGCCTTGCAGCAGAGTGCGAAGAAGGATGTCGCGCTGTAGGAACCCCTGTCAATCAGCACGGCGACAGGTTTTGTGTAATTGCCGTATGAGGTGTTTGACTCCGGTGCGTGGACCTCCTGCAGCGGGGAGAATTCATCGTGTGCGGGGCCTGATTTAATCTGGCTGTAGAATAGCAGCTGCCCGTGGTTTGGCAGCAGTTTCAGCAGTTCGTTCATGTACAATACCGCGCCGCCGCCGTTCTGCCGCAGGTCAAGCACAATACCCTTTGCGTTGGCGTAGCGTTTGGTGAGGTAGGTGAGCGATGCGCTGTCCACCGTGTTGGTGAATGAGCTGTAGACGATGTAGGCCACATCTCCGTTCCGCAGCGCATGGTGAGAAAAGCCTCCGGTGCTGTGGTAGCGGTCGTCGGCGACATGCAGGTAGTTCAGGGTCACAACCTTGCTGTCCACGTTTTTGCGCCTGTACATCTTTCTGTAAACGCTGTCGCTGTAGGAGCGGTCGAACGGTGCCATAAGGTTCGTGTGACCGTCGTCCAGTTTGCTGAGCATGGCCGCCAGCACGTTGAAGAGGCTGTCGTCGCTGATGTCGTCGCTGACCAATGGGCGGTATGTTTTGTACACCTCCTGCCAGTCAACATTCTTGATGTCGAAAAAGGCGAATTTCTGGTCAACCTGGTTCCAAAGGTAATCAAAGGTTTCGGTGGGTGTGCCTTCAGGATCCTCATCCGTGAACAGCTTTTCGCAGGAGGGGAGTGTCAGAATTGCTGAAAGGGTTATTCCCAAAATGATATGTTTCCTATTCATTTTCCCTGTGTTTGAAGTTAAAGGTGAACTCACATTGTATCAGATGCTGGGCGTAGTCAAAGCGGTAGGCTCCCTTCTTGCCCGTGTTGCGGAAATTCCATCCGTAGGAGAGCGCCACACGGTTCTGGTTGCGGAGCCTGTAGGCGATTCCGAGTTCCGTGCTGATGCCGGAAAAGGCCTTTCCATGGCTTTCGTAACTTTCGTCCGTAAGTCTGAACTTTCCTATGTCGTGGGCGTTTGCATTGGGGACATAGGCGTATCCCGGACGGTGCATCGCCGTGATGAGCGGCAGCTGGAGGGCTCCGAATGCGGTGTAGCGCTTTTCATCCCTTTTCTTGAGGATTTTGAAATCCAGCTCCACCCTCGCGAGAAGCTCCACATCGAAGAAGTTGCAGTGCCCGAAGGAGGCGTTGCCCATCGCTGAGTTGACGTAGATGAACTGCTGGTCGCCGATGCCGCCGCCGACCCATCCGCGGTAGGAGGGACGTTCCGGACTGCTCCAGCGATAGAGGTAGTCCACGCTGCCGTGCCAGTAGCCGCCGTAGCAGCTTGCGATAGACTTGGAATCCGAAAACATTGCGACGGAGATGTCCTGCCTGCAGGCAATGACATTGCGCTTCCATTCGAAGGTGAGGTCGGTGCCGAGGTTCAGTCCGATGCCTTTATAGCGCAGGGGGCTTGTGCCCTCCTCAAAGAAATTGTTCGGCCCGACCCCTTTGCGGAAATCCAGTGTGTAGTTCTTGTAATGCTGCGCCATGCAGCTTCCGCCGCCCATGACCACAGCAAGCAGCACGATTCGTGCCAAAAGCCGTCGCACAGGCGGTGAGCTTTTTCTTCTTGTCATATTCGTCCGGTTATTATTCTTTAACAAATTTTGCGGTATGGTTGCCTATCTTCACAAAGTAGATGCCTTTGCTCAAGGATGAGATGTCCAGTTGGATGTAATCTTCATTCCCAACCACTTCGTTTACCATCACCTGACGGCCGGTGGCATCATACACCTTTATCGTACCCTCCTTTACATTCCGGATGTTGAGCATGTCTGTGGCAGGGTTAGGATACACTTCAAGCGATTGTGCTATGATGTTGCGTATGGCAACCGGATTGTCCGCCGTGAACAGGCCGGTGAGCTCAATCCCTTTTTCATTTCCCAGAACACCGATCTTTTTTGCCTCGCCCGTGTTCACATCCACGTAGTACATGTAATACTTCTCCCCATTGTCAGTGCAGGATGCCCAGAACAGTTCGCCGGTCTTATAGTCAAATGCCATGGACTGCACATAGGCGACCCCTTTCACACCGGTGTTGCCGACAAGCGTGGTGGCTCCGTTGTTCAGGTTCACTTTAAGCAGGTTGCCATATTTCAGAGTAATACCGTATGCGTTTCCATTGGCGTCAATGGCAAGGGTCTGCAGGGTTGAGTCCATCAGCCCCATCACGGTGAAATGTTCAATGTCGTTCATGTCCATACGGTACAGTTTTTTATCGCCCGCTATAAAGTAAATTTTGCCGTTTGCCGGATTGTATGACGTGGATTTCACATTGTTTGAGAGCGTGTCGTATGCAAACTCCGTGGTTTCAAAGCCGTAAATCTTTTTGTTGGATTTGTCAACAAAGGCTTTGCCGATTTTACGTGGTGTTGCAACAGTGAAATACCACATTTTACCGTCGGCGTATGTGGCGGCGTAATTTTTTTCTACTTTGTTGTCAGTGGCTGCGGCCAAATTGGCAAGATCCTGCATGGTGAAGGTGATGAACTTGTCATCCAGACTGGAGTCCAAGCCATTTGCAGAGTTTGCGTAGCCATACCATTGTGCGGTTGATTTCGGGGTGTATTCCGGAGTTATCTGGTTGCGGATGCCTGTGATATTAAGTTTTCTGATGGTCGGTCCAACGCTGCCGTTGGTGTTGGCAATGTTGCGCCATACAAAAATGAGCCGGTAGTTTTTCCCTTTTGCGGGGTTGGCAATTGTCGTGGTCATTGTCTCATTGTTGCGGTTCACTAATTTTGTACCGGATAATCCTTCCCCAAAATGAAGAATATAGGGAAGGTCATAGACGGTATGGGCACTTGGTGAACCCAACCACTGGCATGTTGATGTCCTTAACGGCATCCAGTTGGTGTCCTGCGGTACGAGGAAGGCGCAGACATAATCATAATTGACGCTGCCTGAAGCGTACCCGCCGACCGTAACGTTAAAGCTGATGGTGATGCTGTCGTAGTCGCCAAGGCTGATAAGGCGCTCTGCAGTCACCACCTCATCCTTGTTGCCATAGCTGCTGCTGTTCATTATACCACATATAAGGGCGCCGTTCATGTGCCATGCCGCATATTTCGCACTGTCCTCCCAGTTGTTTCTGAGTGTCCAGTTGCCGATTTCGCTTCCGGTATTGAAACTGTAGGAGTATGGTATTGTCGCACCCTTGATGATGGTATATCCAAGACGAATGTTGGGCCGTTGGGCCGGAATAGTTTTAAATCCTTTTTTGCTCCGGAATAACACAGGGTTTGAAGGGTCTATATTATATGAGTCGTTGGCATAGACAAGCGAACGGCTTTTAGTGTCGTCCGTATATCTGAAATAACGGCTCGAATATGCGCCTGTGTTGTCATCAATGGTGATTAGCAGGTGGTTCCCGCTTTTGTTCCTATATGCGAAAGGATATGTCAGATTTATGGTGACCCATCCGGCTGAAGTTGCGGTCACATTGCCGGAATAGACAAGGTCGGCCTGGGCTTGTACGGCCATGCAGTCCAAAGTGTCGTCAAAATGGTCCTTTGTCACATTTTTCATGTAAATTTTCAGGCTGCGGGTGTAGTTGGTGTCATTTCCTTTCGGGCCTGTGCCTGTATAATAGAAGGAGATGCTTGTGATGTTCAGGTCGCCTCCGGAAGGCATTTCGTCATATGCGTAGATGATTTGGTTGTAGGAGTATTTGTATAGGGAGTGCGACGGGAAACGGTTTGTGGAGTCCGTACCTGTGCCGATTGTTTTGTAACTTTGTGCGCCGGCAGTCCCAATGAGTGCTGCGCATGTGAACAAAAAGAGTAGTTTCTTTCTCATAATGCAGTTATTTTTAGTTATTTGTTTTTATTAAATTCCTATGTGCAAAAATAGTCAAATTT
>JAEEGH010024892.1_pt1 | contig 12044 bp, 10 predicted proteins | sample 9134181 | NCBI WGS metagenome assembly JAEEGH01 (sample SAMN16246544, study PRJNA631951) | gut metagenome | biome: gut microbiome; feature: rumen; material: DP-attached | host: Bos | place: Iran: Karaj | collected 2018-10
TATGTTGAATCACAACTCCACTATCTTTATTACCATACAAAAAGGGGTATTTATAAGGTAAGGGGCAAGCTATCGGAAGTGGAGGATATTTTGTATCCCTGTCACTTTGCCCGCTCCGGCGGAAGCTATCTGGTGAACCTTTCCCATTTGGAAAAGATTAACGGAAATGAACTGACCATTGCCGGAGACGTACTGCCCATCAGCAGACGCATGAAACCTCAGCTGTTGGAAACCTTTACAAAGTACGTAGGAGGAATGAAAGGCGTATGAGTTTTGCAACCTTTGCATTTGAAGAAATGCGGTTACCCTTGGAACTGTTAACCGCCACATTAGTGTTTTCCCTGCCCTTTGCAGAGAAAAAGCCTCATTTTTATCTTCGGGCAATCTGCGGATTGTCAGTTTCTACCTTATTGTCTTTGGCCTATTTTTTCATATTCGGCTTTGACAAAGCCCATCCCAGATTTCAAATCATGGTTTTGTTTTGGTATCTTTTCATCGGATTTTCCTCTCCCATTTATGCAAGACTATGTTTCCGAATGAAAAAATCCGATGCTTTACTAATCGGCACACTGGCCTTTTCTGCCCAAAACATCGTCTATAGTTTTTATCATATTTTCCTGGCGGAGCTTTCATTTCCTAAAATCCGGACTACACTCCCCCTCTATATTCTTGGAGCCGTCCTTTTTTCTTTTTTGGTGTTTTACACCTTTTACCGGATTTTTTCACCGTTGCTGAAAAAAAGTGAAGGTTCCCTTTTTATAGATTCCACAAAAAACATCCTTACTAATATGTTTATTTATATTCTTTCCTTTTTGTTTTTGATTTATTACCAGGCAATTTTTAAGCAGGGCTACTCTGTCTATGACAAAAACTCCTGGTTTTCCGGAATAATGGTAAGTGTCTTAATTCTTGCAATGGAATACAACAACATTTCCGCCATTACCTACGCGGAAAAAACCAAAAACATGGAAGAACTTCTTTCAAATGGCGCTCACTATTACGAGCTCTCCAAAGAACACATCGCCATTATCAACCGAAAATGCCATGACTTAAAGCATCAGTTGAAGGTGCTGCGCACCGTCAGCGACGAAGAGAGGAATGAATATATTTCAGAAGCAGAAAAAAGTATTTTGTTTTATCAAAATTTGGTCTATACGGAAAATGAAGCCTTAAATACGATTCTGGCTGAAAAAGGATTGTTTTGCAGTGAGAATAACATTGACTTTCACTGTTCCGTAGACGATATTGATCTTTCCTTTATCCGGTTGTCGGATTTGTATGCGATTTTGGGAAATGCTATTGATAACGCCATTGAATATGTAAAGGATCAAAAGGATGATGCACTGCGTTCCATCAGCCTTCGCATGAACCAAACCGGCAGTTTTGTCAGTATCCAGATTTCCAATCCCCTTTCTTCAAAGGATCTTCATTATTATGAATCCAAAGGGAATTTGTCTTCTCACAAGCTTTTGCCTTCCACCAAAAAAGATACCCAGTATCACGGCTTTGGACTAAAGAGTATCCGCTATCTTGCTGAGAAATACAGCGGTCATATGGAATACTTTGGGGAGGACGGACTGTTTACCCTGCAAATTATTTTATCAAGATTTGGCTAGTTTTCCTTCGCAAATGACAAGCACATTTATCCTTTCGGCTCTATAATGCAATTGTAAACAAGAAAAGCAAACACGAAAGGAGATTACAGTTATGAAGAACATTTTCAAAGCAGCATGGGAAGAATATGTTGAGTTTGTAGGAAAATACGGACAGTACATGAGATAAGATGCCTCCCTTATGGGATGCAAATATCGACTACAATTAATCCCAAACATAAGGGAAGGTATCTGAATGAATCAGATACCTTCTTTTTTATTTCTCGTGAAATATAGATTTTTCAATTATTGATGTCCGTTTAAAGCTGAAATGGTATTTCGAGCCTCCTGGTTTTTGATACTATGGGTCATCCATCTAAACAATTTAGTTCTTCCGGGCACTTGTGTTGCTTCCGGGCTAAAATCCAAGAAACTTCCCTTTTCAGCCCAGAGATTTTTAGCTTTTCGGATTTTTCCGGGCATTTTCTCCCTATTACTCTTAAAAACGCCCGGCGCCAACCTATGAAAAGCAAGTTGGGTGTAATTATACCGGGCAGGAAACTACAAAAATTCAAAAAACAGCCCGGGAGTATAGAATTTTCTAAATAAAATGAGGAAAAATGGGGGACACAGGGGGACGGTTCTTTTGTCTTCACTGATTAAAGATGAAGACAAAAGAACCGTCCCCTATGTCCCAAACAACCGTCCCCCTGTCCCGACTATGCTATCGCTTTTATTACTGATACCAATCCAACGATTGCCAAAATCGGAATTGCAATATAGAATAATCCACTAAATAAAAATCCTAAAATCAATAATGGCAAAAATACCAGTGTCACTAAAACTTTTGCAAGTCCCCATGCCATTTGAAATGCCACACCTATTAAATTTCCAAAAATAGCAATCATAAAAATTAAAACAATAATCGTTAACATAATTTTTCTCCTTTCTATCTACAACTCTATAATCTACTACATAACTCTGCACGAATCTGTTTTACCCGGCGAATTGCCTCGTCACACTGTTCTCTTGCTTCGGCAATCTGTGTCTGGGCTACAATATCCATTAAAATACCATCAAATATAAAATCTGCAAAAGTAATCAGTTCATTAATATGAATAGAACTGTATCCGGAAACATCCCGTAGTTCCTTGCTGAACTTTTGAAGAGCATATTTTGCTTCTTGAATCTCCCGTTCTGCATCATTCATTCTTCCATACTTGAAGAGCCCTGTCAGCAAACCACCACCAAGGATATCTACAATTCCCCAGTTACTGGCTTTGTTTAAATAAACCTTTGCTGATTCCAAATGATGTAATGCATTGTCTGCCTCATAAATCGCTTCACGTATTTCTTTCGTTTCTAAATCAGTCATAATCTTTCTCCTTTAATCTGTTTCTCCTCAGCCACAACTTTTATTCTCTCCCCTCGAAAAGTGGATGCATCATAGATTCCAATGCGCTGCGCAGATGCTTCATGAAGTTCCATTTCCTTTAAAAGTCTGCATAAAAACATTCTTTTCTCAACAGGCATCTTCCCACCACCTTTCCGGCTTTTGTTAATCACATTTTACCGATTCTATCCCCGGGATTAAATCACATTTTTTATAGATTAAACACTTCTATTTTGCTGTTTTAGAAAAATAGGACTATAATAACTTCCGTAATATATTTAAAAACATAATGATATAAACAAAGAATAGAGGAGACTGTCTATCTAATTCAGATAATCAGGAGATTTTTTAACTAACAATAAAATTATTTCAGGGAGAATAATATGGGACGAAAATCCGTAAGAGAAAACAAAAATGAATATCAATTAGCCAGAGAGGAAGCGAATCTTACCAGAGCTCAAGCCGCAGAGCTGATGCAGTTTGTATCTGAAAGCAGAATTGAAAAAATAGAAAGCGAAAAATCCGAGCCTCATCCGGATGAAATTCTCGCTATGGCAGATGCCTACAAAAAGCCTGCCCTTTGCAACTTTTACTGCTCTACCAAATGTCCGCTGGGTCAGGAGTATATCCCTCACGTAGAGGTAAAAGACCTTTCACAAATCACACTGGAGATGCTTGCCACACTCAACAATTTAAATAAAGAAAAAGATCGTATGATAGAAATCACAGCTGACGGAGTTATTTCCGAAGATGAAATGGAGGATTTTACCCGCATCAAAAACCAGCTGTCACAGATTGCCATGACCGCTGATTCGCTGCAATTATGGATTGAAAACACCCTGTCCCATACTTAAGAACCTCCGGTGAATTCTGTCATCTCCTCCCAATTCCGGGTGAAACGCCAGTCCAATCTGATTCTCATACCGGACTGCCACGATTTTATCATCCACCTTTGCCAATACTTCCGTTTCACCGGCATCTTCAATATAAGGCGCCCGGATAAACTTCATTTCAAAATCTCCTATCCCTTGCACATACTCCCGTTTGCTGAAACTCCCAAGCTGTCTGCCGTAGGCATTTCTTTTTACCTTTACCGGAAGAGTTCCAAAATACACATTTTGATCATTTGAGATTTCTTTCGCCAAAAGAATGAGTCCGGCACAGGTGGACAGTGTAGGAAGACCGCCTTTAATCAGCTTTTTCAACTCCTCAAACATATCCAAATCTCGCAACAGTTTTCCCTGAACCGTACTCTCTCCACCGGGCAGCACCAATCCGTCCAAATCCCTAATATCCTTTTTTTGTCTTAATTCCACACATTCTGCGCCCAGAGATTCCAGAACCTTTTTGTGTTCCAAAAAAGCTCCCTGCACAGCCAATATTCCAATCCTCAATTTCATACTCCTTTTAATAATCTTTTCCAGATAAACTCCTTCTCTTATTCATCTTTTTCCAATTTTTTCTCTTATCCAACTTCTTTTTTCCGCTTCCTTTTCATCGCAATGATCCTACTGTCCACGTTCTTCCATAATCAGCTGAATTTCGTTTTCATTTATACCCACCATAGCTTCTCCTAAATCCTCCGAAAGCTCAGCAATCAGCTTTGCATCTGTGTAATTGGTAACAGCCTGCACAATGGCAGCTGCCCGTTTTGCCGGATCTCCTGACTTAAAAATACCGGAACCGACAAATACACCCTCAGCTCCCAACTGCATCATAAGCGCTGCATCTGCAGGAGTTGCCACACCACCGGCTGCAAAATTTACCACAGGTAGCTTTTTGTTTTTATGGACATACTCCACCAGCTCATAAGGAACCTGCAGCTGTTTTGCAGCTTCAAAAAGCTCATCCTCTCTTAAAGAAGCCACCTTCGCTATCTCGCTGTTCATTTTTCTCATATGACGAACTGCCTGAACAATATCTCCGGTTCCCGGCTCCCCCTTTGTTCGAATCATAGATGCACCTTCATTGATTCTTCGAAGAGCCTCTCCCAAATCCCTGGCTCCGCAAACAAAGGGCACTTTAAAATCCCTTTTATTAATATGGTAAACATCATCTGCCGGAGACAGCACTTCTGATTCATCAATATAATCAATTTCGATTGCCTCTAAAATCTGTGCCTCTGCAAAATGTCCGATACGGCACTTCGCCATAACCGGAATACTGACAGCCTCTTGAATACCTTTTATCATCTTTGGATCGCTCATACGGGATACTCCACCGGCAGCTCTGATATCTGCCGGGATCCGCTCTAAGGCCATAACAGCACAGGCTCCGGCTTCTTCCGCAATACGGGCCTGCTCCGGTGTGGTCACATCCATAATGACTCCGCCTTTTAACATCTGTGCCAATCCTCTGTTTAATTCCACTTGTTCCTTTAACATTTTTCATCCTCCTGCTTGTATCTAAGTTGTAAGCATAATATAATAACTTTGGTTATATAAAAATACTCAAATCAGATAGATTTCAGATGCCAGAAAGAGGAAATAAAATGCTCACCTACAATTTTGAAAATATTAAGGGTCCCGTTTACGAATACCTGTATCAATGCATTAAAAATGACATTTTATCAGGAAATCTAAAACCCGACGAAAAGCTCCCCTCCAAAAGAGCCTTTGCCACAAACAACGGGATTAGTACCATAACGATTCAAAATGCCTATGACCAGTTGGCATCAGAAGGATATATTTATACTGTGGAAAGAAAGGGATATTTTGTATCCAGTCTGAATATTCTTCATGAAAAAAAGACAGTATCCAGACATGTTTCCATTTCCGAAGAGCCTCAGTACAAATACGACTTTTCCTACAACAAAATGAACACGGAAAATTTTCCCTTTTCCATTTGGGCCCGCCTCACCCGGAAAGTACTTTCAGAGAAAAAAGATGATTTAATGAAAATATCCCCTACCGGCGGACTCCTTGAACTTCGGGAAGCCATCGCTATGCATTTACAGTCTTTTCGCGGTATGACGGTAGATCCCAACCAGATTATTGTGGGCTCCGGTACCGAATATTTATACGGTGTTTTGGTCCAGCTTTTAGGTCGGGATAAATCCTATGCCATCGAAAACCCCGGCTACAAAAAACTAATAGACATTTACGGGCAATACGACGTATCCCTAAAATACATTTCTTTGGATCAAGAGGGGGTAGATATGGAATCCCTGCAAAACTCCCATGCTCAAATCGCCCATATCAGTCCCAATCACCATTTCCCCACGGGAATCATTACCTCTGTCAGCCGAAGATACCAGTTACTTTCCTGGGCAAACGAAGAAGACGGCAGATATATTTTAGAAGACGACTATGACAGCGAATTTCGATATAACGGGAAGCCCCTTCCTACTCTCTTTAGTATGGATGGTTGTGAAAAAGTCATTTATATGAATACCTTTTCAAAATCCTTAACTCCTACCATACGTATCAGCTACATGGTGCTTCCTTCTCATTTAGCCAATAAAATGTATAAAGAGTATTCTTTTAAATCCTGTACTGTTTCCAACTTTGAACAATGTATTTTGGCTGAATTTATATCACAGGGATATTTTGAAAAGCACATTAACAGAATGCGCCTGTACTACATAAGGAAGCGGAAAGAAGTAATGAACTGCCTTTCTGACAGTTCTATAAAAGACGATTGCGAGATAATTGAAAGTAATGCAGGACTTCACTTTATGCTATCTTTAAATACTTTGGTTTCTGATAAGGAAATGAAGGAGCGTCTGGCTGAAAAAGGTATAAAGATAAATACCCTCTCCGACTATTACATGACCAAAAAACAGGTGCGCCAGCACCTGTTTATAATGGATTATTCAAATATTCAGATGGATAAACTCTCCGAAGCTTTCGATATTATGTATCAATGCATTCAGCCTTTAAATATCTACCAAAATACCTCTATGGAATCTAATGATTCCTTGGGGTGATTCCATGTTCTTCATAGTATTTCTTCTTTTGGTCATACATATCTGAATCTGCCAAATGCTCTAAATCATCAATAGACGCTTCCGGATGTTCCTTGTATGAGGCAAACCCTACAGACATGGATAGCTTCTCGGTATAAACACCATGCCAGCACTCTGCTTTGGCCAAAATATTTTTCCGAAGGGTTTCTCCTGCTTTTACAGAAACGATAGCCATAAATTCATCGCCACCGGTGCGATATACCTTTCCAAGGTTTCCAACGGTCAATGCCAGACAATCCGCCGCACCTTTTATCAGCTCATCTCCTGCTGCATGTCCCTTCGTATCATTGACAATTTTCAACCCATTCACATCAACAGAGAAAATAACAAAGTCCTCCGGCAGCTTTTTCTTCCGAAATACCATCAAATCTTCGTCATAACATCTACGATTAAACAGACGTGTCATTTCATCTGTCATGGAAATACGAATCAGATGCTCTTCTCTTTGCTTTTCTTCCTCTACATTTCGAGTGGTATAAATTACCACAGTAGGATTCCCCTCATCATCCGTTTTCACAACAATATACTGGGCGCGAAACCAACCGGAAACCACATCAATAAAATCCGCACTAATAAGCTTCTTCCCCTTAAGCCTGGACTGAACTGTCTGGATATTGGTAAAACTTAAAAAATCCTCTAACTGGTCCGGCATAACATTTTTCTTTAGTCTTTGATTCATCTGGGTATGTGTCTGAGTTTCCTTATCCATGGGAATTCTTTTCAGTTCGGTATCACGCAAAGACATCTCAGTTTTAGCCTCAAAATCCAAAAGATTCACACGTTCATAGATTTCAGCCATGGAATCCAAAAGATCAAATCTCTCCTTCATAGACTTTTCCTGAGATCTGATAATCTCGTTTTGCGCAAAAAGCTGCTTGAAATAATTAATGGTAAGCTTCCCGATAATAAATGCTCCGGCATACATAATAATATATTCAATGGTGAATCCACTCATTCGATCTGCAAAAGCTGCCGCTGCAGTGGCATAATCCGCTCTTAAAGAAGAATAATAGGGTGCTGTTAAATAAGCAGCTATCCCCATCAAAACATAATTCAAAATGGACGCATGTAAAAATATAAACCTGTCACAAAACAGCAAACTAAGAAGTGGCACCAAAAACCATGTAAGGTAAATACTTACATGAGAATATGACATATAAAGAATCAAAACATTCAGTGCTGTCAGCGCAAAAAGACAGGTAAATGTAGAACTGGGAATCTTCCTCCGCAGAATCATATGTACGGAAGACATAAAAATCATAGAAAAACTAATCACCCAACATGTAGTATAGGTGATATCTGGAAATATTCCGGCCTTTATACCGGAGGCAATAGCCGGACCGGTTAGTGCAAAAAACCAAAGTACTCTGTTAAGGTACCGGTTAACTGTCACGCGGTTCTCTAATAGGAACTCGCTGTATAACGTATTCTCTACTCTATTCATAACACTCTCTCCCAAAAATGTTTATATAATATTCTACCACTTTTTTTCAAAAAAAAGAAGGTATCTGATGCTTCAGATACCTTCCCTTATGTTTGGGATATGAATATTAATTTTTCATTTTACCGGTTCACCGCTTTTCCATTTTTTCATTTTGAAAAAACGACGTACATAGTAGCAAACAAACAATGCTGCCAGTACCAATCCTATGCTGATTAGAATTTTTTCCACAGTTGTCATCTTATCCGTATAAAGAATTGGCGCATCGGAATTTGCTTCCATATAAAGGATATTCTTTACAGCCTGACGCATAGCCTTTTGTCCTGATACTGAATCCATTACCTCATCACTTAGGGATGAAAGTAAACCATAGCTTAACTGGAAGTCATTTCCGGCTAAAGTCGCACGATTAATATCTTCTGTAGTACAAGCCATTACACAGTCTGTAATGACGGCACCTTTAAAGCCCCACTCACTGCGAAGAACCGTCTGCAAAAGGGCTGAACTCTCAGCTGTGGGCGTATAGCCGATTCTGTTAAAAGAAGACATGATGCCGGTTCCGCCACCCATCTTAATTGCCACTTCAAATCCTTTTAAGTAGATTTCACGGAGGGCCTGCTCATTCAGCCAGGTCAAAAGCCCTCCTGCATCACGATTGGTTTCTTGATCGTTTACCGCATAGTGTTTCAAATAACAGTAGGTTCCGGCTTCCTTGATACCAATCATTTCTCTTCCGGCCATAATTCCTGACAAATATCCATCCTCAGAATAATACTCATAGTTTCTTCCCGAGAAAGGACTTCTGTGAATGTTTACTGCAGGACCGTAAATACCTGCTACTCCGTAAACCTTGGCTTCATTTCCATAAACCACACCCTTGTTATAGGCTAAATCACTGTTCCATGTCTGAGCCAGCATAGCCTGATTGGTGTACATATTTCCTTTGATCCCGGCAAAAAGCTTTGCCATCAGATTGTTGATTCCGTTAGGGCCATCACACTCCAAATATCTGGCCTTAGCAATACTCTTAATAGCGGCGCTCTGCCAACCTCCGGACGAAATCAACATATTCATTTCCTCTTTTGAAATCTCATCCAAAAGATCTTCCCAAAGCTCGTCATCGTAGTCCACTCCCTTCATATCCAGAAGAGTCAAGCCGTTTTTCTTTGTAGACCAATCTGCCTTTGTAGTATCTTCAATCACTACACTGTCATCCTTTAAGGCCGCTACTGTTTCTTCACTAGCTTCCTTTGATGTAGCTGCCATTTCAGTAGGCATGGTATTTGCCCAATCCGCTCTGGAAAGATAGGTAATGCCCTCTCCATTTGACACATCATCAAAAAGATTTGTTGCGGTGATTCCGTCTGTGCTTCTCTTTCCGTCATTTTCATCATTGTAGATTACATCAGAAGCAATGTTTATCACTTCTTTTGCCACTACTTCATGAGAGTCATTTTGGAGACGGATTTCGTAATCTCCTGCTTCTAGTACATAGGCTCCACCTTTTGCCTTTACTCCTGTGTAATCATAGGAAGCCATATCCTCAGCCAAAATTTCAATGGTAAGTGTTTCAGACTGTCCGGGCTCTAAGAGAGCTGTTTTTCCAAATCCTCCCAATACCACTTCACTTTTTTCAATTCCACCTAAGGTATAAGGGGCATGATAATAGATTTCTGCTACATCTTTTCCGGCCACACTTCCTGTATTTTTCACCGTAACTTTTGCAGTAACGGTAGTTCCGTCAAATTCGACAGAATCCAAAGTCTTCTCAAACTCCGTATAACTCTTTCCATATCCGAAGGGATACTGCACGGTGGTATCATAGTCAATAAATCCATCGGCTCCTGCGGTTTCATAGAAGCGATATCCTACATACACACCTTCAATATAATCTACATAGTGGTATGCATCTTCTCCGCTTTCTGCATCACCGGTTCCTGCAGCACCGGCTGTATTTTCGTAGGAAACATTTGTATAATCATAATCCCCATGGCTGTAGAACGTAGGATTTGATTCCATCTCATAAGCAAAGGTATCCACCGTTTTACCTGAGGGATTTGTTTCACCTTTTAAAATATTGCCAAGAGCCACCGTTCCTACAGAACCAAAACATCCGCTCCACAAGGCTGCGTCAACCTGCTCTTCTTCCAAAAAGCCCAATTCCATGGCATTTGTTGAATTTAACACTACCACTACAGTTCCAAAGTTATCTTCCAATAAGGTAAGCGTGTCTCTTTCTGCCTGATTCAGTTCCAAATAATTCTTTCCGGCTTCACCACCATAGTAGCCCTCCATATCTTTTGGAAGGTCATCACCTTCACCACCGATTCGAGAGATTACATACAGTGCAACATCCGAATAACTCTTTGCATTTTCCACATAAGCTTCCACATCTTTTGGATTATTTTCATAAAGGCCAAAGTCTGTTCCCACTAATCCTTTATTCTCTGCTGCCATTGCATTTTCTTCATAGAAAGAAACCAGTTCTTCATTTAATTCAAATCCGACCTCTTTTAAACCATCATATAAAGATGTGTAATTTGTACCACCTGCTCCGGAACCTGTTCCGCCAAAAGTAGAATAATAACCGCCTCGGCCAAACACATTGATCTTTGTTTCACCGGACAATGGAAGGGTATTATTTTTGTTCTCTAACAAAACGATTCCCTCCCCTGCTTCCTGCAGGGTAATATCCTTTGCTTCGCTTTCAATTTCCTCAAAAGCCTCTCCACTGGGATCTTTTTCAAAGACCACATTGTTTATCACGCCAAAATACGCCTGAAAAGATGAAATCACCACTCCCACAGCCAAACAAATTACCATGAGAATGGATACCAAAACAAACGCTACCTTACTGGGGCGTTTGATTGTCTTTCCATCCACTACGCGAAGTTTTGCTTTGCGTTTTTCTTCCCTTGTCATATAAACCTCCTTCATCTCGTTTCATCCCGCTTTTCGCGGCGAGCCTGTTTTCAAGCATATAGTAACAGGATTATTCCGGTGAAAAAATACCTGTGGCAGATATGGCAAATCAGGTGGCAGATATGGTTTTTCATTCCATTTCTACTTTGATATAATCAAACAAAAGGAGGGGGCACTATGCGGATTGCAATGATTGATGACAATAGTGATGATCGAAAGATGATTCGATCTTTTTTGGAACGCTTTTTTGAGGAAAGCCTGGACAGTTTTCTAATAGAAGAATATGATAACGCTTTGGATTTTTTGGAACAGTACGCCTTTACCTATGATTTTATTATTATGGATATTGATATGCCAAAATTCTCCGGAGTGGACGCGGCGAAAGAGCTTCGAAAAAAAGATCCAAACGTCACCCTTATGTTTGTCACAAACATGCCCCAGTATTCTATGGAAGGTTACAGTGTAGAGGCATTGGATTACGTGTTAAAGCCTCTTTCCTATCCGGACTTTCGTTTGAAAATGCTAAAGGCCAAACGATACATTGCCCGAAATCAGGACACCAAACTCACCCTCCATACCACAACGGATATCATCGTGGTAAACGCGTCTGATATCTTTTATGTTGAATCACAACTCCACTATCTTTATTACCATACAAAAAGGGGTATTTATAAGGTAAGGGGCAAGCTATCGGAAGTGGAGGATATTTTGTATCCCTGTCACTTTGCC
>JAEEGH010024904.1_pt1 | contig 12041 bp, 9 predicted proteins | sample 9134181 | NCBI WGS metagenome assembly JAEEGH01 (sample SAMN16246544, study PRJNA631951) | gut metagenome | biome: gut microbiome; feature: rumen; material: DP-attached | host: Bos | place: Iran: Karaj | collected 2018-10
AACCGTCCCGACGGCAAGCGCACGATCCCGACCGCGATGAACAAGCAGGACCTCGAAGTCTACGTCGCTCTGCCGGGCGCAGCCTACCACTACGACGCGAAGGCGAACAAGCTCGTGAAGATCTCCGACGGCGACCTCCGCTCCGAGCTCATCATGAACAAAAGCATGGCTCAGAACGCCGCCTGCATCCTCGTCTACGCCAGCGACTCCACCAAGTTCCCGAACGACATCAAGTATCCCGCCATCCACGTGGGCGAAGCCTCGCAGGACGTGTACCTCTACGCCGCTTCGAAGGGACTCGGCACCGTCTCCCTCGGCATGTACGATGAAAAGGGCGTCCGCAAGGTCTTCAAGCTCGACGACAAGATGACCGTGATCCTCGCGCAGGCCGTCGGCGTCCCGAAATAACAGCAAACGGAGATACCCCTCTTGGCGGACGAACTCAAAAAAACACCCGGAACGACGGACGGAACGCCTCAGAGCGCACCGCCCGCCGGAGCGTCGCCGTCCGCTGAAACCGTACCCGATACGCCGGCCGCGGCGCAAACCGCCGCGCCGCCTTCGTCCTCCGCGCCGCCCTCGTCCTCCGCGCCGCCCTCCGACCCGGAACGCACCATGGTCATGGGCACGGATCTGCCCGACAAGACGATGGTCATGGACGCGGATATGCCCGACCGGACCATCGTCCTGAGCCCGGAGAACGGCGTCACGCGCTTGGCGCCCGCCGCGCATCACTCCGTGCTCGACGACACACGCGTCCGCATTCAGACCATCCTGCACAATCCCTCCTCGATCCTGTCCTCTCTGACCGGAACCGGGACCGGCAAACGCGACGTGGGGGCGGAGATCGAAGGGCACGACCATCACCGCGAACGCGCCGAAGTCGGCCGCATCGATGAAACCCAGGCGCATCTGACCGACCTGGAGGACCGTTTCGAACTCGAACGCAAGCTCGCCGAGGGTGCGCGCTACGTGGTCTCGATCGGACAGGACCTCGGGCTCGAACGCCAGGTGGCGGTGTACTCGCTGCGCGACGAAAAGCTCCTGGACCCCGCCGAACGCGAAAACTTCGTGACCGAGGCGGAGATCTCGGCCCAGCTGGACCATCCGTCGGTCCTGCCCGTCTACAGCGTCAACACCGACTACCGCGGCGGCCTGCACTCCGCCGTAAAGCTGACCGACGGCACCGACCTCCGCAAGTACTTGAACAAGGTCACATCGCACTACCGCAGCGATGGGTTCCACGCGGCAGAGGAAACAGCCTCGCTTGCGTTCCGGCTCGAGCTCATCCTCGGCATTTCCGACGGCCTGGTCTACGCCCACAGCCGCGGCGTGGCGCATGCCAACCTGCATCCGCAGAACATCCTGATCGGCGAATACCACGAGGTCTACATCAAGGGCTGGGGGTACGCGCACGTCCTTTCCGCCGAAAATGCGGAAAGCGAGGCGAAACGCAAGATGCCGGAGCTCGCCGATCCGCGGTTCGTCGCACCCGAACTCATCGCCGGCGCACCGCCGTCCGTCCGCTCCGACGTCTATGCGCTCGGCATGATGCTGTACGAGCTCGTCACGCTGCATCCGCCGTACCCCGACGCTTCCGCGCCGGAAATTCTGGAACAGCTCCGCAACGGCGTCTCGCCGACGATCGAACACCGCTTCGGCGGAGCCATCGACCCGGACATGCGGGCGATCATCCAGAAGGCGATCGCACTTGACCCGGAGAAACGCTACCCGTCCGTGGACGCGCTTGCCGAAGACATCCGCCGGTTCCTTCATTCGGACGAAGTCTCCGTGCGCAGGATCAGCCTCTCGAAACGTTTCGCCAAGCTCATCCGGGCGCATCACCGCGAAATGTTCTTCTTCTTCCTGACGCTGATCGTGCTGCTCGGCGCGCTCTTCGCATACAACATCATGAACGATGTCCGCCTGGCCAACATCTCCTACCTCGACGACCATGTGCTCGGCAAAGCGCAGGCGTCCTGCCGGAAGACCGCGCACGAGTTCAATCTCCAGGCCGAGAAGTTCAACGACATGCTCGCCTCCATCAAGTTCGAGACCGAGTTCCTGCTTTCCGGCCATGTGCAGCTCCGGAACGACGGCGCACGCTACCTGGTCGGACCGGACGGCAAGTCCGCTTCGGGCGAAACAGGGCTTCAGACCGAATACGCCCCGGGCTACGGCGATTCCGTGAGCTTCCGCAAGATCGAATCCGGCCGCGCCGCCGATCTGGGCAACGCGGATTTCACTCGCCTCGGGATGCTCCAGCCCACCCTGTTCCGCTACATGCTGCTGGCGCCGCTGAACGCCTATCTCTCCAAGGAGACCCCCGACCGGCAGATCCATCGCCTGACGCAGAACGTCAGCCCGATCTACCGCATCCAGATCCTGCTGAACGACGGCGCATCCCTGCATTACCCGTATACCTTAAGGACCGAAGCCCTGCTCAACATGGAAACCGCATGGTTCGACCGCGCCGTCTCCTCGCGCAAGGCCGCGGCGTACTGGAACACCCCCGTCCCCGTCGAATACGCGGCGGAAGAAACGGAACGCATCGTCCTGCCTGTGTCGATTCCGCTGGGACCGGCGGACGCCCCCCTCGGCGCTGCGGCGATCCTGGTCTCCGGACGCTATTTCGACCAGATCCTGCGCAACACGGAAAACCTCCCGCGCGGAACCGTGGCGCAGTATTTTATCCTGACCGACGGACAGGTCAAGATGGAACGGATCAACAACGGTCCGGACGAACGCCCGACCGTGAATCTGGAGAAAGGGCCGTATCCCGATCCGTGGCTCATGGAATGGCTGAAAGGAAAGGAATTCGGCGCCGTCATCCGCAAGGAACCCGGGTCAAAAAGCCCCGTCATCTACTGCTGCGCGTTCGTCCCCGCCATGAATGAATGGTACGTGGAGAAGATTCGCCTGGACGAATTCCTGCGGGATATTGAGACGCAGGAGAAAGGAGCCCCGAAATGAGCCGCGGCGCGACCTCCGGGAAAGTCCATACCGTCACCTCGATCGCGGTCGGGCTGAAAAACCTCAGCCGCGAACAGGACACCACGGTCACGTTCACCCACGTGGACCACTCCGAGGTGAAATTCGACGACAAGCTGGACGTGAAGCTGGAAAAGCTCGAATCGGAATACCGGCCCGGCAAAGTCTTCGCGGAGGGCGGACAGGGCATCATCCGCGAGGGCATGGACCTCAACCTGCGCCGCCTCGTGGCGATCAAGACCCTGAAGGCGGATGCGGGGGACCAGTTCACGCGCGGACAGTTCCTGCAGGAAGCCCGCGTCACCGCCCAGCTCAGCCATCCCGCGATCATCCCGATCTACTCGCTGAACACCGACGACGAGGACGGGCTCCACCTTGTGATGAAGCTCGTCGACGGCAAGACCCTGAAGGACTATCTGGACCAGCTCGAACACAAATACGCCACCTCCGGCATCGAACAGTTCGACGAACGCAAATCCCTGATGTACCGCCTGGAGATCATCCTCCGCGTCTGCGACGCCCTGGATTACGCCAACAGCCGCAACATCATGCACTGCGACCTCAAACCGGAAAACATCCTCATCGGCGAATTCCGCGAGACCTACATCATGGACTGGGGCATCGCCCGCCAGATCATGGAGCCCGGCTACGATCCCGCCACCTGGGTGAAGCCGAACACCATCTCGGGCACGCCGCGTTTCCTCTCGCCGGAGGCCATCCACGGCGAACACACCGACCAGCGCGCCGACATCTACGCGCTCGGCCTCATCCTCTTCGAGGTCGTCACTTTCCGCGAAGCCTACATGGCGCGCACCAGCGCCGAAGTCGTCTCGCTCATCCGCGAGGGACGCATCGCGGAGACCCGCCACAAGTACGGCGTCAAGATCGATCCCGACCTGAAGGCGATCATCGCCAAGGCCACCGCGTACGACCGCGAGGACCGCTACCAGACCGTCCGCGAACTCGCCTCCGATCTCCGCTGCTACATGGCAGGCGAGGAGACCACGGCAAACCCGTACAGCGCGTTCGGAAAACTCTCCGCCTTCGCCGTCCACCACAAGCGTCTCTCCCTGGCGTTCGCGATCGTCTGCATCCTCACCCTGCTCCTCACGCTCGGTGTGACCGGATACCGCCGCATCAGCCGGATCAACGCGATCCACAACTACAGCCGTGAACTCGGTGAGGCGCTCATCCAGTCCACCGCCTGCGCCGACTACATCGAAACCCACGTCGCACGCAACACGCAGTTCCTGTCCGCCGTCACCGCCGAATACATCTTCCTGTACGGCGCGGACCTGAGCGAAAATGAGGAGGAGGAAGGGGAAGAGGAGTGCATGATGCCCGTCTCCGCGCTCCGCACCGATGCGAAGGATCCCCCGGCTTCGCTGCTGTATTCCTCCGTGTACCACCGCAAGATCGACTTCTCCCACTTCGCCCACAAGACCGTCCACGGGGAAACGCTTACCGACGTCGAGAAACGCCGCCTGCACATCCTGACGCACCTGAAAGACTCCATCATGGGCGTCTTCACCGAACGTCTCCCGGCGGAAGTCGCGGACGCCTCCCCCGACGAACAGAACGAATTCCTCCGCCTGAAGGGCATCCCGCTCCATCTGCTGCTCTTCGGATTCCCGGACGGACAGTACGTCGTCTACCCCGGCAGCGGCTCCTATGCCGAAAGCTACGACCCGCGCGGACGCCACTGGTACAAGACCGCCCAGGAGGGCGACGGCGGATTCGCCTGGACCAAGCCTTACCCCGGCAACACCGCCGCGGCCGGCTATCTGCTTTCCTGCGACGTCCCGATGCTGGACACCGCCGGCAATTTCCTCGGCGTCGCCGGTTTCGACCTTAGCCTGAACATCATCATCCGCGACCTGATGAACAACGGCAACACCGGAAACAACGTCCTGGAAAAGACCCTGCTGGACAACTCCGGCCTCATCCTGCTCTCCACCGGCGGCCGGTTCGCGAGCGCCATGGAGACGAACAAGGAAGACTCTCTGACCATCCATTACGACGATCCCGAACTCTTCCGGCAGTTCATGGAGACCAAGTACGGCACCATCACCCGCGAGGAAAACGGCCGCAGATTCATCTACTGCGTGAACTATCTCCCCAGCCAGGACTGGTACTACATCGAAAAGATCGACGTCACCGCGGCTTCGCTGGGGATCTGATGCCGCGGGGGGAGCGATTTTTCCGTCGCCCCTGCGCAAAAAGCTGATTTTCTAAAATATTTCCTTGCAATTCTAACATCCGATGTTATATTTACATAAAAAAAACAGGCTCGAATACTGGCGGAAACTCTCCGACGAAGCGGGCGGCATGCTTTGTTACGGCGGACACGAGTCTTTCGACCGGAATGGGTTCAAAGTCCGTTCCTGGGACTCGAACTGAAACAAGGAGACGATCTGAACATGTCGGGATGGTATCGGCTTGATGACGGATTCGCAATCGGCACGGTCGTCGGCATCTTTGCCGTCATCGCGCTCTTCGCCATCTTCTTTCAACTCAATAAAATGTTCATGCCGGAGTCTCCCAATCTGAATCTCAAGGAGACCCGGCGGAAGCTGCTGCCGTTGTGCGTTCTGACGCTGCTGCACACGCTCATCATGCCGCTGGTGGCGTCTCCCGGACTCAGCATCGGCCTTTATTCGCTCTCCATTCCGTTCCTGCTGCTGTACGGCTTCATCTATATGGGCGTCGTCCGCATGAACCGCTTTCTGGGGACAGCCGCCGCGATCTACACGGTCAATCTCCTGATCCAGGCCGTGATCGCCTTCCTCGTCTGGGCCCACAGCCAGGGCGGGTGAGTCTCCTGCCGTCCCGCCACACCCCCCCCCCAATAAGCAACACCCGGAGGACCTAACATGAAATTCAAAACGGTCAGCGCATCTATGAAACAAACCATACTGATCCCATTGTTCCTTTTCATCTGCTTCTTTCAGGCAATCGGTGCCGATGTCCGGTTTTCGTTCCTGCGCGTCGATTTCCCGAGCAACGATCCGGCAATGAGGAAACAGGGGTTCTGCCTCACCAACCAAAACGAGAGAGACACCAAGGACTGTTACCACTGGTCCGTCCGGATCAACGGGAAGAAAATCTTCACGATCAACGACCATTATATTCTGGGCAATTCGATCAATAAGGAGCGGTATTTCAGTTTCGACGACGCATCCGCGAACGAAATCGAAAACACCGGTCTCGACCTGGTGAGCCCGATCCGCCACTGGAACGGCAGCGCGCAGTCCATGGGCTCGGAACCGGACCGGAAGGCGGAACTGATGAAGCTGCTGGAGCCGTACCTGCCGAACATGCCGGAGGACGTGGTGAAGGAACTGCGGGAACCGGGTTTCGGGGACGGCCGAGGGGTCCTGTATGCCAACGTGGAATTGCTGAACCCGGCGGACGAGGTCGCCGACAGGATCCTCATCACGTCGCTGCCGATCGGAGTGCCCCGAAGCTATGCCGTGTACTATGGAAAAAACGAAAAGGCGGGTTTCCGGTTCATTTCCAATATCGGGACCGGACCGGAAAAGTTCGATCCGACCCCCGTGTCTCTGTTCCGGGTCGATCATGCGGAATTCGACGCGGAAAAGGGCGTTTTCGCCATCGCCCATGACGTCGACGTTTTGCCGTTGAAGGAGGTTCCGCTTGCCTTCTACATGCCCGGCGTCGAGTTCGAACTCTTCCGCAATCCGGCCGATGCGGACCCGTATGTCGTTCTGAAGGGGAAGACATTCAAAATGGATTCGCTGGACGGCGAAACGATGGAAAAGCTGAAGACGCTGGCGGCGGAGACTGAAGGAAAGGAAATCCGTTATCGTCTGCGCGTCCTGCTTCAATTCCAGCCCCCTGCCTTTGAACTGGAAGGCGCATGCGTCCTGAAGACGGGCCCGCTGTCGAAACCGACGCCCAGGTTGTGGAGGGACCTTTACTCGGCAACGAAGGAGCAAAGAGATCAGATCATCCAATACGTCAGGGAGGGGCGCGTCGATCTGCTGGAAGAAGCCTGCGAGGGAAAAGACGTCGATTTCAACCGCATTTTCGACGAATCGGGGTGGTCTTTGCTCGCGAACGCCCTCGATCACGATCTGAAGGCCAGCTGGAACACCCTCACCCCGGAAGACATCGACAGGACCCTGGAATTTCTGCTGAACCATCACGCAGACCCTCAAATCCTCAACAAAAGCGGGTATCATGCCGCGACCAGAGTGCTCGCCCTGCCGTACAGCAGCCTGGAACTCCTGCTGAAGTACGGGCTGGATCCTTCCTACACGGATCCGGACGGGGAAACGATGCTTGACAAGGCGATCGAATTCCGCGCGGAGAAACGGAATGTCGATCCGAAGATGATCGAGGCCCTGGAGCGGCTTTGCTCCAAAAACCTGTGGAGCGCGGTGAAGGTCGACGACGCGGAAACGCTGCGGGCGCGCCTGGACGATGCGTCCGAACGGGCCAATATCAATGCGTTCGACAGGAAGGGCCACTCGCCGCTCTTTTATGCGATCCGGCGCGGCGACCTGGAGATCATGCGGATCCTGATTGACGCGGGAGCCGACCCCAAGCGTACCGTCTTTGAACACGGGAAAAACCAGACAGCTCTCCTGGAATATCAGCAGGACATCGAGCCCGCTCTCGCGGAATACCTCAAATCGCCCGTAAAAGGCGTGACGGTGACAAGAAAGAAAACGTCGGTGTTTGGCACCGAACCTTCAGGCCTCGAAAACTATCAGGAATATCAATTGACGACCCAGCTCAACGGGCGGTTTATTAAGGCCGTCAAAGCCGAGAACCTGACCGCCATGAAACAATGTATCGAGGAGGGGGTCGACGTGAACGAAGCAGGGGGCGAGTCCTTTTACGCTATCCAGTACGCCGTACAGAAGAACAACCCCGAAATGGTCAGGCTCCTGCTTGAAAACGGCGTCTCGGCGCATAACGGCAGGAAACTCGCTGACAAATACAAGTTCCTGCTGGCGAACGCCATCAGCTGCGAGGAGAGCTCGTCGAGCAACTGGAGGAAGCGTTCGGCGTATGAAGTGACAAGGCTGCTCCTGGATGCCGGATTCAGCACGGAGCTCCCCACCGGGAGTACGGTCGACAAGCGAGAGGGAACGTGCCTTTTCATGGCGCTGAACCGGGAGATGTACGACCTCGCGGAACTCCTGCTCCAATACGGCGCGCGAACGGACGTTTCCTATCTGGAGGAAGTGCCGCTGGCGGAACAGCTGGCGGAGGTACCGGCCAAGTCGATAGCCTACGCGGGGGGAATCGCAAAGGGGATCCTGATGATGCCGCTTGGGTTCATTTTAACTGCCGTCGGGAACGATATCAATCCGCCCCTTAGGCATATCCCCTTGGAAAATGAATTCAAGAACGACAAGAAGGCAGTGGAGCTGCTGAAAAAATTCAAAACGAGCGGGAAGTGACACGCGGCGCGGCTTGAAAACGAGCCGGAAAGAAAGTATATTATTACACGTTGTTTCTCCCGCCTCGTGCAATATTGCGATTCGGATCGCGGGCGTTGTTTTGAGGAACAACTTGGAATTTTGGAGACAGAAATATGAAAGTGATCGGGCAGCAGCGAAACAGCCGGATGTGCGTGATCTGCGGACTGGACAACCAGTTCGGGGTCCGGGCTCCATTCTACAACATGACCGACGGGAGCGTCGCCTCGCCGTTCCGCTACCGGGCATGGCATCAGAGTTATCCCGGACGGGTCCACGGCGGCATGATCACCGCCATGCTGGATGAGATGGGGCTCCGCGGGCTGTGGGCCGCGAAAAACGATGACACGGAATTCGGCGTCACCATTTCCCTCGAAACCCGTTACCGGAAGCCTGTCCCCTACGAAACGGAGCTTCTTGCCACGGGGAGGCTGATCGAGGACCGTTCCAGGCTGTTTGCCGTGGAGGCGCGGATCCTGACGCCGGACGGCGAGCTGCTTGCCGACGGGATCATCCGCTATCTTCATCTGGCCGTCGATAAGATCGCCGAAGGCGCTTCCGTTCACGAAGAAATGCCCTACAGCCCGGAATGCACGATCTCGGATCTTCAGGTCCCGGAGTAATCCCCGAACTTTCACGATGAACCGCCCGCGGCACAGGAGAAAACAACATGAAAAAGCTTTCCATTCTGGCTGTCTTTCTTGCCGTTGTTTTCCATGCCGAAGCAAAAAGGAAACCGGTCGAGATCTTATTGGAAGACGAGTTCAATCCCTGGTTCCAGTACGATGAACCTGTGCAAAAACTCGGTCCCATAGACAACAGCCACAGCACGACCCCCCTGCCGTCGAAAATGGACAAGATCGACCCAAATTCGACAGAGTATCAACCGACGGAACTGGTTTTCATGCATACCAGGCCGAACAGCATTCCCATTCCGACCAAAAAAGTAATCAAAAAAATGCTTTTCGTTCCCCGAAAATTGGAAAAAATGTCGGATGAATTCGATTTGAAACGGTAATCGTATTCGACGTGCAATGAAAGGGGGAATGCCGGTGTTGGCCGGAAAAACCCCTTTCAGTTTCCCTCAGCCTGAACGGCGCGGCGGGACTCCATCTGTTTGCGGACGGATTCTTCGCAGTGAGAGCCCCGGAACGCATCGTCGGCGATCTCCGTCACGCTCTCCGGGATCGCGATCTCCTTCAGAGCGGAACAATTCGAAAATGCACCGGCGCCAATGGTCTTCAAGCTCGCGGGCAAGTGGAGCGTCTTCAACGCTTCGCACTGGCAAAACGCCTGCTCGCCGATCGTCTCGACGCCATCCGGAAGCGTAACCGACTCCATGGAGCAGCCGATAAAGGCCATTTTTCCGATCGAGCGGATGCCCTCCGGACACTCGAATCGCTTCAGCTTCCTACACCAGGCAAACGCCTCGTCCCCGATTTGGATGCCATCCCGCGGCGGCGCGGCGGTCTTGCCATCTTTGTTCAGCGTGACGCCCTCCAGCGAGGGAAAGAAAAAGAACGCACGGGATCCGACGGAGGAGTGTGCCGGAAGCACGACCGATTTCACCTTCGTGTTTTCCGAAAAAGATAAGGCATTGGCCGGAATGGAGCGGACCGAGTTCGGGAAAACGACCGATTCCAGGTTTGCGCAATCGCGGAATGCGCCGCTTTCGATATCCGTTACGCCGTCCGGGATCACGACGTTGACCGCGTTGGCGGGCGCACGGAAAAAAACGACCCGTTCCGTTTCGGGCTCAGGGTTGCCGTCGCAATAAACCCGTTCCGTGTAAACGTAGCAGATGCCGTCGCTGCGGTCTTCGGGCGAGTAGACGATACACTCCCGCGTTTCCGCGTTCGCCTTGGTCGCCGCGCTTGCAGACGAGGCCATTTCCACCCCGATCTGTACGTTTTCCGCCTCGGATGAAGCCTGTTCCGCATTCATCGCGGCCTCCGCGGATGCGGACGGGGCTGTTTCCGCCACGGAAACCGCGTCTTTTTCAACGGGAGCGGATGAATCCGGGGGCGTCCCCGGTTCTGTCGTTTCCCTGCCGCAGGAAACGAGGAGCCCCGCCAGGACAAATGACATGGCGGTCAGTCGGACAATCGAGGAACAATGCTGAGAGATGGAACGTTTGAGCATAAAGACCTCCGTCGGCGGATGAAAATGTTGCGAATTATCCGAATATGGGACAAAATCCGTTGCAGGTGAACTTGTTCCGTCTATTTGACGACACCGTAAGCATATTTCTTAGCGCTTTTTCGGGAAAAAGAGGAAAAAACTGTAAACTATGATGAATGTATGGTATGCGTCGCCGGGGAAGCCCGTTTCATTTTCCTTCAGGCTGAACGGCGGCGCGGCGGGACTCCATCTGCTTGCGGACAGAACTTTCGCAGGGGCTGCCCTTAAACGCATTGTCCGCGATCTCCGTCACGCCTTCCGGGATCGCGATCTCCTTCAACGCGGAACACCATGCGAACGCGCTTTTTTCGATGGATTTCAGGCTCGCGGGCAGGGTGACGCGTTCCAGTTTCTCGCAGCCGATGAACGCGCGGTTTTTGATGGTCTCGACGCCCTCCGGGATACGGACCTCCCTCAGTTTATGGCACGATTCAAAGGCGTTTTCCGCGATGGCGGTGATGCCGGACGGCAGTTCGACCGTTTCCAGACCGCTGCAATTGTAGAGAACATTCGGCAGTGTCGCAGACGAAATGGGCGGGAATTTGAAATGTTTGAGGGCAAAACAGCTTTCGAAAGCATGTTCTCCGAAGTCGACCGGACCGGCCGGCAATTTCAAATCCTCAAGGGCGTAACAATTAAGAAACGCTCTGGGGCCGATGACCTTCACGCTGTCCGGCAGCCGAAGCGATTTCAAACCCTCGCACTGGCAGAACGCGAGTTCGTCGATCGTCTCGACGCCGTCCGGGACCACGAACGCTTCCAGGCTGACGCAGTCGCCGAAAGCGCTCTCGCCGATCGAGCGGATGCCGACCGGAAACTCGAACTGTTTCAAGGCGCGGCAGGAACTGAAGGCTCTCTCGCCGATGAAAGCGCGGTCGTGCTTGGCGTGATAGAATCTCCCACCCTCCTCGTCGTCCGCCTTCCACACCGGAGCGACGGGCCTGCTGTCCCGGTTCAGCGTGACGCTCTCCAGCGCCGTGCACCAATCGAACGCATGTTCGTCGATGCTGGCATGGACCGGAAGCACGACCGATTTCAGCTTTTGGTGACCGTAAAAAGCCTTGGCGGGGATGAGGTTGACCGAGTTCGGGAACACGACCGATTCCAGGTCGGGGCAATCCTGAAACGCGTTCCATGCGATAGCCGTCACGCCGTCCGGGATCACGAGCTCGACCGCATCGGACGGCGCACGTTCATAAAGGCGGTATTCGAGCTTCGGGTTTTCTTCGACATTCAGGATGGCATTGAGCTTGTCCGCCGCGCCGTTCACGAGTTTTCCAAGCGTGGAATTCGGGTCGATGAAATCCCTTCCGCTGATGATGAGCACCACCGCCAGGACAATGGCCGCGACGATCACAATGGCTATCGTCGGAAGATAGTTGAAAAAAAGACGTTTGTTCATGGCGGTCCCCCATT
>JAEEGH010024909.1_pt1 | contig 12039 bp, 6 predicted proteins | sample 9134181 | NCBI WGS metagenome assembly JAEEGH01 (sample SAMN16246544, study PRJNA631951) | gut metagenome | biome: gut microbiome; feature: rumen; material: DP-attached | host: Bos | place: Iran: Karaj | collected 2018-10
CGCGAAGAGCGGAATCCGCTCTTCCGTGCCGAACAGGCGCAGCGCGCGCACCTCCTCCAGCGTCATATCGCAGATCCGGCCGTCGATACCGCACCCGCGTTTCAGGTCGTCATCGTGGAAAACGACGACTTCCCCGTCCTTTGTCATCTGCACATCCAGTTCCGCGCCGTATCCGGCCTCCACAGCCCGGCGGAATGCCGGCAGCGAGTTCTCCGGCACGGACTGGTCCGCCTCATACAGTCCCCGGTGGGCAAAGGCGCGGCCCGTAAACGGCGCCCGCCGTTCCCGGCCCGTACGCGGCATAATCAGGTAAATCCACACAGCAAGGAAAAGCACAACCGCAATCAGTATCCAGATCATACAACAGCCTCCCTGAAAAGCATCCTTATTCCTGCGGATATTGAGATTATACGCAAAATACGGTAAAATAGCAAAAAAGAACGTTCCCCATATGATGTTTCTGTGGAGGCATATGTATGAAACTGAATTACAAACGGACGATCTTTGTCGGCTTCGCGTTTTTCCTCATCTGCACCTTCTGGCAGGCGTATGATACCATCATCCCGAAAATCCTGACGGACAAATTCGGCATGAACCAGGCGAATTCCGGCATCATCATGGCGCTGGACAATATCCTGGCACTGTTCATGCTGCCGCTGTTCGGCGCGCTGAGCGACCGGTGCAAAAGCAAACGCGGCCGCCGCACCCCGTTCATCGTCATCGGCACGCTGTGCGCCGCGGTCCTGCTGGTCGGCCTTTCCTTTACGGACAACGCCCAGCTGAAGAACATCTCCGACGTCTCGAAGATCGACGATCCCGCCGCCCTGTCCGTGCTGTACAACGCGGAGAAGGATGAGACGCTGCAGACAACGGAAAATGAGTCCTTTGTCCTGGGTGAAAAGTTCACCGAGGAGGAATTCACCGCCATCCGGTCCCAGGTCACCAACCCGGATACCGGCAAAACCTCCACTTCCGATGAATACCTGAACTATGTGGTTCCCGCCCGGCAGCACTACGCCCAGCAGGTCACCCACAAAAACCCGGCGACGCTGATTGTCTTCATCGCCGTGCTGCTGCTCCTGCTGATTGCCATGTCCACCTTCCGCTCCCCGGCCGTTGCCCTGATGCCGGACGTGACCATCAAGCCGCTGCGCAGCAAGGGCAACGCGATTATCAACCTGATGGGCACCTTCGGCGGCATCATCGTGCTGGGCCTGGGCATTGTGTTCTCCACCGGCGCGGTGAAGAACTCCCTGATGAGCTACACCACCTTCTTCGCCATCATCGCCGGCATCATGCTGGTGAGCCTGGCCGTCTTCCGCTGGAAGGTGGACGAGCCGCGCTTCGTGGAGGAAATGGAGGCCGAAAGCCGCCGCTTCCACATCGATACGAAGGACGATGATGACGACGATGCCGGATCCCGGAAGCTATCCGCCGCGGAGAAGCGCTCCCTGATCCTGATCCTTGCCAGCGTGGTCTTCTGGTTCATGGGCTACAACGCGGTTACCTCCAAGTACTCCGTGTACGCCGGCAAGGTCCTTTCCCTGGACTACAACACCACCCTGATGATCGCCAACGCCGCGGCCATCGTCGCCTACCTGCCGGTCGGCATCATTGCCAGCAAAATCGGCCGCAAGAAGACCATCCTGATCGGCATTACCATGCTGACCGCCTCGTTCATCGTGGCCGCGTTCGTACGCGAGGGCAGCCCGATCATGCTGATGAACGCGATGTTCGCCCTGGCCGGCATCGGCTGGGCCACCATCAACGTCAACAGCTTCCCGATGGTCGTGGAGCTCTCCCGCGGCGGCGACGTCGGCAAGTACACCGGCTTCTACTACACAGCCAGCATGGCAGCGCAGACGATTACGCCGTACCTGTCCGGCCTGCTGATGGACAAGGCCGGCATGACCTCCCTGTTCCCCTACGCCGCGGTATTCGTCTTCCTGTCCTCCGTGACGATGCTCTTCGTCCGCCACGGTGACAGCCGGCCGATCCCCGCCGGAAAGCTGGAAAGCTTCGACGTCGGCGACTGATAGGCCGTTATTCTTCCCGCATGGCGCTCCGGACAATCTGCCGCAGCTCCTGCAGGTATTCCGTGCTGCTCATCCTGCCCTGTGAAAATTTGGATATGATCTGATACAGATACCCTTCTTCGCGATCATCCGCCATATAGACCGGGCAATACTTCCGGACAAACATCATGGGAGTCAGTTCCCTGTATTCGCGTATGCGTTCTTCCGGAATCAGCCACAGATCCCGCATAAGGCTTTCTTTCTGCCGTTCCAGTTCCGCAATCCTGTCCCGATACTGATCTTCCCCGGCCTGGTATAACGGCTCCAGCAATGCATCTGTTCTTTCAATCTCTGCTTCAAAATACCGGTTCTTTACCGGATCATGATCCGTATCATACAGGAGAATATGCATTTCTTTATCCAGTGACCTTAAAAATGTCCAGGTGTAGCATTCCGCCTCGGCTGTTTTTTCACCGGCGGGATTAATGAAAATAACCCGGAGATCGGCCGGTATGATCGGTCCGGATACCGTGCTGAACCGTAACAGCAACGGATGGTATGTCAGTTCTCCGGTATAGACACTTAATTCATCCCATTCATAATCCGGATCAAACAGATAGAGGCTTTCGTCGCCTTCCTCTGTCACGAGGTGGAAACGCAGATCCTCCGGCTCCAGTTTTTCGATCCTTCCGAACAGCGATTCCGCTTCGGCTGACTCAACCAGCAGATCTTCCCGTCTGTACCAGTCGATATCGATGATCTGCTGTGTCAGTACCCGAACCAGCGTTTCCTTCACATTGTCAAAAGCACGGATCAGGCCGATATTGGGGAATTCATACTGCCCTTCTTCTGTCCACCATTCGATAAAGTCCAGAAATTCCTGATAATCATCGGGGATATCCTTTCCCCATCTGTCCTGAATCATGGCCCATACTTCCGGTGAATAACCCCACTGGGAAACCTGGACAGCCGTCGGAACCGCATAAAGCCCTTCCCCGTCACAAATGGCCTCCCGGACAAACCCGTACAGGTTCTCCGCGGCGGATAATACTTCGGGATTTCCGGACATATCATACGCATATCCTTTGCGGATGATTTCCGAAACATTGACATTGGAATAATTGACCATATACAGATCATATGCTTCCCTGGACAAGAGTGTCGTAATCAATTCCGCAGGTTTGTCCGCGTCCAGGTAGTCCGAGCCGCTGATTTCCATGTCCGGCATCATCTCATGAAACGCCGGATTGTCCCAGTCGCCTGCCGCTTCCTTGCCATAGATCCGAAGGAGATTGTCCCGATCCTCGCACAGTGCCGCATGGCTGATCATACATACCAGCAGCAGTAACAATGCCATCCTCTTTTTCATTGGATCATTTCCTCAAAATTCCACCAATACTTCGGATCAGAACCATATCATTCTCCCCGTTAATGCGATAGGTGTCTGATACCTGAAGTATTTGTGTATCCGGCATTCCTGTATCCTGCCTTCGGCTGAATTCCAGCATCTGGAAACCGTCCACACGCCAGCAGGGAAACACCTTTGCCCGGATCAGTCCGTCTTCCGTGCTGACAGCATCCAGGCCATAGCCAATCCGGATTCCCGTTACATCAAACCTTTCACTGTATTCCTCAAAAACCCGTCCCCCGTGAACCCCGGTAAACATGTCCAGCGCATCATGCCATGACGGTTCCGCGCCGGTCTGCACCGCGTTCCCGGTCTCTTCGATCACACTCCTTACGGTCAGCAGGGCGATTCCGTTTTTTGTAATCACCAAGCTGACCTGCGGTTCATCGGTTGATTTCAATCCGCTGACCTGCTGCCGGAAGGTCAGGTACCATGCGCTGATATCCTCCCCGAAGCTGCGGAAAACGTCGAGTTTCGGTGCACTTTTATAGAAAAGAACCATATCGTCCGTCAGTTCCCGGATGTACTCACAGGGCAGCGCAAGCGCCTGGTCCGGAGCCAGGTTTTCAATCTTCAGTTCCCGGAAAAGGGCATCGCACCGGCTGAGTGCGTCCTCCATGGAAAAGCCTTCCGGAGCGTCTGATTCCGCATTGATATTCGCGTTATCCATATAGGTCAGGAGCTGGCCGTAGCGTTCACTGTCCGCGTTTCCGTAGGTCAATGAAAGGCATGAACAGGTCAGTTCGCAGCCATTCCCGAACTGCCAGGTACACGAATCATCGAATGCGCCATATTCAAAGTCATCATAATTCCTGTTTACGGCCGGAACGCCGGAAAATACCTCCGGGGAATAATAGTCCAGCAGATTCCTGAGGGTAGCATCGTATTCGGACAATACATCATATGCATCGTCAATAACGGCATCCTCCGTTAATTTCACATTGCCTTCTCCCGGCGCCTGCAGGGCATCCTCCGCCCCGGCTGCCGGAACCGGCATCAGAAGAAAGGCTGCCAGGAGAACCACCGCTAACCTCCTCCAGGTCTTATTCATCTGCCTTCCCTGCCTTTCGTGCCATCATTCATCCATATATGGCTGTTATTATTCATGGCTTGCTTTATATAATAACACAGTTTCATCTATTATGCCATTTTCCGCAGCTTCCCGGTCTGCTCTTTCATGATCAAAAGCCGGCAGCGGGAAGATCACTGATCCTCCCGCTGCTTTTTCATCCAGGCTTCCTTGTAGGCTTTCTCAATGCTCCGGTCCGGCCGGATGCGGTTGTTCTTCGCCAGGAAGGCGGCAATCCCGCCCCGGACGCGGTTGACCTCTGCGTGGAATTCCCGGGCGGATGTGCGCATCGCCGCATTGCCGGCCGCAATCAGCTGCTCCGGCCGGTCGGACGTGACCACGCGCACCGCGCATCCCCGGGCCAGGTACGTCGTCTGCTCGATGAACGCGTCCGCCGTCTGCGCCTCCCGGGTGTAGATCACCCAGATGTTGTGATACCGCTCCGCCGAACCGGGATTGCCCGGAACCTTGTAGGCGTCAAATACCAGGATCACGCTTTTGCCGGTGGCTCCGGCATAATTGCACATCAGGTCCATCAGCGCGTACCGGGCGCCCTCCAGGTTATCCGCCAGGTACGGCTTCCATTCCTCCCAGGCGTTGAGCACGTTGTATCCGTCAATGAGGAGGATTTCCCCGCGCGGAGCCGCGGCTTTCTTTTCCGGTGTTCCGGTGCTGATGACCACCGGTGCGGAACGCGTCAGCTCCCGGGCCTTCACAGGGCCGTAGGTCTTCTCGAAAATCCGTTCCAGCGCCTCATCCTCTTCCCGGGTGCCCCGGTAGGCGGACGCCGCACCGCCGGATACGGCGGACGTTTTTCCTGCCTTTTCCCGCTCATCCAGAAGCGGCAGGTGCATATACTGCTCCACCTGGTGCCAGGGCACGGTGACCCCCGCGCCGTGGGAGCAGAACACGGAATCCGCGCTGTTCCAGGTATCCCGCTCCGGGTTGTAGCCCTTTTCCGCAATCACCTTTTCCGCGTCCGCGCAGGGCTCCCAGTCCAGGAAGGATGCGGAAACGCTGCCGCGTCCTTTGGTGAAGATATTCACTTCCCGCCCGTAGGACGCACATGCGCCTGCCGGCGCCGCGGCCTCCAGCCGCCGCAGGGTGCCGCCCGCGTCTTCCGGCGCGTCAAACCGGCCGCCCATGGCGGTCAGGTCGCTCATCACCCGGCCGGTATTTTCCTCCGGCACGGTAATCTCCAGCCGCATCCACGGCTCGAGCAGGATGCTCCTTGCCTTCATCAGTCCCTGCCGCAGGGCGCGGTAGGTTGCCTGGCGGAAATCCCCGCCCTCGGTATGCTTCAGGTGCGCCTTGCCGGCCACCAGTGTGATCCGCATATCCGTGACCGGGCTTCCGGTCAGCACGCCCACATGCGTTTTCTCCCGCAGGTGGGTCATGATCAGGCGCTGCCAGTTGAGCGCCAGGTCGTCCACATGCACGGCGGAGTCAAACTGCAGCCCGCTGCCGCGGGGCAGCGGTGAAAGCAGCAGGTGCACCTCCGCGTAATGGCGCAGGGGTTCATAGTGCCCCACACCTTCCACCGGCGCCTCAATGGTCTCCCGGCAGAGCACGCTGCTGTCCGCAAAGGACGCCTCGATGCCGAAGCGGTCCTTCAGCTGGCGGGCCAGCACCTCCAGGTATACGTCCCCCATGGAGTGCACCCGGATCTCCCGTTTTGCCTCGATATACTCCGCCTGGATCAGGGGTTCCTCTTCCTCCAGTACCTTCATGCAGTCCAGCGCGTAGTGGATGTCCGTGCCCGGCGCCAGCACCAGGCGGCAGGCATAGCACGGGCGCATCATCCGGGTGGGCGTGCCGCTGTCGGCTCCCAGCCGGTCGCCCGGCATCCCGATGGACAGCCCGGAAACGCAGCAGACCTGCCCGGCTGCCGCTTCCGGCACGGCCGTATACCTTGCGCCGGAATACAGGCGGATTTCCGCCGCCTTTTCCGACCGGGTTTCCCCGTCCGCACCCCGGACCGCCAGCATGTCCCGCGCCTTCAGCACGCCGCCGGTGATCTTCATGAACACCAGGCGCGCGTTCCGCGCGTCGCGGGCCACCTTGTAGACCCGGGCGCCGAACTCAGCGGGATACTGTTTCCCCAGGTCCAGCGCGGCCAGGAAATCCAGCAGCTCCGTCACGCCCTCGTTCCGCAGCGCCGCGCCGGAAAAGCACGGGAACAGCCGCCGGGAGGCAACCAGGGAATGGATCATGCGGTCCGGGATTTCCCCTTCCCGCAGGAACACGTCCAGGCAGCGTTCATCGCACAGGGCGATCCGCTCGGGATCGGGATCCGGAAACGGAACAACCGGGTCCGCCAGCTCCCGCCGCAGCGAGGCCAGCAGCTCCTCCCGGCTGCCCTGGAACTGATCGGTTTTGTTGAGAAAGAAAATGACCGGCACACCGTTTTCCCGCAGGATGTTCCACAGGGAGCGGGTGTGCGGCTGCACGCCTTCCGGCGCGCTGATCACCAGCACAGCGGCGTCCATCACGCTGACGGCGCGCTCCGCTTCCCCGGAAAAGTCTGCGTGCCCGGGGGTGTCGATCAAAGTGATATCGGTTTTTTTCCAGGTCAGGCGGGCTTCCTTGGAGAAGATCGTGATGCCGCGTTCCTTCTCCATCTCCCCGGTGTCCAGCCACGTATCCCCGTGGTCGACCCGGCCCTGCCTGCGCACCGCGCCGGAAAGATACAGCATGGCTTCGGACAGGGTGGTCTTGCCGGCGTCCACATGGGCCGCCAGGCCGATGACCAGCTGCTTCGCCATCCCGGTATCCCCCTTTGTCAGTCCTTCTGCCGGATAATATCCGCGCCGTGCTTCCGCACCAGTTTTTCCACGTCCTCCCGCGCGATCATCACGGTGACCGCGGTGCCCTCATCCGTATGCTCCTCGGTGATCACGCGGCCCATGCCGCGGATCTCCGCCAGGATGCCGTAACGGCTGAACGGAATCAGGAAGGAGACCGGCGCGTAGGTTTCCTGCAGGGCGGACGCGATGGCCGCCTTCAGGTCCTCCAGACCCTCGCCCGTCTTCGCGGAGATCATCACCGCGCCCGGGAAGGAGGGCATCGGATCGGCCTCGTCGCACTTGTTGATCACTTCGATGCGCTTCTGGCCGGTGGCTCCCAGCTCCTCCAGCACCTGCTCCACGGTGTCGTGCTGCTTCATCATGTCCGGGCTTGCGCCGTCCGATACGATTACCAGCACGTCCGCCAGCACCGCCTCGTCCAGGGTGGAACGGAAAGCGCTGATCAGCGTGTGGGGCAGTTTCCGGATAAAGCCGACGGTGTCCGTGAGGAGATACGGCGTCTTCTCCGCCGTTTCCATCCGGCGGGACACCGCGTCCAGCGTAGCGAACAGCTGGTCCTGCACGTAGACGTCCGATCCGGTCAGGGCATTCAGCAGAGTGGATTTCCCGGCGTTGGTATAGCCGACCAGCGCCACCACGGGTACCTCATTCCTCTCCCGGCTCTTCCGGCGGATGTTCCGCTGCTTCTCCAGCTCATCCAGCCGGCGGCGCAGTTCCGTCATCCGTTCCCGGATACGGCGGCGGTTCATTTCCAGCTTGCTTTCACCGGGGCCCCGGGTACCGATGCCGCCGGCCAGCCGGCTGAGGGCCAGCCCCTGGCCGATGAGCCTGGCGGAGCGGTACTGCAGCTGGGCCAGTTCCACCTGGAGCTTGCCTTCCGCGCTGGACGCGCGCCGGGCAAAGATATCCAGGATCAGGGTTGTCCGGTCGATGACCTTCACCCGGAGGGTCTCCTCCAGGTTCCGGACCTGGATGCCGGTCAGCTCCTCGTCAAAGATGCAGACGTCCGCTTCCAGCGCCTGGCAGTCCCGGGCCAGTTCCTCCGCCCGGCCCTTGCCGATGTACATGGCGCCGTCCGGCTTATCCCTCTTCTGCAGGAAGGAACCCACGACCTCCGCGCCGGCGGTTTCCGCCAGGCGGGCCAGTTCCTCCAGGGATTCCCGGCTCTCAATGCCCATGAGCACGGCCTTTTCCCGGCCATCCTCCATTTCCTCGGTTTCTTCCCGGCCGACCAGGCGGTCACTTTCCTCAATCTGGTCCAGCCATTCCTTTTCCGGCAGGCGGTACCAGCGGGCAGACGGTGACAGCAGCACCTCCGCGTTCTCTACCAGGAAGGCCGTCTGGACATTGACGGGTTCCCCGTCCTTCACGCCGACGGCGCTCATAGCGTCATATCGGAAGATCTTCAGCGCGCTCAGGTCCACGTCGCTGAGCCGGCCGTCCCCATCCGGATGCGTATGCACGCAGCGGACACGGCTGAGGCGGCTTTCATTGCGCCTGAGCCGGAAATCCGTCAGCTCCACATCACTGTCCGTACCGATCGCCACATTGACGATTTCCCCGTCCCGGGTGATATATACCGCAATTTCCCGGTTCAGGGCACAGGAGCATTCCGCCAGCAGCTTCATCAGCTCCCGGGGCAGGAATTCCCCTTCCTCCAACTCATAGCTGTAGAGGCTGTCCAGCTGTGCGAGCATCGCGTCCCGCACACCGGTAATGTTTCCCTGTACGTTATGCTTAACCATATATTCTCCGTAAAACTAATTCATAATTCACAATTCATAATTCATAATTATGTTTTGTGAAACCAACGAAACCATCCGTAGTTCATGTCAATTGGTTTAACATTATATAACATTCAGCGAAGCTGAATATATCACTTCCTGCGAAGCAGGAAATATCATGTTGCGAAGCAACATATCACATTCGGCGAAGCCGAATATATCATTGCTGCGGAGCAGCAATCAACCCTTCATTCGGATCTTCCTGCTCCGGATCACGCATATCTCTCCGGTATTCGTTCGTCAGCCGTTTTTCCTTCACATCGGGCAGGTCCAGGTTGAACTGCGTCCGGAGCACCGTCCGCCAGGTGTTGATCATGTTTTTGTTCACGATGTCTTCCAGCGGCTTTCCCCTGAAATACACCGCGTTCAGCACATTCGTCTGGTCCAGCCGGGTCACATTGGCCACAAACCGGTTGCCGTGGTCCGACTGCAGCAGGATGATGGAGTCCGGGTCCTGCGCGATGATATTCTCACAGACCTTCTGCAGGTGCTTCGTGGCAAAAACCAGCTGATCCACGTACCAGGGCTTGTCGTCCTCTCCCTTTTCAACCTCCGGCGGCTGGTTTCCGTCCCGGTCGAAATAGTAGGGCTTGTGCGGGCACTTGACGTAGATCACGGTACATACCGGGCCCTCGCTGCTGATGCTTTCCGGATCCTCCGCCCAGTCGAACACATTCATGATTGCCACGCGTTCCTGCGCCTTGGCCAGGTTCGGCGCAACCGCCTGGAGGATCTTTTCCTCATACCGGTACAGGATGCTGTATTCCAGCAGCAGGTTTGCCACGGCCTTGTCATCCTCGGTCCGGGGAGAATCGTCCTTCACCTCGGTCTTCATCCGGTTGACCAGGCGGAATTTATTGGTGGATTCCGCCTCGCACAGTTCATATCCCAGGTCCTTCAGCAGCGTCCACAGCGGCAGGTCCCGGCTGGTCACCATCTTTTCCCTTCCCTTGCTTCCGCCTGGAGAGGAGGTATAGTTCAGGCTCAGGGTATCCCGCAGAATGGTAAAGGTATCCGAGGACCAGTTGTAGCTGTATTCCGACACCGTGAAGCCCATTTCCCGGAGCCGGTCATAGAAGGGCGTGTTGTCGTAGTGGAAATACTTCCTCAGTTCATCAAATCCGGCATATTCATCCGCGACGATCCAGTAGATATTCGGCCGATCCGTTCCTTCCGCCGGTGCCAGGTTGACAACGGGAGGCGTTTCCGCCTGTTCATCATCATCCGTTTCCGCGCCGCGGAAGAACTGCGGTACGGCCGTCGCCACAATGAAAGCCGCCAGTGCCAGGCAGAGCACCTTTACCGCGTCGTTCAGGAACTCCTCTTTCAGGCGGGAAAGCCCGAAGGTCACCGCCGCAAGGAATACCAGCACCACCGGCCCGATCACCTTGATGCCCACCAGCGGGTAAACCTCATGGATGACAGGCACGATGCGGCCCGCGTTCAGCAGCACCAGCAGCCAGACCGCGGCCACCATGGCAGCCAGGCCTTTCCGGCGGAAGACCAGGTACATGCCAGCCCATACCAGGATGCCGATGCCCAGCATGATCCCGAAATACGGCAACATGCCGGCAAAGGTGATCTCCTCCATATTCGGGAAGAAAAGCATCAGCGACGGCAGCAGCGCCGCCAGGCAGCATAAGGCAATTCCCAGCACCATGTGGTTTCCCCTCCTTCCGGCGACATTATATAATATTCAGCGAAGCTGAATATATCACTTCCTGCGAAGCAGGAAATATCATGTTGCGAAGCAACATATCACATTTGCCGAAGGCAAATATATCATTGGAAATTCTTCAGAATTTCCTCATTCGGGTCTTCCGCGTTGCTGTCCCTGTAGTTTTCCCGGTATTCAAGCTTCTGCCGTTTTTCCTCCACTTCCGGCAGGTCCAGGTTAAACTGCTTCCGCAGCACCGCGATCCAGGTGTTCAGCGCGTTCCGGCCCTCCACCCCGTCCAGCGGTTCCCCGCGGAAATACACGGCATTCAGCACGTTGGTCATATCCAGCCAGGTCACATTGTCCACGTTCCGGTGGCCGTGATCCGACTGCAGGACAACGATCGCGTCCGGATCCGTTTGGGTAATGTTTTCGCAGACCTTCAGCAGGCGTCCCGAGATATAGACCAGCTGGTCCAGGTAATACTTTTTCTCTTTTACCTCCGCCTGCTTGTCATACGGAACCTTGTCCCCGTTCCGGTCAAAAACGAAAGGCCCGTGCGGACTCTTGAGATAGATAACAGTGAAATTCGGGCCCGGATCCTTCATGTTCTCCGGATTCTCCGCCCACTCCAGCACATCCAGCACCGCACCCCTTGTGGCGGTATCCGCCAGCGACGGTGCGACGAACTGGAGAATCTGTTCCTCATACCGGTACAGGATGCTGTACTGCAGCAACAGGTTGGCCACGGTGCTCCCGTCCGCCGTCTGGGGCGTGTCATCACCGATTTCCTTCTTCAGGCGGTTGGACAGGTGAAACTTGTTGGTGGATTCCGCCTCATACAGCTCATAGCCCAGTCCCCGCATCAGGTTCCACATCGGCAGATTGGTCTCGGACAGGATTTCCTTTTTCCCGCTCATCGTGCGGGGGCCGGCGGTATACCGCAGGCTCATGATATCCCGCAGGACGGTATAGGTATCCGGATACCAGTTGTAGCTGTTGTCCGACACCGTGAAGCCCATCTCCCGGAGCTCGTTGTAGAAGGGGGTGTTGTCATAGTGGAAATACCGGTCCAGCTCGTCCAGGCCCGCGTATTCGTCCGATATGATCCAGTAGATATTCGGCCGTTCCGCGTTTTCCGCCGGCGTCAGGTCAAAGGCGGATTCTTCAGCGGCAAAATCATCTTCCTCTTCAGCAAATTCCCCGCTGCCGAAAAACCGCGGCACCGCGGAGGCCAGGATAAAGGCTGCCAGGGCCAGGCAGAGCACCTTCACCGCGTCATTCAGGAAATCCTCCTTC
>JAEEGH010024910.1_pt1 | contig 12039 bp, 8 predicted proteins | sample 9134181 | NCBI WGS metagenome assembly JAEEGH01 (sample SAMN16246544, study PRJNA631951) | gut metagenome | biome: gut microbiome; feature: rumen; material: DP-attached | host: Bos | place: Iran: Karaj | collected 2018-10
TTACGGCATAAGAAGAGTAGTTGCCGTCAAATGTCATGCAGTTACCGTTCTCGACTTCAATAATTTTGTTGGTTATTTTATCCAGGAAATATCTGTCATGAGAGACGATAAGTACGGTTCCCTTATAATTTAAGAGATAGTTTTCCAGCCATATGATGGAATCCAGATCAAGGTGGTTGGTAGGCTCATCCAATATGATGATATCGGGGTGGCTCACCAGCAGTTTTGCAAGAGCGACTCGAGTCTTTTGGCCTCCCGACAGTGTCTTTACGGGCTGCTCCCACATTTCTTCGGGAAAATCAAGGCCCTTAAGAGTGCCGTTGACCTCAGACACAATCATATTTCCACCGTCTCGTTCGAATTTATCGTAGGCTGTGTGATAAGCGGACATAAGATCGTCAAGTTCTTTACCGCTAAGGTCACCCATCCTGCTTTCCATATCTCTTAATCGCTTCTCATCTTCAAGAAGAGCGGCTTTTACGTCCATTACTTCCTTGTAGATTGTATTATCGGAATCCAGAATGGCATTCTGCGGGAGATAGCCCACTTCTTTATCCTTATTTATTATGACGGTTCCGGAATCGGGTGTCAGTTCACCCATTATGATTCGAAGAAGAGTAGTCTTGCCCGAACCGTTGATTCCGACTAAGGCTGCTTTGTCATATTCATTAAGGAAAAAACTGCCGTTTTTGACTATTATATTTTCCGAAAAACTTTTGTTGATATTATTAACCGAAAGAATCATATTTTTTACCTTATAATTATTGTAACGCATTGATTTTACAAGGCTTTTACAGCCTTGTCAAACGGCCGTGAAACATTGTTATATCATTGACAATAAGGGGGCTCAATTCTATAATGGAAATTGGTTTATTATGCAAAAAACAGGTGAAACAAAAATGGATGAGAAGGTTATTTCACAAGCCGTTATCGGCAGATTACCCAGGTATTACAGATACCTTGGAGATCTGAAAGATGAAGGCGTTGAACGTATCAGTTCCCAGGAACTTTCCAGAAGAATGAACGTTACAGCAAGCCAGATCAGACAGGATTTTAACAACTTCGGCGGATTTGGACAGCAGGGTTACGGTTATAATGTCGATTATCTGTACAATGAGATAGGTAAAATTCTTGGACTTAATGAAGAGCATAATCTTATCATAGTCGGAGCAGGTAACCTTGGAAGAGCGCTTACCAACTACAGTAATTATGAGAACAGGGGCTTCCATTTTATGGGACTCTTTGATAAGAATCCCGAGTTCGTAGGTAAGAAGATAGGAAGTCTTGAGATAATGCCTATGGATAAGATCGAAGATTTTATCATAGACAACGGAATTGATATAGTCGTTATCGCCATTCCAAAGGCCGGAGCCGTTCAGGTTGCGGACAGAGTGGTTAAGATAGGAGTTAAAGCCATCTGGAACTTTGCTCATGTGGATCTTAACGTTCCGGATGATGTAGTGGTTGAAAATGTTCATTTGAGTGATTCGCTTATGAAGCTCAGCTATAATCTTGCGAGCAGATAAGGGGCGTTATGGCCGAGGACAAACTGACTAAAGCTCTGAATAAAGCTAAGATACCCATTGTGACTCTTGATAATAAGTGGCACAAGATTTTCTCTATGGTGGAGAAGACGCCGGATATTAAGGAAAAAGAAGCAGAGCTTAACGATTATCTTCGTAGACAGGGGAAACTTAATACTGAATCAAAAGATATAAAGAAGATCAAGAAAAAGCTCATGGATGAGATTGTGAATCTTATGGACGACGGGGATCCTTCAAGCGAGAAGAAGGTTGAAGAGAATAAACGCCTTATCGAAGACTGCAATCAAAAACTTGATGCATATCAGGAAGAGCTTATGGATCTTCCCGCCATGATCAATGAAGTTAACAAGGATATCATGCTCGAAACAATGGGGTTATGTTACGAAGCAATGCATGAGAATGAGAATATCATTGAAGAACTTGGTGAATGGGTTAAGAACATCAGAATCGAACTGAAGAAGAATGTTGTTAAAAAACAGGAAAAAGAGATTCAGAACGCAGTCATGTATTCTTATATGCATGATGTTTTCGGAGCTGATGCCATGGATATATTCGATATGAAATATAATCCCATGGAAAAGATGATTCAGCTAAAAGCTGTGAAAGATGCTCAAAATCAGAAAGAAGCATCTGAAAAAGGTGAAAAAGCCGAGGGGTCGGCAGAGGGTAATAAGTAAAGGCTTTATTTGGGGGAGCTGATATGAAGGAATACATTCTTTCCAAAGAAGAAATGCAGAGATATGACAGGAACACCATGGAACTGCTTGGCATGAGCCAGGAAGTCTTGATGGAAAGGGCTGCCAGTACGGTTGTCAGTTACATCATGGAACAGTTTCCCAACAGAAAAAGAACAATCCTTGTTGTATCGGGTAACGGCAAGAACGGCGGTGACGGTATTGCTGTGGGAAGAATTCTTAAAGAATATGGTTATTCAGTAGACATATGTATTCCTATTGATGAAGAAGAATATTCCCTTGGTGTTGCTCACCAGATCAAGCTTGCAAAGAATTATGAAATTGAAGTCTACAAAGAACTTCCCTGCAAAGAATATGATATTATTCTTGATGCCATATTCGGCATAGGTCTCAACAGAGATATAGAGGGAATATACAAAGAACTCATTAGAAAGCTGAACAGAAAGCGAGGCTATAAGATAAGTGTTGATATTCCTTCGGGGATCAACTGTGATACGGGAAAAGTTATGGGTATTGCCTTTGAGGCGGATACAACAGTAACTTTCGGATTCTATAAAAAAGGACATTTTCTTAATCAGGGACCAAAGCATTCCGGTACTCTGGTAAGACATAATGTTGGTATCAATCAATACAGCTTTTTCGGACAAGTGCCGGATATGTTCATGTATTTTGGAAACGAAGATTCCAATAACAAGATCGATATCGGACGTGATTCCGCAGGTAATAAAGGAACCTTTGGTAAGGTTCTTGTGCTTGCGGGCAGAGAAGATATGAGCGGAGCCTGTGTGCTTGCCGCAAAATCAGCTCTTCGTTCCGGCTGCGGAATGGTATCGGTTATTACCGAAGAAGCCAACAGAGGAATTTTGCTTGCGGCTCTTCCGGAAGCAATTGTTCACACTTATTCGGATCCCGAAGAGATTCATGGTCTCTTTGTTGAAGGTGAAAACTGGTGCGATTGTATTGCAGTCGGCCCCGGTATCGGAACCGATGATGTGGGACAGAGATTGCTTGATGAATGCATTACAAACAGTAGAAAGCCTCTTATCGTTGATGCCGATGCAATTAATATACTTGGCAGGAATAAAAAACTCAGAGAGAGACTCTTGGAACTTCAAAGTAACGAAGATTCTGCAAGGAAGCTGATTTTTACACCTCATATTAAGGAGTTTTCAAGACTGTCGGGCAAGTCGGTAAGTGAAATAAAGGCTGACAGATCTACAATTAGCAGAGAATTTGCCAAGGAATATAATTGTATTCTTGTTTTAAAAGATTCATATACCATCGTTACCGACGGTAAAGAGATCTTTATCAATGTTATTGCGAATGATGCCATGGCAACGGCCGGAAGCGGAGATGTGCTTACAGGTATAGTTGCTTCCTTTGTTTCACAGTACATGAAGAAGGATAAGCTTGTGGAGGATCCCAAAGCCGAGCCTGAGAGTTTTATATTCTATGCTGCGGCTATGGCTGTATATATTCACAGTCTTGCGGGACTTAAATCAAGCGAGATGAACGGCAGATCTTATATGATTGCCAGTGATATTATTGAAAAATACGGAGAGATTCTTGTGTGATGAAAGAACACTATGATCGTGTCTGGGCCCAGATTGAACTCGACAATGTAAACCATAATATTGACGAAATCGAAAAGAAGGTTTCATCGGATCATAAGATTATTTGTGTTATAAAAGCTGACGGATATGGCCACGGTGCCCTTCCCATAGCCAAAGAATTGGAAAAGCATGAGAGAGTATTCGGATATGCGGTTGCCACCGCTGAAGAAGCACTGATGCTGCGAGATAACAGTATAAGAAAGCCGATTATCATAATCGGATATTCCTTCCCGGGTTCTTATGATGAAATGATTGCCCGAGATGTAAGGCTTACTGTTTTCAGAAAAGATATGGTGGACGAGATCGATGCGATCGCAGGAAGATTCGGTCTTATAGCCAAGGTCCATGTAGCTGTCGATACAGGAATGAGCAGAATCGGCGTTATGCCGGATGAAAGCGGTGTCGATTTTATAAAATATGTTCTTTCAAAAGAGAATATTTCTATAGAAGGCATCTTTACTCATTTTGCAAGAGCGGATGAGGAAGATCTTGCGAATGCTTACGGACAACTTGAAGTATTTCATGCTTTTGTAAAAAGATGTCAGGATGAATTGGGATATAAGTTTCCGGTGGTTCATCTCGCCAACAGTGCCGGAATTATTGAAATCCCGGAATCTTATGACAGCTGTGTAAGAGCAGGAATCATTTTGTACGGTATGTGGCCTTCCAAAGAGGTGAATCATGAGAGTCTCACTCTTAAGCCACTTCTTTCGCTTAAGTCACAGATTACTTTTGTAAAAGAGGTTGGACCCAGAGTCCCCGTAAGTTACGGCGGTATATATGTAACCGATAAGAAAACAAGGATTGCCACTGTTCCCGTTGGCTATGCCGATGGTTATACAAGGGCATTGTCCAACAAGGGTTATGTACTTATACATGGTAAAAAGGCCAAGATACTCGGCAGAATATGTATGGACCAATTCATGTGTGATGTAACTGATATTCCGGATGTTAAAGAAGGAGATGTAGTTACTCTTATCGGAAGCGAGGGAGGAGAGACCATCACCATGGAAGATCTTTCCGAATGGTCCGGCCAGCTTAATTATGAATTGGCTTGTATTATAGGGAAGAGAGTTCCCAGAATATACACAAGAGGAGGTACACCGGTTTATTCCAGAGACTTTTTTGTGGATGTTCCTTTAAAAAGCATGGAATAAAGGATTATGAAAATAGCGATTGCACTTGTCATTAATGACATAATTATACTTATTGCATACAGCATATATCTGTATGTGAAGCGCAGAAAGAAAAAGAATGCTGCCGAAAATGAAATCATTTCCATGGTAAATGAGTCTTCAACTCAAGGATATATTGAAGAGAATGAAGCTCAGATGATTACCAATATTTTCGGTTTCGGGGATATGGCTGCCAAAGACTGTATGACTGACAGATCCAACATTGTGGGCATTGATGCGTCGCTGAAGCTCAGTGATGCTTTGGAAATTATGCTTAACACCGGAAGTTCAAGATTTCCCGTATATGAAGAGGATCTGGATCGTATAATCGGTATCCTGTATCTTAAGGATGCGATGCGGTATTCAAGAATCAAAGGTAATTCAAGTAAAAAAGTTGATTCCATTGACGGTATGCTCAGAGAAGCAAGGTTTATTCCGGAAACGCTCAAGCTCGATACGCTTTTCCAGCGTATGCAATCTTTGAAACTTCACATGGTTATCGTAATTGATGAGTATGGTCAGACAGCAGGACTTATCGCCATGGAAGATATTCTTGAAGAGATTGTGGGTAATATCCAGGATGAATATGACGAGGATGACGGTCATATCGTGGAGAGAGGCGAAGGCAAGTACATTGTTGAAGGTGTTACAAGTCTGGAAGAACTTGAAGAGAAACTTGGAATTGAATTCCACGAAGAGAATTTTGAGACTATCAACGGTTATCTGATATCAAAGATGGAGAAGATTCCGGATAAGAAAGTCAGATTTGACACAGATGTTGGTAATTACAATTTCAAGGTTCTTGAAGTTGATAATAATATGGTAAGACAGGTTCTGGTTACTAAAATAAATAATGAGTACAGAACTGAAGATAAAAACGAATAACGAGGAGAGAAAAAATGTCAGGACATTCAAAATTTGCGAATATTAAGCATAAGAAAGAGAAGAACGATGCCGCTAAGGGCAAGATTTTTACAATGATAGGAAGAGAAATTGCGGTTGCTGTTAAAGAAGGCGGTCCGGATCCTTCCAACAACTTTAAGCTTGCACAGGTTGTAGCCAAGGCTAAGGCCAACAATATGCCTAACGATACAATTGAAAGAGGTATCAAGAAGGCTGCCGGCGAAGGCGGAAATGTTAATTACGAAAACATCACATATGAAGGATACGGCCCAAGCGGTATAGCAATCATAGTTAAGACGCTTACAGACAATAAGAACAGAACAGCAGCTAATGTAAGAAGTGCTTTCACAAAGGGACAGGGTAGTATCGGTACTCCCGGTTGCGTAAGCTTTATGTTTGATGAAAAGGGACAGATTATCATTGACAAGGAAGAGTGCGATATAGACGGCGACGATCTTATGATGATTGCTCTCGATGGCGGTGCGGAAGACTTTTCCGACGAAGGAGACAGCTTCGAAATAGTAACTGCTCCAGATGACCTTCCTGTTGTTGTAAAGTGCCTTGAAGACAACAAGATACCTATGGTATCAAGTGAAGTAACAATGATACCGCAGAACTATGTTGATGCAAATGATGATGAGACAGTTAAGCTCATTACAAGAATTCTTGATCTTCTTGATGAAGATGATGATGTACAGGATGTTTATTGTAACTGGAGCGAAGCATAGGAACGGGTAGCGGTATTTTGATATGAATTCCAAACGTAACTGGTTTAGTTATCTGACATGGGGAATATTTATTGTTCTTACGGGAGCCTTATATTATTTCTCATTTCATGAACTTATGGATAATTCGGGACTCATTGACAAAAAGTATGTCAATCTTGTTCTGATTATGACTGCTGTTATAGTCACTGAGGCCTTTATTATCTTGAATCATGCAATATCAAGACATGAAGTATATATAAGCGATGCTAAAAGAAGAGTATTTGGCATTGTTTCTTTTGTTGTATCTTTTGGCGGATATATTGCTGCCAGACTCTATCCTGTTATTACGGGAATGAGTGCTTTGGAAGCAAGAGTGGATATGTCTTCATGTGAAAGAGCCCTTATCAGGGACGATATGAAGATATTTGTGAATCTTACAGATAAAGCATCTATAACAGATACGGTTTTATCTGTTTTCTTTAAGTTCTTTGGCAATAAAGCCACTGCGGTAATTGTTGCCAACCTTACATTAGCTTTTCTTACGGCTATCATTTTATTCTTTGCCGTTAAAATGCTTGCGGGATTTTATGAAGCCTGCATTGTTATTTTGATTGCAGGGATCCTGCCGGAATTCACTTCATTAATATCATGCTACAACAGCATAGAAACAGACCTCTTATTTTTGTCAATCGGATTGTTTTTGCTTGGACTTGTTAAGGAGACGGAAGAAAAGAGGATTATCAATGAGATAATTATTATAATCAGCGCCGCGATTATTGGCTTAATGTGCCTCTATAACGGCATATTTTATTGTCTTTTACCTTTACTTCTTGTATTGCTTATTGAAAATGTATATGCGGGAATCGCTTTCAGAATTATTAATCCCATACTGGCTTTAATATTCTTTACGGCCTTCTTTGTAATACCTTCCAATATGAATTATCTGCTTTCGGGAGATATTAACGGGCTTACTAACGGTATTGCTTCATTTGCTGCTTACAGATTCTCATTGTTCCTGTATTATGAGCCTGTAATTAACGTTGCAAAAGCACCTTTGATGATTGTTCCGGCTGTTATGGCTGTAACATATATTGTTACTTTCCTTAAAAAGGATTACGACAGAATTCATGCTGTAATAACGGCATTGATAGTTAATTTAGTCGCTTTGTTTTTGTTTACTGCAAATAAAGATACCGATTCGCATAAAGTGTTCAGCATTGTATTTTTAGCTATTATCGGTGGAGCAGGTATAGTTAAACTCTTCCGGTTCGGAACGGCGGTTGCGGATTCGGATGAGGAATCATTCCCGACACCACTTTCAAAGGAAAGTACCGAGACTCCGGAAGAAGAGAGCAAGACATCTGATGAGATTATAGATCTCAACAATGATGATGTTCCGGATGATATTTCTCAGCCTGAGACGGTTGCGGAGCCGGTAGCTGTTGAAGAGACAACATCGAGTGAAACCGAGGCAGAGACTGAGACAGAAAATACAGAAGAGCCCGAGAAATCTGTTGAAGAGGTTGCTGAGACAGAAGTATCGGAGGAAACCGCAAGCGTTGAAGAGCCTGAGCGCGAAGCTGACCCTGTGGCGGAGCCCGCGCCTGTGGCAGAAACTGCAAGATTCTCAGAGCAGGAAGACGGAGTTGAAGAACTGGCCTCTATGGACTATGAGGAGCCTGTACTTCCCAGCGTATCCAACATACTTGGCAAGAGTTTGGAAGAAGAGAAGCCCGCTGAGGTTCCCGAACAATTCGACAATCCTTTACCTCTTCCAAAAGAGACCAAGAAGAGAGCCAAGAAGGCCAAGAAAGAAATTGTCGTCGAACCGGAAGACTTTGATGATAATTACGATATGGATGATATTCCGGATGAACTGATGAAGTACGATATAGATTTTTAGTTGTGGGTGAAATATGGCTAGCAAGAGCAATTCTAAGAAAAAGAATAACGGCAAGAAAAAAGGCGGAAAAGGGGAACAATTTGATACAACTGTTTCCAACGAACTGCTTATAATTGCGTTTTTGGCCATAGCCATTCTTTTGTTTCTCTGTAATTTCGGAACTATCGGTCCGGTGGGAGATGTTATAAGCAAAGGAATGTTTGGTCTATTTGGTTTGCTTGCTTATATTTTTCCTTTGGTATTATTTGGACAGATTGCCTTCGGCCTTATCAACCAAGGCAGTGTTGTAGCTAGGATAAGAATTATATGTACGGTTGTTATATTTCTCTTTGTAAGTGTTCTTATTCAGCTGTGGGGCGGAAATGTTAACGATCTTGTTGAATATGATGTAAAAGTCTTTTTTGAGAACGGAGTAAGTAATCACGCAGGTGGAGGTGTTATCGGCGGTTCACTTGCTTATTTTATGCATCATTATCTTGATACAACGGGAACTGTCCTTTTATCAATTGTTTTGATTCTTATTTCCATGATAATCATAACCGGAAAGTCGCTTATAAGAGCCATCAAAGACGGCGGAATTCATGCGTACGAGGACGTTAAAGAGTACAGAGAACGTGTTGTAAAGCGTTATGATGACGAAGAAGAATACGAAGACGATCCTTATGATTATGAAGAACAAAAGGTAAACAGAAGAGACAGAAAAGCTCCCAATATCAGGGAACTTGCAAGAGAAAAGGAAAAAGAAAAAGAAGCCGATGATTCTTTGATTGTAGAAGAACCACCAACAAGCAAACAGCTTAGAAGAAACAGAAAAGCTACAGGCGTCAATATGGACGGATATTCTTCCGATAAGAAGACAAGTCCTTTTGACAGAAATGATATGCATGAAATATCAATAAAGGACATCGGAGAGGCAAAAAGTGAAAAGGCTTATGCTGTTTCTCGCCAGCCCTTTGACGATCTTGCTGATGTTAAGATTCACGGAATTAAAGAAGAAGCTCCTCAGGATACTAAGAATGAGGCAGATTCTTATAACAGCGGTATGAATGAGATAAGATTCAATACCGCAAAAGCCGATAAGCAGACGGATATATATGACAGTGAACATGAAGTGGGTGAGATAAAGGCATCCATTACCGCTTCAAAATCAAAGCCCAGAAAGAAATATGTATTCCCGGCCGCCAATCTGCTTAACAAGACGGATAAAGCCAACAGCGGAAGCTCAAAAGAAGAACTGATGGAGACCGCAAGGACTCTTCAGGACACCCTTGAGACCTTCGGCGTAAAGGCCAAAGTGACTGATATAAGTCAGGGTCCCAGTGTTACAAGATATGAACTTCAGCCCGAACCCGGCGTGAGAGTAAATAAGATAGTTCAGTTGTCGGATGATATTAAGTACGCTCTGGCAGCAACGGACGTAAGAATAGAAGCACCAATACCCGGCAAATCAGCCGTAGGTATCGAAGTGCCCAATAAAGTAAGTACGGGTGTAGGATTCAGAGAGTTGGTGGAAAGCGCTGAGTTCAAGAAATTCGACAGTAAGATTGCTTTTGCCGTTGGTAAAGATATAAGCGGTAATGTAGTCGTTGCCGATATTGCTAAGATGCCCCATATGCTTATTGCGGGTGCTACAGGTTCCGGTAAATCCGTATGTATCAATACGATCATCATGAGTATTCTTTATAAAGCATCTCCTGATGAAGTAAAGCTTATTATGATTGATCCTAAGGTGGTGGAACTCAGTGTTTATAACGGTATTCCTCATCTTATGGTTCCGGTTGTGACGGATCCTAAAAAAGCTGCCGCCGCTCTTCATTGGGGCGTTGCTGAGATGACTGACAGATATCAGAAGTTCGCTGAGAAGAATGTCAGAGATCTTAAGGGCTACAACAAGGTTGCGGAAGAAAAACTTCCTCAGATAGTTATAATTGTAGACGAGCTTGCAGATCTTATGATGGTTGCCGCTAAAGAGGTTGAAGAATCAATCTGTCGTATTGCACAGTTGGCCAGAGCCTGCGGTATTCATCTTATTATTGCCACACAGAGACCATCGGTTGATGTTATTACCGGTCTTATCAAAGCCAATATGCCAAGCCGAGTTGCATTTGCCGTATCAAGCGGTGTGGATTCCAGAACCATACTTGATATGAACGGTGCCGAAAAACTTCTTGGTAAGGGCGATATGCTCTTTTATCCCCAGGGATATCCAAAGCCCGCCAGAATGCAGGGAGCTTTTATATCTGACGGAGAGGTATCGAGAATCGTTGATTTCTTAAAGGATCAGAACCTTGGAGAGCCCTATCAGGTTGAGATGGAAGAGGCTTTAAAGGCTATGTCTTCCGCCGGAGGCTCTTCGATATCCGGAGGAGACAGCGGAAGTGATTTTGATGAACTCTTGATGAGTGCGGGTAATTTTATCATTGACAGCGATAAGGCATCCATTGGTGCCCTTCAGAGAAAGTTTAAAATCGGATTTAACAGAGCCGCAAGGATTATGGATCAGTTGTGTGAATTAGGGGTTGTCAGTGAGGAACAAGGCACTAAGCCCAGAAATATCCTGATGGGACCCGAAGAATTCCAGGAAATTGTAGAGGAGTATTTGTAAAAGATGAAGTCTGATATTGAAATTGCACAGGAAGCCGTACTGGAACCTATTACAGAAGTTGCCGCGACTATTGGAATATCCCCTGATGATATTGAATTATACGGCAAATATAAGGCAAAGCTTTCTGAAGAATATCTTAGCAAGATAAGAAATAATAAGAACGGCAAACTTATACTTGTAACTGCCATTAACCCTACCCCTGCAGGAGAAGGTAAGACAACTACAACAGTTGGTCTCGGTCAGGCGTTTGGTAAGCTCGGTAAAAAGGCTGTTATTGCATTAAGAGAGCCCAGTCTCGGTCCTTGTTTTGGTATAAAAGGTGGGGCCGCAGGTGGCGGTATGGCCCAGGTTGTTCCCATGGAGGATCTCAATCTTCATTTTACGGGAGATTTTCATGCCATAACTTCAGCCAACAATCTTTTGGCTGCCATGCTTGATAATCATATTCACCAGGGTAATGAATTAAGAATCGATACAAGACAGATTATATGGAAGAGATGTCTTGATATGAATGACAGAGCTCTCAGAAACGTTGTTGTCGGAATGGGAAGTAAAGCCGACGGATTCGTTAGAGAGGATCATTTTGTCATAACCGTTGCTTCCGAGATAATGGCTATTCTTTGTCTTGCGGAAGATCTTAAAGATCTTAAAGAAAGACTCGGTAAAATAATTGTTGCTTATGATTTTGACGGTAATCCCGTTACAGCTAAGGATCTAGGGGCTGTTGGTTCTATGGCTGCTTTACTTAAAGATGCCATGAAGCCTAATATCATACAGACTCTTGAGCATACCCCAGCGCTTGTTCACGGCGGTCCTTTTGCAAATATCGCCCATGGATGCAACTCCGTAAGAGCTACAAAGACAGGACTTAAGATTGCGGATTACTGTATTACG
>JAEEGH010024912.1_pt1 | contig 12038 bp, 10 predicted proteins | sample 9134181 | NCBI WGS metagenome assembly JAEEGH01 (sample SAMN16246544, study PRJNA631951) | gut metagenome | biome: gut microbiome; feature: rumen; material: DP-attached | host: Bos | place: Iran: Karaj | collected 2018-10
AGTAAAAAATGATTAGTGTTCAGTGGTTCGCTACAGGTCGTCGTAAAAGCTCCGTAGCGCGTGTTTATCTTCGTCCCGGCAAGGGCTCGGTGATCGTCAACAAGCAGAGCGTCGAAGAATACTTTGATCGTCCGACACTGCAGATGGTCCTTCGTCAGCCCCTTGAACTCGTCAACATGACCGAGAATTTCGATGTGATCGTCAATGTTTTCGGCGGCGGCAAATCCGGACAGGCCGGTGCCGTTCTTCAGGGAATCGCCCGCGCACTCGTCAACTACGATGCAAAGCTTCGTTCCCCGCTCAAACATGCTGGTTTCCTGACCCGTGACTCGCGTGCCAAAGAACGTAAAAAATACGGTCTCAAAGCAGCACGTCGTGCTCCACAATTCTCAAAACGTTAATATTTTGTTCCTATTGCAAGAGACTCACGCGTGTGGGTCTCTTTTTTATTTAATTATCAGACGCTTGTTCTAGCCGTTAAATATTAAATTATTTATTGCGAATAATTAATGGTTGTTGTATATTATTAAAGCGCAAAAACGCGGTCCCGTAGTTTAACGGCTAGAACGAGCGACTGATAATCGCTAAATGGAAGTTCGACTCTTCCTGGGACCACCATTTAGCGATTTTATATTATTCGAATCAATTCGAGACTCCTGTAAATGCGCGCTTAGCTCAGCTGGGAGAGCATTTCTTTCACAGAGAAGAGGTCACAGGTTCGATCCCCGTAGTGCGCACCATTAACTGCCCCTGTAGTACAATGGCTAGTACAATTGACTTGTAATCATTAGATGGCCGTTCGATTCGACCCTGGGGCACCATTTGGAAAAATATACCGAGCATAATGGCTCGGTTTTCTTTATTTTAATAAATTAACTCTTTTATATGATTTATTAGATATATATAATTATTAAGCAACTGCGGCTATGGCGGAATTGGTAGACGCGCTAGACTTAGGATCTAGTAGGGCGACCTGTACACGTTCAAGTCGTGCTAGCCGCACCAGATTAATGAAAATACCCCTAAATTCTAAGAAATTAATTAGGAAATAAGGGGTTTTTCTTTAACTTTAAAATTAAATGCTATAATTAAAACATGCTGAAAGTCATATTCACTAACAAAGATAATTTGTTTAAAGAAGTAGATTCTTTTTGCTGTGAAGAACAAGTAGACACAATTATTGAAATAGATAGAAACATCAAATATCAAAAGCATCTTGGATTTGGTGGAGCACTTACAGATGCTGCGTGTATTTCATTTAATTATTTAAACGATAAAGATAAAGAAAAATATCTAAAACTATACTTCTCTAAAGAAGGGCTTAATTACAATCTTTTAAGGTATCCATTAGGCTCATGTGATTTCTCAACTCGTAATTATCATTATTTAAATAATGAAGATATAAATTCTTTAAGCATTGATTGTGATAAAGACCGCATTTTAATGTATAAAGAAATTGTAAAGTATCAAAAAGATTTAACAGTTTTTGCAGTTCCTTGGTCACCTCCAGCGTTTATGAAAACAAATGGTGAAATGAATCATGGAGGAAAACTTAAAGATGAGTATCGCTCCTTATATGCTGAAACGCTTGTTAAGTCAGTTAACTTGCTTCGTGAACAAGGTTTTAATATCAAAGTACTTAATATTCAAAATGAACCACTTGCAACTCAGGTTTGGGATTCTTGTATTTACACTGGTCAAGAAGAAGCTAGATTTCTGTCAGATTATCTATGTCCATGTATAGAAAAATGCGCAAAATCCAGTGTATTTTTGGGTTTATTTGATCATAATCGTGATGTTTTAATTTCTAGAATGAAGGAAACATTTTCTGAAAAACTCAAACCTCAAGATGTTAATTATCTTTGCTTCCATTGGTACTCACAAAAAGATTTCGAGCAGCTCGATTATATTCACGAACATTATCCAAATTTCCATCTTGTAATGACTGAGGGGTGTGTTGAATTATTACTCGATAAAAACCACCCTGTTGGCGACTTTTCTCACGCGGAAAAATATATACATCAAATCATTAATGATTTGAATCACTATGCAGAAGGCTACATTGATTGGAATTTATCTTTAAACATGAGCGGTGGTCCTAATCACGTGGGTAACTACTGCGAAGCACCTATCATGATTGATGAAAAAGGGAATATGAAAATCAATTATAGTTATTATGCAATTGCCCATTTTGCAAAGTTCATTTCCCCTGGTGATTGTCGAATTAAATGTAGTTCAAACAATAGCGATATAGAAGTCGTTTCATATCAAAATTCACGGGAAAACCTAATAATAATTGCTTATAACAAGAGTGACAATCCACATGTTTTAGTAAACCCATTCAATAGTGACGAAAAAATAAAGTTACTACCTCACTCAATTTATACTTTTATGCATAGAAATTAGTATTTGATTATTTATAAACTCGCGCTTACAATATATTTAAGAAAACGATTTCCTATGCACAATTATCATAGGTCATCTTACAAATGAATATCCATGGAGGAATTCAAATGAAAACAAAAAAAGTCTTTGTATTAATTACTAGCCTTGCTGTTTTAACTGCCGCTGCAGCCACAGCATTAGTACTTAATCTAAAAGGATCACGCGATCCAATTTTTGCTAGAGCAGGCATTGTAGATAATGGATCTTACACATTAACAGCTGCTAATTTTAGCGATGGTGAAGCTGACACTCAAGTCGGTGGAGAAAGATGGCATTATAGAGGCGTTTCAGTTTCTGGTAATGTCGTAACCGTTAGTGGTGGCTTATACACCATTACAAAATCTGGTCAATCAGCAAATGCTGGCAGACGTGGTAATGGTTACACAAGAATGGTGTTTGAAAATCTTAATTTAAGTGATGCTGTTGGTATTGTTTATCATGAATTTGATGTTAACTGGACCTTGAAAAAGGGCGGAAATGCCCTTGCAGCAGACAATGATTTAACCTTTGGTGGCTCAGTTGCAGCCGCTGATAGAAGAGGTGTTGAAATTGTTCAAGGTAATCCAAGCTCATTCTCATTTACATCTTTGACAATGTACTATGATTGTACAGATGTCACCCCACAAGTTGAAATTAATAATGATTCATTATCGGTGGGCGTTGGTGAAGATGGACAAATTACTGCTACACGTAGTGATGTCTATGATGGCGATGTTGTTTCATACAGCTGGTCTTCATCTGACGATAATGTTGCAACAGTTGCAGGAAGTGGCTTAAATGCTACAGTTACAGGTGTCGCAGCCGGTACTGCAACAATCACTGTTACTATGACGGTCAATGGCGAAAACTACACTGATACTGTTGGTGTTACAGTCACTGCAGCAGCAGCTCAAGTAGTTGAAATGTCAGTCTTAGATACAAGTAGAGTTGAAGGCGCAGGTATCTTCTGTAGATTTAATCCATCCTCAGCATCTATGACAGCAAGCGGCTTAGATGCTCTTACAGTAAGTGCAACTATGGAATTTGCAGATCCAGGAGTAAGCAATGATATTAACCATTATGTCTTACAAGAAAAGGGTGATGCTTCATATACAGCATATGTTGTTTGTGATAGTGCAGTTGGCTTAAATGGCGCATTCACAGTCACAGTTGATTTCAAGGATAATGGTGCAAATAAGATTTATAGAGCAGTATTCCATTTCAATGAAGGCGCTCTTGCTCAAGAACTTAATTTAAACATTGCTAGTGACACCGTCGTTGTTGGCACTCCAGCAACATTAACCGCAACAAAAGGTTATTATTTAGCAGGAGAACCAACATTTGAATTTGTTTCAAGCGATACTGATGTATTAACCGTTAGTGCTAGTGGAAACGTTGCTACACTTAATGGTGTTGCAGCAGGTACCGCAACAGTTACAGTTACAATGAGTTTAAACGGTGAATCATATGTTAAAGTAAAAACTATAACTGTTACTGGCGGAATGAATGAAGTTGCATTAACAATTACTAGTGCAGCATGGGGCGGAGCAGGATGTCAATTCTTCAATGATATGCAATTTGCCCAAGACGAAGGAACCTTCCAATTATCAGATTACTCAGTGAACGTTGAAGTTACTGGTGTTTCCTTCTCCTATTCAGGACTTGGCGCATGTTTACAAGGCGCAGCTATTTACTTAACATTTACAGCTGCCCCAGGACCAACCGATCAATACACAATTAGTTGTTCATTAGGTCGTGGTTCAAATCTCTATACATTTAGTGTTTCGTTCCTCGGAACAGACATGTTATAAGATTAATTAACATAGATACACGGGGGCGCTTCCGCCCTCGTGTTTTGCTTAAAAAGATATGGTTACAATAAAAGATATTGCAGAAAAATGTGGCGTTTCTCCTTCTACTGTTTCTAAGGTAATCAAAGATTACCCGACAATTCCTGAAGAAACAAAAGTGAAGGTTAGAAAAGTTATTGAAGAAACGGGTTACGTTCCTAATTTTGCTGCATCTTCATTATCTAGTGGTGTTTACAAAAGCATTGGTATTTTAGGATTTTTAAATGATAAGGAATCCCCATTATCAAACCATCTTTTCATGTCCATTTTGGCAAGTTTCCAAAAGGAAATGAACAAAGAAGGTTATGATTTGGTATTTATTGATACTCAAAATAATCAAACCCCAAAATCTTTCCTTTTAGATTGCGAAAGAAAAATGGTCGCAGGTATTTTACTCTTCGGAAATCTTTATGATTTAAAGATGCAAGAAGTTATGAATAGTAAGATTCCATGCATTGGTTTTGACTATGAAGGAGAAAGCATTAATTCTGTATACACCAAAGGTGAGAAAGCATTATATGATTTAACTTCTTACATTTTAGACAATGGACACAAGAATATTATCTTTGTTTCAGGTGATATGAATTCAATGACTGAAAAACGTATTAAAGGATTCACAAATGCACTTAAAGACCGTGGAATATCCTTAAATGATCATTCAGTCCTACATATTTCATATAACAACATTGAACAAGCTGAAGAAATAACATTAAAGATATTGAAGGAATATCCTGAAGTAACCGCGATTATTTATCCAGATGACATTACAGCATTGGTAGCAATTCATAAACTTAGAGAACTTGGTTATAAAGTTCCTAAAAATATGTCTGTAGCAGGATTTGATGGAGCGTTATTTACGTCTTATCTAACATATCCATTAACAACAATGCGTCAAGATACCAATAAGATTGGTACAGCATTAGCTAGAACCTTAATAGAAGTTATTAATAATCCTAGCGAACAACCAAAAGTAGTGGAATTCGATGCGACACTTATAAAAGGAAGAACGGTCGCAAAAATATAATTTAATGAAGAAGCGAGCAATCGCTTTTTTATTTCCTTGCGTATACATACGTTTGAGTGTAATATATAATTAAGGAAAACGATTTCCTAAATAGTCTATATAATAGGGATTCGTTAATATTTAGAGGATAGTTTATGAGTAAAAAACTAGTAATTCTCCCACTTGTTATGGTAGCAAGTGTTTTATCCATGACTGGATGCAAAAAACAAAATAATAGGGGAGACAATGAACTTTATATCACCGTTTATGATGGCGGATATGGAACAGAATGGATTGATCAAGTCGCTAAAGACTATGAAGCCAAAACTGGTGTAAAAGTTACTTGGACAGCTGACCAAAGTATCTTAGAAAGAATGGATACTGAAATTGAAAGTCCATCAAGTGATCTTTACATGTCTCACGATATTAGATGGCAAGAATATGCCGAAGCCGGACAACTTGAATGTTTAGATGATTTATATGAATCAGAAGTTGAAGGCACAGGCAAAACTTTCAAACAAAGATTATGCCAAGGCGCAGAAGAAGTGTCTAAGCTTGAAGATGGTCATTACTACAAAGTGTGTTATACACAAGGTGCTGGTGGACTTATCTACAATAAAACAATGTTTGAAGAACATGGTTGGTCAGTTCCAACTACTTATGAAGAACTTAAAACTCTTTGCCAAACAATTATTAATGCACATGTTGAAACAGATGATTTAGGTTACGTTGTTCCAATCGCCTGGAGTGGTGCAGATAGAGAATATTATTGGGACTATATCGTCTTTGAATGGTGGGCACAACTTGGTGGTGCTGAAGCTATTAGTAAATACAAAGCCTATTTAGGAGACAATGGTAAATACTCAACTGGTTATCAAGTTTATGATCCAGCAACTAACCACAAAGAATTCGTTCAAGCTTACAAACTTTGGCATGAACTTATTGCTCAAAATAAGACATTTAGTAATACAAACGCTCAAAATACAAAGCTTGTTCAAGCAAATAGTTTATTTGCAAGTGGACAAGCCGCTATGATTCCATATGCTCAATGGGCAAAATATGAAATTCAAAAGAACTCTGGCATTACATTTGATTTTGATGTCGCTATGATGAAGACCCCAAGAGTTGAAGGTGCAGTTGGTGACTTTAACTACAACGTTGGATTTGGTGATTCAATGATTATTCCAAAGGAAATTCCAGATACTTCAAAGAAAAATGCTAAGGATTTCCTTAGATATTTAGCAGGAAAAGATGGATGCAAGACCTTCGTTGAAAAAGCTAGAGGCGCATTCTTAGCCTTTGATTATTCAATTATTGATTTAGGTAATTTATTAAACGATACATACGTTGCATCTGTTTATAACAAACTTACACAATGCACAAATGTTAATGTTTGTTCTATGAATCCAGTTGCATATATTAACTCTGCATCAATTATGCCTTGGATTGGTAATACTTATTATTATTCTAAAGCATTTGCAGATCCAGAAAACGCAGAATATCAATACACTGCTGTTGGTAATTCACTTTACACTAAAGCTCAGAATGGATGGGCTTCTTGGGTTAGATTAGCAGGTAAATCGGCAAACGACTAATTTATTTTATAAATTAATATATGACTAAAATTGTTGTTGAACAAAATAATACAACAAAACGTCCTAGAAAAAGACGCTTTCTAAAAGCAAGTACAGTATTTGTTATTGTAATGCTTTCCTACAGCGTCCTACATTTCTTACTTATGTGGGTGGGTGTTAATTTTAACTCCATCCTTTTATCTTTTAAGTCATTTAACCGTAATGGTACATATTCTTGGTTAAGCGGAGATAGATTCTTTGAAAACTTCCAGATGATATTTACTAATATTAGTAAAGACGTTGATAACTATAAATCAATGTTATTATCATCTTTAGCTTTCTTTGTAGTTAGTTGCTTTGTAACTTTACCAATTGCCTTATTCTTTTCATATTTCATCTTCAAAAAGATTTTAGGTAATGGTTTTTTCAAAGTAATTTTCTTCTTACCAAGTATTATCCCGTTAATTATATTAACAACTATTTATTCAATCTCTGTAGGAGATAATGGTCCAGTTGGTCAATTACTCAAAGTATTTGGACTAAATCCTGCCAATTTATTCTTAACACATCAAAGTTCATCTTGGATGATTTGGATTTTCTGTGTGTGGGCTGGTATTGGTTATGATGTTATTTTATTGACCGCAGGTATGTCACGTATTCCAAGAGATATCTTAGAATCTTGTAAGATGGATGGTGTTCCTTCTTTCTTTGAATTCTTAAGAATTGTTATTCCATTAACATGGTCCACGATTACGACACTATTTATCTTTGGTATGATGTCAGTCTTTACTGTCTTCTTACAACCTTGGTATTTAGCACCTAAAGTAAATACAACTTGGACTATCGGCACAAACATTTACTTTGCATCAAAAACTGGTAGAGCATTAAATGCTCCAGCAGCTTTAGGTTTATTCTATTCAATTATCGGTGCTCCTATTATTGTTGGTACTCGTGCCTTACTTAATAGGTTCTTTGGGGAGGTTAGCTATTAATGGCGTCATTTGGTTATACTCTCCGTAAGAGTTGGAGAAAGAAAAGAGATGACATTCGTCAAGCTCGTTATACAAGACAGCATGATGTTCTTTTTAGAAGAAAAGGCGGCACAAAAGCCTTATTCATCATCATGTTTGTTATTTTAACAATCTTTGTCATTTCATTTATCTTCCCATTCGCATGGATCTTAATGAATTCATTTAAACAAACAAGTGAATTCGGTCTAAATATGATGGGTTGGCCAAAGCAAATGACATTTAAAAACTTTATTGATGCTTTTAAATTTAGAGATGCCACCACAAAGAATAAATCAATCTTAGAAATGCTAGGTATGACAATACTTATTGCGGGTCTAGGTACTCTTGTTACCGTCTTTACTTCTACAGCCGCTGCATATGTTGTTGCAAAATATAAATTTTTCGGTAGAAATGTCATTTTTGGTGTTGTCATCTTCTCACTTATTGTTCCAATCGTAGGATCACTTCCATCTCAAATGCAGATGATGAAAAATGTTTTACATTTAGACGGAACGGTAATTGGTTGTATTTTCATCTATTCAGGTGGATTTGGTGCGAACTTCTTACTTCTTTACTCATTCTTCAAGAACTTATCTTGGACATATGTTGAAGCCGCAAGAGTTGATGGTGCTAATGACTTTGTCATTTTCTTTAGAATTATTATTCCAATGGCTAAAGGACCAATTATTGCTATTTCAATCATTCAATTAATTGGTTTATGGAATGATTACCAAACTCCATCAATTTATTTACCAAAACACCCTACTTTAGCGGTTGGCTTACAATTCTTATTTGATAAGATGCAAACACAATCTTATCCAATGATGTTTGCAACAATCATCATTGCTATATTACCAATTCTTATTTTATTTACCGCCTTCTCTAAGACTATTATGGAGAATACATCTGTCGGCGGATTAAAGGGGTAGTTTGATTCTTTTAGAATCTCTCTATAAATTTCATATCTCAAAAAAGGAGGAAAAATATGAAAAAATTCAAATCTATGATTGCTGCTTTGGCACTTGGTGCCCTAACGCTTTCTGGATGTTCTCTTGAAGATTTGATGTTTTGGAAAAAGTTCGGAAATAACGAACAACAACAAAACGATGATCAAAAACAAGACGACAAGAAAGATGATCAAGGCAGCGGAGATCAAGGTGAACAACAAGGTGGCGAACAAGGTAGCGATGTTGTTAACGTTTTAAGTGTTTCTTTAAATTTAGAAAGCAAAACACTCGAAATTGGAGAATCATTCCGATTAACAGCAACTGTTTTACCAACAAACGCAACTAACAAAAACGTTACTTGGTCAGCAACTGGTGAAGGAATCGTTTCTGTTGATGATGGTTTAGTCACTGCTTTATCAGATGGTGAATCAGTTGTCACAGTAAGAACTGTTGATGGTGGAAAGACTGCTTCTTGTAGAATTACAGTTAATCCAGCTGTTGATCCAAACGCTAAACCAGAAGGCGCTGTTGATATGGAATACTCAACAGCAGATAACATTGGTGATCACGTAAACAAATGGTGTTACTTCAATGACCCAGAATGGTGGTCTGGTGCTTCTGCAGATATTAACCAAGCATATTCATATGAAGGTAAAGTCGTATTCGATTACACATATAAATCAGAATCAAGCCCAACCGCACAAGATTGGACAGTTCAACTTCTTAAGAAGGATACAAGCTTAACAAACGATGCTCCATATAAACTTTCATTTGATTTAAAGAGCAATAAAGCTGGTTCAATTAAAGTTAATGGTGAAATGAAAACAATCGTTAGTGGTGATAACCATATCGAAGTTTCATACATTGAAAACAATATTCCTTATGCTACAGGTTTATCATTCCAAATCGTTCTTTCATTAGCATTTGGTAGTGCAAGACTTGAACTTACAAACATTGCTTGGGCAGAATCAATTGCTGCTCCACAAGGTGTTGTAGTTAACGAAAGTGCTGGCGGTTACATTGTCGCATTTGCCGCAGTTGCAGGTGCAACAAGCTACAAAGCTTACTATGTCGATTATGCTACTGGTGATGATGTTGATAACGAAGTCGTTACTAATGGCGGAACATTAACAAAAGTCTCTTCTTTAGCAGAAGGTAAATACAAAGTATTTGTTACAGCATTTAAAGGTGAAGAAGAATCTGAGCGTTCATCATCATTTGGTGTTATTCAAATTGGTGATCCAGAAGCAGTTGTTCCTGCTGGCGGAGCAAAGACATTAATGGTATTTGGCGAAGAACACAATAACTCAACTGGTCTTCTCGCACTTCCAGATGACAAATTCGTTTATTGGAACGACCAATGGTGGTGTGGTTCAAATGTTACAGTTATTGCAGATGAAACATACACTGAAGAAGGTACAGTTCATGCTCAATATACAGTCGAAGGTTCATGCTCATTCTGTTTCCAAATTTTCTATAAAAATACAAGCTTAACCGCTGATACAACATATACTCTTTCCTTTACACTTACCTCTTTACAAGCAGGTACAGTCCAAGTTAAGGGTGCTAACGTTGCTCTTGAAGCAAACACTCCAAAGAACGTTACTGTTGATTACACAGAGAACGCTAATGACGCTTCATTCTCATTAGTCTTCCCATCATCAATGGGTAACAACACAATTTCATTTAACAACATCTCTTGGGTTGCTAAATAAAATAAATATTTAAATATTTCGAGGCTAAATTTATGAAACGAGTAAAAATAATTGTTTTACCTATGCTTCTTACTGGTCTCTTAGTAGGATGTAGTTTCCAAGACTTTCTAGGTTTATTTAAGAAGAAAAGTAAACTAGCTACCGGCGAAAGAATTTACACTGAGCGTATCTTATTTGATACATCAGATAATTCTGGTTCTAACGCGAGTATTAAATTAGATTATGCAAGCGATAAGGATAGCGTTACTTCTGTTAAGATTGGTAGAGAAGAATTAACATACGCTTTTTCTAAAAAAGTATTAACTATTTCTGGGGAAAGTCTTAAAAAGGTTGGTGCAGGCGAAAAAACTGCCACCGTCCAATTTAAAGACGGAAAGAAAAAAACAGTCGATATTTTTAATGCTACAAAATTCATTAAAACTGCCCAAGACTTCCAAGGAATTGGCGCAGATAAAAAAGCATGTGAAGGATATTACGTCTTAGCAAACGATATTGACTGTTCTTCCATTTCGAATTTTGAACCAATTGGTCAATATTTCGAAGAAACTGACCCAACAAACTTCTATTTCCACGGTATTTTAGATGGAGATGGATTTGCAATTAAAAACGTAAATTGTTCCTATTCTGATAGTCCAAATGGCGTTTCAGATCAACAATACGCATCAAATTACGATGTTTATTCAGGAAGTCCAAAATTTACAAACGAAGCTCACCAAGCTGGCGATAATATTGGTATTTTTCAAGTAATTGGTAGTTCTGGTGTTGTCCGTAATATTTCATTTGATAATTGTAAAGTCCATGGCAGAACCATTGTTGGAGTTATCGCCGGAAATGTTAAGGGCAAGGTTGAAAACGTCCTTATTAATTCAAATTGTCAGGCTAAGATGGACACCCATTTCTATGATGACGATTGTAATGTTGGTGCAGCATTTGGTATTGTCTCTGATACTGGCAATGTTAAGAACATTATTAGTTTAACCTCCAACGTAAATGTTCTCGGAATTTATGAAGACTATGGTCCAGATTACAATGGTAAAGCTGGAAATGGTTGGGATCATCCTACTGATGCAAGTCAAGAAGCTAACTGGTGGAGATTCGCCGGAGTTAGCAAAAGACTTCCAAATAGTGAAACTATGCTTGTTGACAACAACGGCAAACAATCAAATGGTGTTTATTCAGTCGTTGGAAAATGCTGGGGTCAAGTTAAAGATTCAGTTGGTGCTGCATTTAAAGTAACACCTTATGGTGAATCCCAATTTGATGTTGCATTTGGACATACTCACACTGCAATTAACAAACCAACATCTGGTGATGCAGATTTAGGTTCAATTGAAAATTGTGGAGTACATTCATTAAGTGAACTTAAAAATGTCTCAACGTTTAGTTCTTATAATTTCAATAGTTCTATTTGGAACTTCACTGATGGTTCATTCCCAACACTCAAACAAAATATTTATCGTTTCGAATTAGCTAAGTAGATTTAAAAGTTAGGGTGGGGCATTTTTTGCCCCGCCC
>JAEEGH010024915.1_pt1 | contig 12037 bp, 6 predicted proteins | sample 9134181 | NCBI WGS metagenome assembly JAEEGH01 (sample SAMN16246544, study PRJNA631951) | gut metagenome | biome: gut microbiome; feature: rumen; material: DP-attached | host: Bos | place: Iran: Karaj | collected 2018-10
TTTGCCGCTACGCTGAATATCTTGTCCTTGAAATTTAATTCTCTTTCATTTGCGTTAGCAAAAATAAGCTTTTCCATTTAAAACATCTCCTGTTTTCATCTTACAATAATATGAACAGGCAGCCTGCCGCATACCTGTCCATATATTATATCAAATATTTCCCGTTATTACGAGTTTAATTTCGTTCTTCCGGTCAAAATCTACTTAACCATGAGCACCAGCAGACGCTGAAGTATTGTCGCAGTCTGCCCGCGCGTGATATTTCCGGCCGGGTCGATGTGTCCGTCATAGCCCTCAATCAGACCTGAACGCACTCCATAGCCCATAGATTCATAAGCCCAGCCCGCAACGCTGCCCGAATCCTCGAATCCGGCAAGCCCCATTGCTCCGCCTTCATCTCCTTTGAGGATTCCGACAAGCACCGACAGACGATGAATCATTACCATCGCCTCCTGGCGCGATATTTCGTTACTACCGCCAAAGCTTGCGCCTTCGCCGCCCTTTGCGATGCCAAGGCCAAATGCCATCCCCGCAACGTTTCCGAACCACTCTGTCCCTCTGACATCACTGAAATGCACACTTCCGGAAAGCTCTGCCGCACTGTATCCCGCACTGCCCAGCCTATCGTAAATGCCGTCAAGCCCCACTACAGCCTTCTCTCCGGGCACTGCTCCGCCCGCAAGAGCATAAACTCTGAGAAGTATCGTCGAAAACTCTGCTCGCGTAATTCCCGCATCACCTGCAAAGCCAAAGGCGCTACGACCGTTCATCAGACCCAGGCGGCCGGCAAATGCCGCAGCATCCGCGAACCATCTGTTTTCCGTATCGGTGAACCTGATGCCCGTATCCGTCCTTTCGATATCCGCCTGCGAGGCAGCTACATCGGTTATTACAAGTCTTCCGTCAATTACAGTGCCTGCAACTTCAATCTTTTCAGCCACTGCGCCGCCTGTCACCGCACTGCCGCTTGTAACACCTTCTCCACCGGCTATGCCCGAATCACCTGTGCCTGCACCTGCGCTGCCCGATGATCCACCGCTGTGCGACGGAGAAGACGCCGGAATCACAATCGCGCCTGTTGTCACAATCAGATAATTGTCATCGGCGCTCCAGGTATAAGCTCCATTCGTTGTGGTCACGCCCGCAGCTGTCGCCCAGTGGAGGCCTTCTGCCAAAGTAAAGCTTCCGCCTGCCCCAAGGCCTGCAATATGCGCTGCGCTAAGTACCGCACCGCTGCTGATATTTACAGCACCGGTTGCCTTTATCGCATAAGTATCTTCATGGGCGGTGCTGCCGCTTATTACTGCTGACTCTGCATCCGTTAGTGTGAATGAAGCGCAGTCTATTCCTATACTGCCTGCTGACGCATTGCACAAAGCTATATCGATGCTTCCGCCTTCACAATTAAAATTGGAGCATCTTAGCACTTTGGCGCTGCCTGTTGCCTCAGCTGCACTCAAGTCAGCATTAAAGCTTGTATTATTAAATGATAAATTACCGGTGTCAATTAAAGTAATATTTCTAAATTGATTATCAAGTGTTATATCAAACGAAGAATCGGTCACAGTAACTGCAGAGGCTGAAATTGCCGAAGCATCGCTATTTGCACCTGTAATTACCAGGCTGTAACTGCTGTCATTAAAAAGTACCGTGCCAGCCGTATTAATACGCCCACTGAAATTGCTTGCGTCTGAGACAGTCACATTGTCAGCCTTAAGATTCAATACCGATGCATTCGCTCCGGTCATAGTAAAATCGCTGTCTGCAAGGATGTCCTCCGCTTGTATAACAGCATTCGCAGCGGTAAAACCTGCTAAAGCGCGAATACCATAGCTTAGCTCCAAGCTGCCTCCACCGGCATTATCGGATTCCGCCGAAAGACTACCTCCATTAAGCAAGATACTATCCGCATAAAGGCCGTAGCTTTCAGGCTCAACGCCCGATCCGCTGCCGATATATGTCGCTTGCCCTGCGCTTGCGTCAATCCTGCCTCTGCCATATATGCTTATATTCTTGTGATTGTTTGTATGATTGCTCTGACTAACATCAATTCCCGCATTTACACCGAAGGAAACAGGATGATTTGACGGATTGCTTCCGGTAGCCCCAAGCTGTGCATCTCCTCCTTCTGCAATGAGACGTGCATCCGCTCCGACACTGACATTACCCGAACCCGTATATACTGCCATCGAATAAGCGTGTCTGTCTTCCGCTGTCACCGCATCGCCCGCATAAGCTGAAAGGACTGCGCTGCCGGTAATCGTCACATCACTTGCCACACATACACCATATGATTCCGCGTCAGAGTCGGTGGAAACAGCATTCTGCCCATAGGCTTCAACTACGGCATTATCCCTAACTGTCAGGCCGCCACCCATAAGGTAAATCCCGAACGATTGTGTACCGCTATGGCTTGTTGCACTCTCATCTTCAGCGCCATATGCCTTTAATCTGGCATTGCCACCGATAATGAGATTACGCCTTACTGCCACGCCTCCGGTGTTATTTACCATGCCCGTAGGATGTTTAAGTGCATGCACCTCAAGAACTCCGGAGCCTGTGATGATTAAGCTGCTATCGCTGTTATTCTCGTCATCTATTCCGAAAACATAGCTCTCGATATAATTATTTCCGTTTAATTCGATTATTGTGTCGCGATTTGCCACTATTGCAAGAGCCCCTGCAGTAATTACAGCATCCTTAAGCACCAGCCTGTTCTCAGTCCCATCAAAATATGAATTATAATTTTCGGCATCAGCGCCTACCGTTGTAAACGCCCCTGCATCATCGTTTATATAATAAACATCATCAGTAAGCATCGCTACCAGGCTTGGCGAATTACTCGCAAAGCTCATTATTGCGACTGCATTATTCTGATCTGCATAAACCGCCTCGGCATCAAACACAAACGGTGTCATTCCGGCCATCAGACATATAACGAGTATATAGCTTAAAACCTTTTTCATATTATCCACCTATTCCGCAGAGTAAACTCTCAAATGCATGTTTGGGAGAGTAAAGCTGCCTCCCTCGTAGCTCTGGCTTACCATATCATCGGTTTCGTTGAATCGAAACTGAAGTATAACATCTGTTGTGACAGCTCCCGCAGTAATACCTTCCGTCAGTGCCAGCGGGCCTGCGCTGTCATCCCACTCGGCAAGTTCTTTGCTGGATAATAATTGGTCGCCGACGAGCACATTTACGGTCACATACTTTTTTATGTCTTCCGGACTTGCATCACCATACTCGGTGAGCTGAACATCGAAAAATGATTCAAGATCACCTGTGCTTGTCACAGCAAGCTTGTAGGTATAAACCTGTCCCGGTGCCAGATTGTTCATCCTGATATTCGGAAGCTCCAGAACCTCTTCATCAAGCTCAATACCTGAAACGGTTACCGGATTAGCCTGACCGAGCCCGGGAGCGAGGGCTGTAAACACCGGTGTGTACACACTTTCATTAGGATCGGTATCAAGCACCCCGTCATGGTCGAAATCCATGCCTTCATAGAATCCGATGTTCATCTCCACATAGCCTGTCTGAAACTCTATTGAAAGCAGAGTACCTCCTCTGAAAAACCATGTGTATGTGGTAACCGCCAGCATAATACCAACCGCAAGAAGCATTACAAGCGATGCGACAACGCGTTTATCACGGATTACTTTTTTAATTGTAAGCTTTAATACATCGCTCAAAGCATCACCTCATTTAGCATTAATTATCCGGATCTACAGCCTGAACATTCAGTCTGCCTGCGGTTACCTTCTGTTTCTGGAAGGAATTGATTTTTAATGTTCCTCCCGGAACTGTAATTTCTCGATTAACCGTTACCGTCAAATTCAGATACATAACTTCATAATCGCTGTGATCCGTCGGCCAGCGATATCTCTGTACGAGCTCGAGTATGTCAAGAATCGATTCATGATCTGTTGAGCTCAGCGGTATAGGCTGACCTGTAACCGTAACGGATTCATCCGTATCTGTCGTTCTGATATCAATGGTTATAAAGCTTGATATATCATAACCGACTCCACCCACAGTAATAACTCGGGGCGGCCTGCCGTCGTATCCTTCGACGCCTACGCCGATTAGCTTTATGTAAAGTTCCTTGTCTTTGCCGGAGTATCTTTCAACCTTTATCTTTACCGTGGTGGAATCACCCGGTTTTAATCCCGTAAGCTGCAAGTCGCCTTCTTCAAGAACATCGTCATAAGCACCTGTCTCGGGATTAGCTCCCAAAAACGTTACCGGGATATTGTCTTCTACAAGGAAATTCAGGGCGGTTATATCTGAATGTGTCATGTTAACCATCCAGGCATAGGTCGCAGCCATGAGAAGGAGTGCCAAAAGCATCATCATAATTATTGACTTGTGCATACCACTCTTCTTTTTCTCCATTAATCAATTTCCTCTTTTTCTGATACAAAGGATTTACTCGCTCGCTGAGTCTCCGGATATATTATATATATTTGCATCTGCACCTGAAATATCAATGCTTTCGGAATTAATTGCCGCCTCCGTGCCTTCAAATACCCCGCTTTCCATATTCAGCATTTCAGGGCTCATCATAAACATCCTCGTAGGCGCTGTTTCGCTGTAGACTATGTCTATGAAAGGCGTATATTTTATGGTGATTTCATATTCCAAAACTGTTACCCAGCCATAGCCTGTGTTGAAAAGACCACCTGCACCGTCCTGTAGCATTCTGGATATCTGCACATTATAGCGGAATCCGTCTGCCAACCTTGTTTCAACCATTTGTAGCTTTGGCGGCGTATTTTTGTTTGTATTCTCAAGGACCTTCATACCCATGGTTGAAGGCACCGGAACTGTGTCATAACTGCTCCACCAACCAAAGCTACCACCCGGATATGCTACCTCCTGCTCCTTGCCAAACACAGTCTCTGCCAGAAATTCGGTTCTCTGTGCCGAAGTACCTCCTGCTGCAGGGTTAAACAGCGGATTAACGGTAAGCTGCTGGTATTCCATGCCAATCAGAACTTTAGTGCCCTTTGCATATGCATCATTCGAGCCTTCACCGCTTGAATATGAATAAGTACCGTTTCTGTATACATTCTTCACATCCACTCCGTTTGCAATGGCAGAGCTGAATATTGCTCCGTTGAAAGCACCGGTACTGCCGTAAAGTGCTTCCCTGATATCGTTTATAATACCTGAGAATATACCCGTATATGTACGCACATTCTGGTCATTCACGTACACCGTTTCAAGCGCAGGGAACGAGTCAAGGTAATAAAACCTTTCAATCATATTATTATCCAGCCACAGCACACGAAGTCTCTCCATCTGCGATTTTCCCGTTCCGTCGTTTCGCCAGATTGAGCTCATTTCGGACAGCTCATTTTCTCCCAAATCCACTTCCTCAACATTGGCCATTGCCGAAAGCGGCTCGAGCGAAATGGATGATGACACCGAATTCCTCAGTCCGATTCTCTTTGTATTTGTCAGTAGCCTGATACCTGTCAGATTTGTAATATCCGCAGTTACCACTCCGCTGCTGCGAAGTGTCGGGATGTCAAAATTATCATTCTGTACTGTCAGGTTTACACTCGGTATTACTCGAATCGTAGATCCGTCTAAAGCCGAACATGTCGTACCGCCGTAGGTGCTGTACATCGCATTAAACAGCTGGTTATCAGGGACTGCACGCGAATTTGAAGCATCACTCACGATTCCCTGAATCGTAATTTCGGTATAATAATAGTCATCGAGTGTGAGCGTCAGCTCTGCCTCCTCTGCCGGAGTCAGGTGTCCGTTCTCTGCAATAAGCTGCGCGCGACGAGCATTCTTACTGCTGCCGGAGGTGTTGATTCTCGACCATTCCTGACCATCAAATGAATACCAGTAGTAAATTCTGAACTTGTAATCGTCTGTCGTCAGTCTCTTCGGATCTATCGCAAACACATCATCGCTGCGGTAAAGTCCGGCATTGTCCACTTCAGGATCATACACATGGTTCAGCGAAACATACTGCGTCGCACCCGTGTCCACATCCTCTATCTGATACTGAACGTAAGGCTTTCTGCCGTTCGTGTTTGCCGGCATCGTGAACGATTTATATGTATAACTGTTATCTGTTTTAAGCTGCTTTAACGCATAATCGAGCTGCTTGTAGTAAGGATAGAAATCCTGCTCCACTCTCGGATTATAGTGAACACGGATAAACTCCATGCCTATCTGCGCACTTTCACCACTGCCGTATGAAAATGCCGCCTTCAGATAATAGTCCGGCGTCTCTGTATCCAATGTTCCCCATGCGGATTCCTTTACACGCAGGAGCAGACCGCCTGCATTTTCAACAACCTCATAAGGAGCATCTTCCTCTTCAAATGTATATTCAAACTTAGTCGGCGTAACATCTATGCCGTTAACTCTGACCTGACCGCTCGTGACGAGCCGGTACTGGGTATATCTGTACACATCTCCAACCTGCGATTCAAGCTCGATTGTCAGGTTCTGATTCTCATAATCTTCGCCAAGGCCGGCCTTTAAGATGTCCCTCGTTGCAGATGCCGCATCCGAATCATTCATTATAAAAATCCTGATTTCTCCGCAAGGCGCATAATCGTTCATGCTCGAGTAAACGCGCAGCCACGCATAACGAGTCTCCACGTCAACATTCGTATTTAACAGATACTGCCTGTTTCCGTTAAACGGCTTTAATAGATACGGCGGGTCACTCTCCGAGTAGTTTCTCAGGTCGCTCAGGCATGTGCTGCCCGGTGCGCCGCCCGCATCGTTAAACACAGCATAGCTGACACTGCTGGCATTTCCATTCTGCAGAGGGTATGAAAAGTCCCCCGGCAGAACCATTCCGTCGCCGAAATAGTAAGTATCCGTCGTCTCACCTTTGTACATGGAAAGCTCATCGCATACCATATTGAACATCGCAGTTCCCCACGCCGCCTTCTGGTCAAGCGTGATTATATGCACATCCCAGCTCTGCGAATAAGTACTGCCCGTTTCGGCAAATCGCAGAGCAAGAGTTATCGTCACATCTGAGTTTATACCGCTTTGTGCCGCCACCACTCCCGCATCACTCAACACGGAAGTATTGCTGCTCGAATAGCTCAGCTCTATACCGTCAAAGCTCTGATAGTGCAGCGGTAAATCCACAGCATCATAGAAATATCCGCGGTTTTCTCCGCCAAGGATCTTTTGACCCACAAAGCTGAATACTATAGCCGCCATGCTGGTCTCGCTCGGCCCGTTTAGATCAAGCACTACATTTTCATCAATGTAGTCAGCCACATCACCGATTTGCATATGTGCAAGGTCAATCCAAACCTTTCCTTCGCCGGTGATTTTGCCGGTGCCGCCCACAATCTCAAACACACCGTTATATCCGTTTCTAAAGATAATCTCATGCCCGTTCAAATCGATATTGTGATCTCCGAGATCGAGCGCACAATCCGCCGTTACCATCAGATTTGTCGTAAGCGTAATGTCGTCCGTCAGTGCTATTACCTTTCTGCCCGACGCATTGGAAAAGCGATTAGGACTGTTAAACGCCGAATCCACCGCAGCAGCGCGGAGTGCGAACTCATTTCCAACAAGCTCCACATTGCTCGTCTTTGCACCGACTGCCTCGCTGACAATGACAGGGCTGACATTGCCTACCCTTCCGAAAAAGGCAAAGCAGGTAGCGGTACTCGCAAGCATTGCAAGCACTGCTACAATAGCTATTAACTTGTAAATGCGTAGGCTTTTTAACATAACCTGCCTTACCTTTCAAAAATCAATCAATTATATTTTTACTGTACTACATCAAAGAAGAAGCATCTTGCACTTGAAACGGATACGGTCGTATTTGAAGTTGTATCCGTCTCCGGATCGTAAACTGTCGTAGGGAATGATGTGGTTCTGACTACATGCCCCACAACAACTTCATTTCCCACGCGAGCATTCGAAAGATCTATCTGCCATCCTTCATATATTCCGTCTCTGTCTCCGCTTGCTCTTTCATTTACCGTCACATTGTTTGTGCCTCGAGCCCAATAGTCCTCCCATCCGGTGCCAAAGAAGCCATCTGCAGTGAACCCGTTTGCAGTTCTGCTTTCAAGCATTACCTTCGGAAGCCATACATAGCCTGCAGACTTCGAAGCCTGCCCGATTTCGGTATATTCAGCATTCGTGTAAACCAGCTTTCTGTACTGCCTGTATGCCTCCGGATACTGCCACAGTGCGAACGGCGGCTCGTATATGCTGCCATCTGCCTTTATTATCGTAGGCTTTGCACCGCTGTGCGCATCACGATATTTAAAGAAAGCATAAGCATATGCCCACTCATTATAAAGCTCTTCACATGCGGTTCCCTCTGCATTCATGTAGCTGAGGTTATCACAGAAATTCGCAATTACCGTTACATGATTTATTCCGCTGTTTCCCGAAATATCCAGGTGCTCCAGATTCGTCAGTGTTTCAAGCGGGTCAATGTCGGTTATACTACAGTTTGCGATATCAAGATGCTCCAGATTCGTCAGCTTTTGAAGTATCACCACTGTGCTGTTTCCTACCGAATTCTTCGGAGAAGGCGCTCCCGAAATGTCGAGAGTGGTCAGCCCCGTAAAATACTTCAGCGGCCACAGATTATCATCCGATAAATAGCAGTTTTCAATGCTGAGAGTATGCACGCTTGCAACATCCCTAGTAAACACATAGGAGGTGTGTGCATCAGGAAGCCCCGCAGCTATGCAGGCACTTCTGACATGGCCGAACACTTCCTGTCCGTGCGACACATCGCTTTCGTCAAACATATCCGCACGAAGTATGCCCGGCAGCAGGAATTGCAGATTTCTGCGGTCCTGAGGAGTTGAATCAATCCAGTCACCGATGGAGTTTTCCTTTCCCGCAAACGGTGTATCAAGTGAAACGATGATATTCAGGTCCTGATTGTCGGACTTTAATTTCGATATGTCTATCGTTAGGTCGTAATATGCTATCCCTGATGTGCTGGCTGTGCGGCCTTCTATCGTCTGTACACCCGAGCTTACAAGCCTTGCTGCGGAAAGTGCATCGCTCGTATTCGTGTATTCGATTTCGAGCGTTCCCGTCTTTGCAACGTCGTAATCGCCGTCGCTGTCGCCGGCCCCCGTTACATCGTTTGGAATTATATATTCAATCGGGTGGAAGCCTGCAGTGTATTCGAACAGGTCACCGTTTTCGTCATAAGCATACGCCGTTGCCTCGTAGTAAGCAGGCAGCCTCAAGGTCCTTGGATAGCCGTAGCTTTGACAGCTCATTCGGTCATAAAGGTCCACAGGAACTTCCCATGACGGTGTCTGCGCAGAAGGCGGCACTGTCTGAGCCATTATACTGCTTTGAACATACTTTAGTATGTCATCTGCTGTCGTATAGTCATCAAGGTCAATGATTACGGCAATCTGACGTGTGATCACATTGTCTCCGTCTGCTGTCGTACCCACCAGTTCAGGCGGCGCATCAAAGGTTACCGTTACATTTATATACGCAAGGAATGTGTTCGAAATCGAGTAAAGGCGCAGTGCCATTCCGCCCTCTCCCGCAAATTGCAGGAAGCCCGTGAAGTTGTCTGTATCTCCCGGATTCTGCCCCGGAATGGAATACGACACATTTGTTATATTGAGGTCGCGTCCGCAGGCTCCGACATCCTTATAGCTGTCCTTGTCCCAAAGCTGGTGATCCTGAGGCAGCAGATTGAACTCTATCGCACCGATATGTGCGAGGTAGTAGCTCATCTTTTCCTCGTAGGAATAGCCCTTTACAGTCACCTCATATGTGCGGACTGCACGGAAATCGTTTATCGTATAAATTGCCTGCAATGTCACAGGTGTATCCACCCAAGGCGATGTATAGTTACCCGTCTCATCGAGAGTCGCAGGGTCAGAGCTGTACCATTCAATGTGGCAGTTATATCCCTTTAATCTGGTTGGAAGCAGTACATCATAGTAAACAATGCCGCTTGTCAGATACGAAAGATATTTTGTCTCAATTTCGCTTACGACCTCGTCGATTTCGCGTCCACTGTCAGAGCCGAGGCTTCCGATAATTTCAAAGATAAGTGCTCTGCCGCCTATGTTAACGACACCGTTCATGTTTCTCTCTGCAGTCGGCGTGATTGTGCCGGCAGACTGATTGTATCCCACGTAGCTTTGCGCGCTTATCGAAAGAGCATTGCCATATGCACCGTAGCCCGCAAGGAAGCTGTTCGTTTCGCCGCTCTGCACGCCGCCCTTTACTGCGGCCTGCGCCTGCGGTCTGATGTAGCCTTCATAGAGTGTGCTTAACGTTTCGGCCGAAGGGCTGTAGGATGCAGTATTGATCCTGCCGCTGTAGCCCGCAAGGCCCTCGCCTGCTATGTAAGCGCCACTTCCCTGAAGCGTGAATGACGAAGAACCGGTAATGCTGCCATCTCCACAGCTGTCATGCAGAATCAGTATTCCGCTCCCGGAAGTTCCGTCCTTTACAGTAAGCTGTGCCGCACTCATATTCAGCGTGTGCCCGTTCAAATCCAGATGAAGCGCGCCTGTGCTGGCATTTGCCCCATCAAGAGTCAGTCTCCTCATCCCAAGGTCAATGTCCGCGCCGACAATTACTCTGTTTTGGGTAAGCTTTCCAAAATTAGAAAGAAGCACTACCTGTTCGAAGTCGTCCGCATTGTAGATTACCGTTTCATTTTCGAGATGAATCGTTTCGGCGTAGCCTCTGACATTTATGCGCGCACTCCTTGCCTCTGCCGCATCTATAGCCGAGGCTCCGATGTGGTATTCAAACCTCAATGTATGCTCCTGTGCATCGCCCGGAACAATGAAAAATCTCTGATCGTCCAAAGTGTCCGCACCTGCGGGCACAAATGCCGGAATAGAAGCTCCCTCATCAAAGGTTCCAAGTCTGCCCGTTGTCAGCTCCGAAAGCATACCCAGATATTCATCATCCCAGTAAACTCCGAGATAAGCTGAAAGCCTGCTTGCTTCGGTATCCCTTTCTATTGTAAAGAAATAGCGCAGAGGAATATTTCCCTGATTGCGTACTCTTAACGTCAGTTCCTGCGAGTCGCCCGGATTTCTCAGCGCACTGCCATCAAGCGAATATTCAAACGAAGTGTCCGCATTACCGAACGAAACAGCAACATCCACATTCGTTCCTGCCTCGAAAAAGGCGCGTGTAGCAGGAATCATTGCCAACATCAGAACAATCAAAGCAAGCGCGGTAAACAGAATTTCCGCGCGCTTTTTTGTGATATTCAGTTTCACTGCCAGGCTCTGTACCATCAGCTATTCTTCCTCGTCCTTTTCATCACTTCGGCCGCTCCTCTTTTGTTCTTCGAGGGCTGCCTCTTCTTTCAATGTCTCTTTGTATATTTTCGCAACATCCTTTGCGTTCAAGGCAAATATTATTGCCAGCGGAACGACTATCACCAGCAGCATGCCGAGCCTGCTCGACACTATCTTTGCCAGCTTTCCGAAAATCGATGATATTCCGATTACTCTTCCTATCAAATCCTCGCCAAGTACCGCTACCGCATCGGAGTTTACATTTGCATCGCCCTTTGTTTCAAACTGGTACTGTCCATCCAACTCCTCGATGCCTATTACCCTGTGGGTATTAATCTGTCCGCGAATGGATTCGTCGCGCGAATAAAATGATATGATATCGCCCTCGGCAACATCTGCAGGTTCGCATTTCTTTACCAGTATCACGGATCCCACCGGAATCTCAGGCTCCATCGAGCCCGAGACAACCACCATGGCAGACATTCCAAACATCTCAGGCGCCTTGCCCTTTTCGGTGGTAAGTATCGTAAAGACTGCCATTATGGTAAAAAGTACCGCTATCACAGTTATTATTGTCGCTATGGTGCTTCTGATCTTTTTACCCATGGTTCCCTCGGCTTATCTTTTCTTTCTACATTTCATCATCGAAATCTATGATATCGACCGCGCCGTCGTAGGCGTTGCCTGCCTCGAGCTTTTCAAGCTCGGCAGCGGCCTTGGCCGCTACGGCGCGCTTGTCCTCGGCTGCCTGTCTTGCGGCCTCC
>JAEEGH010024916.1_pt1 | contig 12037 bp, 7 predicted proteins | sample 9134181 | NCBI WGS metagenome assembly JAEEGH01 (sample SAMN16246544, study PRJNA631951) | gut metagenome | biome: gut microbiome; feature: rumen; material: DP-attached | host: Bos | place: Iran: Karaj | collected 2018-10
GAAATGGAACACGCAGGAATTGTATTCTTTGCCGACATGGATAACCTCAAGAAAATCAACGATACATACGGCCACGACGCAGGTGACGAAGCAATCAAGCTGCTTGCCGAAATTTTCAAAATGGTATTCCGTTCAAATGACGTAATAGGCCGCCTTAGTGGAGATGAATTTGGTATTGTTGCTCCTGGTATGGTAATTGAACATGTTCCTTTAATCCGCAAAAAAATTGATGAAACCTGTAAAAAAGAATCAAAGCGTCTAAAGCTTCCGTATACACTTTCGGTCAGCGTTGGTTATGCAAGCCTTGAAAAATCATCACTTCTCAAGCAGCTGATGAGCGAAGCTGACGAAATGCTCTATAAAGAAAAGAGAAAGAAGCATGGCAGACGAAAATCTTGATTATTATCTGTCTGTCTTAAATGAACAGCAAAGAGAAGCTGTTGTTCACGAAGGTTCCCCGCTGCTTATTCTTGCAGGTGCGGGCTCTGGAAAAACACGAGTAATCACAACAAAAATTGCATATCTCATCGGGCAAAAAGAAATTAACCCGTATTCTATTTTATCTGTTACATTTACAAAAAAGGCCGCCAACGAAATGCGAGAGCGTGCTGTAAGAATGGAGCCTCTTGCAGAGCGTGCACAAATCAGAACCTTTCACTCATTCGGTTCCTGGTTTCTGCGCAAGTACTATCAGGAGTCGGGGGTAGAGCAGTCGTTTACTCTTTATGATGATGAAGACATGGCAATTCTTATTCGTAAGATTGAGCCTGCACTTTCACAAAAGGAATCGCGTCTTGTAGCACATCAGATTGCACTTGCAAAGGATTATTGTCTTGGCCCGCAGGATGATCTTTCTATTGTAGCAAGTGAATTTGACCTGCCTGATATTTATGCAAAATACGAGGAGCGACTTCGTTCAACAGGCAATGTAGATTTTGGCGACCTCATAATGATGCCCGTAACAGTAATGGATGAGTGTCCTGCAATTGCTTCGCAGATTCATACGCGTTTCAACGTAATCATGGTAGATGAGTATCAGGACTCGAATATTGCACAGTACAAGCTGCTTCAGAAAATCTCTGGCGTTCAGGAAGGTTATCAGAATTACGTATGCGTCGTTGGTGATGATGATCAGTCAATTTATAAATTCCGTGGAGCCGAAGTTCAGAATATCCTTACGTTCTCTTCAAAGTTCCCGGGCACTCAAGTTATCCGCCTTGAACGAAATTACCGTTCTACTTCCGAAATCCTTGCCGCTGCTTCACTTGTTGTAAACAAAAACAGTGATCGTCTTGGAAAAACTTTAATTGCCGACCGTGGGGAAGGAGGCATGCCTGTGTTAGCATACCTTCCGGATCAGAATGCCGAGGTCGCTTTTTGTTCAGAGTTAATTCAGAAAAGCGTAGAGAAGGGCGGTAAGTATTCAGACTGGGCTATACTATATAGAACAAATGCGCAGTCTCTTGGCTTTGAAAAAGATTTTCTTCACAAGCATATTCCTTATGTTGTTGTTGGTTCGCTTAAGTTTTATGAACGCGAAGAAATTAAAGATGCCTTGAGCTACCTTGCCTTGTGTGCAAACCAGAAGGATGAAATTTCATTCAGACGTATAATCAATAAACCTTCTCGTGGTATTGGTGATAAAACTCAGGATAAGATTTTTGATAAGGCTCGTATTACGCTCGAAGACGGTCAGACTTCTTATAACAGTCTTATAGTAACTATTGAAGCTATGCAAAAGGATGGTGAGTTTAGTAAGAAGGCCTCTGAGGGCGCCGAGGCCTTTATAAAAATGTACAAGGATCTTACCGCTGCCTTTGATAAATCTAAAAAGCTTTCGGATTTTATTGAGCGCATGATAAAAGCTTCGGGCCTCGACGAATATCACAAGGCAAGTGATGAGGTTGAAGGAACTCAGCGTCTGCAAAACCTTCAGGAGCTTGTAAACAGTGCTGTTCCTTATGAGTGCAGTATAGAAGGTCTTATTGCCTTCCTTGATGCAATCAACCTGGACCGTGCCCTTGAGCTTCAGGCAGAGGAAGCTGGCGAAGATTCTGTTACTCTTATAACTCTGCATAACACAAAGGGCCTTGAATACAATAAGGTTGTAATTACGGGACTGGAGCAGGGGGTATTCCCGCGCGAAAATAAAGTTGGTGCCGACCTTGAAGAGGAGCGCAGGCTTTTTTATGTTGGAATTACGCGCGCTAAGGATGAACTTTATGTTACTTCAACCGCTCAGCGTGTTCTTTATGGACATACTCAGTTTATGACTCCAAGTGTTTTCCTCAATGAATCTGAAGAAGCGTTCAAAATTGTAGGTCAAAAACCTCGTCCTCAGTGGGGATACGCAGGCGGTTTCGGCGGATATGGAGGCTACGGTGGTTACGGGGCTTCAAAATCTACATATGGTACTGCTAAAAGTACAGGCGGAGAGCTTGCCAATAAATGGGCAAAGGGCACTAAGCTTTATCACGATGATTACGGTTATGGAGTTATTGTTTCAAACCGCATGAACGGAACGGAATTTTTAATAGAAGTTCAGTTTGAAACAGGCACCAAAAAAACATTTATCCCTCAGTACCAAAGTAAATCGCTTCAGATAATTAAATAGATATTCTTTATTGTTGACACCACTGTTTTTTGAACTTATAATTATAGTATTATGAAGAAAATGATGAGAGCTCTGTTTATTGCTCTGTTTACTTGCGTGGCAGCATTGCCACTTAGTGCACTCGATTTAGTCTTTAAACTCGAGCCGGTTGTTATGTTTCCATTACAGGAAAATATGGGTGTTGCACCTGGTGGAATTATTCAGGCAGATGTTGATCTTTTCAACTTGCTCACAGCAGGTGTTGAAGGCGGTTATTTCTTTGAAAAGCCAGCTGCAACAGACGAAGGAATCAATACTGTTTTTGGCGGAATTAATTTAGGCGTTTATTATTATCCGTTGTCTAGAATGTATATTGGTGTAGGCGGTGCCTTTGGAGCCAATACTTATTCTACACAAATCCAAAGAACATCAGAATCTGGCCAATCAGAAAAGCTTGATTTTGGCGGATTATATTATAGAGGATTCGGAGAAGTTGGTTTCCGTATTAATCCTTCTCTTTGTATCAATCTTGTTGGTGGATGGTCTTCATTCTCTGCAGGAAAGAATCTTGGCGAAGGCTTCCTTGCCGGACCATACGCTGCTCTTTCTTTAAGAATGGGCGCTCACGTTGGCAACAAATCAAAGAGTTCTGCAATCAATGTTAGAATTGAACAGGAGACTGATGTATTCCCTGTTTACAGTTCTGTTTATGGTTATGAACCATTTGGTACAATCTTTATTAAAAACGATGAAGGTGCTGAGCTTCGCAATGTTCACGTAAGCTTCCGTGCCGGAAAGTATACAAACTCTGCAAAACTCTGTGGAACTATGGATAGAATTAATCGTCATGGTACTGCAGAATTCCCAATCATTGCAGACTTCTCTGATGAAATCCTGGGCTTTACCGAAAATGGAAAAATCAGCGGTGAAATCATTGTTGATTATGAATTCCTTGGTAAAAAGATGAGCGTAACAGAACCTATCATTGTTTCTGTTTGTAATAGAAATGCATTCGTATGGGGCGACAGTTCTGCCCTTGCTGCATTCATTTCTCCAGATTCTCAGGAAATTGCTACCTTTGCAAAAGAAGTTGCAGGAATTACAAGAAACAATATCTATACTGGTATGAATGCAAACCTCCAGTATGCTATTGGTATTATGGAAGGTCTTCGCCTTATTGGTATGGGCTACTCAGAAGACAACATCACTCCATATTCAACCTTCCACTACGATTATGAAATGGATTCTATTCAGTATCCTCTTCAGACATTGCAGTGTCTTTCTGGTGACTATGATGATCTTGGTATTCTTGTTTGTTCTTGTCTTCAGACAATCAACGTTCCTACAGGATACATTCCATTCGATGATGACTTCATCGTTCTTGTAAAGCTTAATATGGGTGCTAAACAGGCTCTCAATAACTTTGCTTCTACAGACGGTCTTGTAATTGATTACGATGCTGATGAAGTTTACCTTGCTCTTTCAATGGCAAATATCGAAAAAGGATTCACAGCAAGTTATAAAGCTGGTGCCGATGCTGTTGTAAAATGCTTCAGCAACGAAGAAGCTTACTATGACTTTATTGATACAACAGATGCATGGTCAAATTACAAGCCTGTTGCATTCAGTACTAACTCTTCTGTAACAACTCCAAAGCAGGATGCTCTTATTAAGAATATCAAGGCTGCAATTCAGGATTACATCTCTTCAGATATCGAAGCAGTTATTAAACGTGCCCGCGATGAAGGAGATACAAATAAGCTTGGTGTTGCACTTGTTCGTGCCGGACGCTATACAGAAGCTAAGAAAGAATTCCAGAAGGCTGCCGACAGAGGTTCTATTGCAGCAATGAATAATGTTGCAAATATCCTTATGATTGAAAAGAACTACACTGCCGCTGCTGCACAATATAAGAAGATTTTGGATAAAGACCCTGAAAACAAAGTTGCTCAAAAAGGTCTTGAAAATGCAAATGCAAAAATTGAATAGGGAATAGTGATGAAAAAAATTGTTCTTATAGCATTGACTGTTCTCTTTTCTGTAAAGCTCTTTGCACTTGATTTTTCTATCAAGCTGTTACCGGGTTACGAATATGCCACTGAAAAGTTATTCAACGATGCAGGTGGTTTTTCGGTAGGTCTTGGCTTTGACCTTTCTCCGGTAACACTTCGTGAACGAGATAAGCTTTATATTACAGGACAGTTTGCTTCTACAAATTTTCCTACAAATGATTTTGGTCTCCAGCCATTAATTGACGGAGGCTTTGGTCTTGGATATACATTTAGAATCATGGACCGCTTTGGTATTACTCCAGAGTTCTATTCAGGTATCTGGAATTATCTTGGTTCTGATTCTTTTGGTACTTCGTCTGTAAGTGGTATTGTATTCTGCGGTAAGCTTTATGCCGATTACTATTTTTCTCCATCTTTGACACTTAGTCTTTTTGGAGGCTTCAAGTCATTCTTTACACAGCCAACTCCATTCCTTAATGATGTTCAGGTTGGTGTAGGACTTAAATACAGTATTTCACGCGGACTTTTCTCTAACAACTACATTCAGATTGATGAAAGTAGTGTAGAGCCTCTTTTCCCTGTATTCTATTCTCATTATACAGACAACCCATTTGGTACAATCACCTTTGTAAACAACGAAGAGAACGATATTACAGATGTTACTGTTTCTATTCTTTTGGAATCATACATGTCTAATCCGTTCACAGTTGTTACTATTCCGGTTGTAGAAAGAGGGGAGCCTTTTGATGTTCAGATTTTTGCATTCTTGAACGAAAACATCCTTGGTCTTTTGCAGCCAAAGTCAGATTCATTCGATGTAACTGTTGAATATTCTTCTCTTGGAAACAGACAGTCTGTAACTCATACACTTCCTGTTACAGTATTGAGCCGTAACTCAATGACTTGGGAAGATGACCGTAGAGCTGCTGCTTTCGTTTCTGGAAAAGACGCTTCGGCTCAGAGATTTGCACGCCAGGTTAAGGCAGTTGTAAAGAACGAACTTAAATCTGGTGTTCCTGTTAATATTCAGTATGCTGCTGCAATCTTTGGTGCTCTTAAAGCATTCGGAATTAATTATGTAGTAGACCCATCAAGTGCATTTACCGATAATGTAGGTACAGCTGCAGTTGACTTTCTTCAGTTCCCATACCAGACACTTGTTTATCATGGTGGAGACTGTGACGACCTTACAATTCTTAACTGCTCTCTTATGGAGGCAATTGGTATTGATACTGCGTTTATTACAGTTCCTGGCCATATTTTCATGGCATTTGATTCTGGTCTTTCAGTTGAAGAAGGTCGTAGTAAAACTGGAAAAGGCTACTATATAGAAGCCTATGATAAGATCTGGGTTCCTGTAGAAATTACACTTTCACAGGATACATTCGGTCTTGCATGGACTTATGGTGCACGCGAATGGAAGAAGGCTGGTGAAAATGCTCTTCTTATTCCTTTAAGCGATGCATGGAATACTTATCTGCCAATCAGTGTACCTGGTTCAGATACATCTATTGATGTGCCTTCTAGAGAAGACATAATAAAATATTTTAAACAAGCAAATTATTATTGATTTTTTTCTTAAAATCGATAATACTATATATGTAGAGAGGAGGTTTTTGAAATGAAAAAACTTTTAGCTTTGTTATTGGTTTTGTTCACAGGAACAATGTTGTTTGCAGCTACAGGCGCATATGTAGTTGAAGCAGTCGTAGGAAATGTAACTTACGAAGCTGCTCCTGGAAAATTTGAGAAGGTTAAGGTTGGACAGGAATTGTCTGCTTCTACCGTTCTTAATACTGGTCTTAATTCAAGCGTAGACGTAAACTTTGATGGTAAGAAAATTACAATCAAAGCAAAACAGAAGGGAACTGTTGAATCTTTATATGTTGCTGCTGCCCCTGCAAAAGGTGGACTTAAAAAGCAGTCAATTGCTAAAGCAGATGCAGTTGATTCTGCAGACGGTGTACGTGAGGGTGTAGCTACAGCTTCTTCAAGAGCTTCAGAAGCAAAAGAAGACTTTACTTGGGAAGAGTAGTTTACTTTAAACAGTAGGAAAAGGGGCTGACAAGGCCCCTTTTTTTGTTAGTAGAGTTTATTATGAAAAAAATACTTATTTCAATTTTAATTCCAATTATATCAGTTGCGATTTGTTCGCTTTTATTGTTATCTCCACTTGATTATAAAGTTGCAGATTTTTTCCAGCGTCCTCTTAAATCAACCGAAGAAAGTCGTGAAGTTGTTATGATTATGGTTGATGATAATGCAGTTGAGCAGATAGGAACTTTCCCTTTTTCTAGAACTGTATATTCACAAATGCTGGACAATCTTAAAGAACTGGGCGCCCGCTCAGTTGTATTCGATTTAAGCTTCCTTGATCATTCACAGGCTACTGTTGATGAAACATATGTAAAGGAATCGCTCCCAGGTTATGTAAACGATTATTTTGGTTTACTTTCCGATGCGGCAGAAGAAGCTCTTGTAGGCTTTGCCGATGGCGATGTAGATATTGATGAAGCTTACGATTATTTCGATTCTCAATCACGTCGTTATTCTAATGAATTAAATACAGCAATATCTCACGTTATCAGTCCTGTTGATGAGATTCTTGCAAATTCTATAAAAGATTTTGGAAATACTTTCCTTACTTTGACTTTTGAAACAAGCGATGCTTTTGTTCCAAATGCAGAGGAACAGAAATTCCTTGAAAACTATATTGCACTCGATAATGTTTCGGCTGAAAACGATACAATCACTCCTGAATTCCCAGGACTTACTCCTGCCTTGTATGACTTTATTACACAGGCAAAATCAGCCGGCTTTGTAAACGCAAAACCTGATTCAGATGGATTTATCCGCCATTTGCATCTTGTTGTTAAATTCAAGGACAAGTACTATGCACAGCTTGTATTCCGTCCTATCCTTGAACAGCTTGGAAATCCAACTGTAGAAATTACTGACCATTATATTAAAGCAGGTAATCTTAAGATTCCTCGTTCACAGAATGGTTCTGTAATTGTTAAATTCCCTAAAAAGCGTTTTGTTAAATACAATAACCTTTCACTTGCAAATATTTACTTCCTTACTTCAATGGAAAATACATACCTTACAAACTTGAAGATCATGAACGATTCCGGATTCTTCGAAGATCTTGATTCTGAAGAAAACCCATGGGACGCTTATGAAACTGCAAGCTATATCAAGGATGAACTTGTATATGGTGAAGATAAGGAAATGGGTATTACTTATGACGAATATCTTCGTTACCGTAATATTTATTATAAAGCTTCTGAAGCATTCCTTACTGATGAAACAGAAGCATACTTCTGTGAGTTGTGGGCCGAAGATGCAGATTACGTTCATGAGCTCTTTACAGAAGCAAGAACAGCTTTCCAGAAATATATGGAATCTCACAAAAAGTGTGAGGCAAAAGTAAAAGATGCTATGTGTATCATTGGTACAAATGCATCTAGTACAACAGACTATGGAATCAACCAGTACGAAGAAAAGTATCCATTGCCAGGTGTTCACTATGCACTTGCAAACCAGATTCTTTCAAATGATTTTGTTGATGATTCTCCTGCATTCATTTCTATTATTATTGCACTTGTAATGTGCTTGTTGTACAGCCTTGTTACATACAGAATCAAAAGAACAACTCCTCAGATTTTCATAGGAATTGCTGCCGTTGTTATAACTGCCGGACTTTTGCTTTTGTACTTCCTTCTTACAAAACAGTACATTGGTGCTGTAGTACCAATTGTTTCTGTATTCGTTTCATTCATTGCAACAACTGTAGCAGGCTTCATTACTGCTAACCATGATAAGAAGTTTATTACAAACGCATTCAGCCAGTGTCTTTCTAAGGAAGTAGTAAACGAAATCGTTGCAAACCCTGCTTCATTCAAGCTTGGTGGTCAGCGTCTTGAAATGACTGCTATGTTCACCGATATTCAGAAATTCTCAGGCTTCAGTGAGCTTCTTACTGCTGGTCAGCTCGTTGCCTTGCTCAACTACTATCTTACAAAAATGTCAGATATCATCATGGAAGAGCGTGGTACTGTAGATAAGTACGAAGGAGATGCTATTATTGCTCTTGTTGGTGCTCCTGTTCAGATGGAAGACCATGCTCAGCGTGCTTGTGCTGCTGCTATTAAGATGAAGGCTGCAGAAGAAGAAATGAACCAGGAAATTGCTAAGATTGCAATTGCCGATAAGCCTGCCGATATGGATCAGGAACTTTATGATGCCTTTACAATCATGGTTGCTAATAAACGTAAGCTCTTTACCCGAATTGGTTTGAACTCTGGTGAAATGATTGCCGGATATATGGGTTCTGAAAACAAGAAGAACTACACAATGATGGGTAACAACGTAAACCTTGCAAGCCGTCTTGAAGGTGTAAACAAACAGTATTCTACTGGCGGTATTATGATCAGTGCTGCTACTCGTGCTTTGCTTGGCGATCAGTTCATTGTACGAAGCCTTGACTCTGTTCGTGTAGTAAACGTTAATACTCCAATCCGTTTGTATGAGCTTATCTGTGAAAAAGAAGGTGCTGATCCTAAGGTTGTTCAGTATTATAGCAACTGGGAAATTGCACTTAAGAACTTTGAAGCTAAACGTTACGATAAGGCTCTTGAACAGTTTAAGACACTTCATCAGTACAGACCAGATGATAATGTAGCTGCATATTATATCCGTATGATAGAAGACTTCTTTATCAAAGGAAAATATCCTACAGAACGTGATGATGTGGGTGTTGTTTATAATCCTGATGATGGAGTATTCAAACTCATGCAGAAATAAACTGCGACCGTCACATTGCGAGCGCAGCGAAACAAACCATAAATTATGAGAAAGAACAAACCTAATAAAGGAAACAGAATAAAAAAAATCCTCAATAATGTTAAGTATGCTTTTAAAAATCCGCTTACTTATGGATGGATTGTTCTGTTTATTGTTCTTGCCATTGCAACTGTAATTGTTTACAAAACAGAGACTCAAACCGAAAGCGGAATTGAAACAATGTTCGATTCCGTTTGGTTCACGCTTGTTTCTGTAATGGCAGGATATTTTGATTACTGTGTAAAATCATTTGGCGGTCGTATGGCTGCCCTTGTGCTCCTTGCACTTGGTATGGTTTTACTCAGTGTTGTTACCGGTAAAATTGCATCTGTATTCATGGATATGCAGATGAAAAAAAATAAGGGACTTAATAAGATTAAGAGTATGAAAGGACACTTTTTATTATGCGGTTGGCGTCCGGGCTTTGAAAAAATTCTGGATAGCGTTTTAAATTCTAATACGGATATCACTCCTGATATGATAGTTCTTTTAAACGAAGCTCCGTCAGACCAGATTGAACAGCTTCGTTCAGAAAGCCGCTTTAAGGGAATGCAGTATGTTTCGGGCGACTATGCCGATGAAACAACTCTTAGACGCGCAAAAATTGAAGAAGCAGAGCGTGCACTTGTAATTTGCGACCGTTCAAAAAAGTACTCTGACCTTGAAATAGATTCGCGCACTGTCCTTGCCGTTCTTACAATGGAAAATATTAATCCCGGTCTTTATATTGCTGCAGAGCTTATTGATGTTAAGTTCCAGAAGCACCTTGAAATGGCTCACTGTGATGAAATTATCCTTACACAAGATTATGAGCACAGTCTTTTGGCAACTGCTTCTTCTGGCCGCGGTTATTCAAACGTAATCCGTACTCTTATTGGCGACGACGCAGAATCTGGAATTATCATCGAAGATATTCCTGCTACCTGGGTTGGAAAAACTTACATTGAATATAAGCGCGCGCTTGGACCAACCGACGGTGTTGTAATAGGCCTGCTTCTTAATACAGGAAACTTCCACCAGCGCCGTAAGGATGCCCTTCGTGAAGCTCAGAAAAATCCTGATGTTAAGAAGATTGTAGATGAGCTTAAAAAAGTAAAACTTTTGAAGAGTAACGAGCCGATTCTTTGCCCGGCTCCAGATTACATTATTCCAAAAAATGCAAAGGCTATCTTTGTAAGATAACGCGGTGGGTGAGCCTGTCGAACCCTCAAATGGAGATTTTTTATGGACGACTTTGAAACAGTATTACCAAAACTTGTAAAAATAGAGCTTTTCTCGGATTTTGATGTTAATAACGAAAACGACCGCCGCATCCTTAAGCTTGTATACGACAGCATGTCTATAAAGACTTACAAAAAAGGTGATTGCATTATTAAAGAAGGGGAGCACGGAGACGAGTTCTTTATTCTTTATGACGGCAGCGTTAAGGTTCAGAGAAATACTCCAGCAGGTGACGTTATTGCCCTTGCAAAACTCACAAGCGAAATGAACATTTTCTTTGGCGAGACTTCTCTTATCAGCAGCGACACTCGTACTGCAACAGTTCTTGCTTCAACAGAATGCCGCTGTATTGTTCTTTCTGGCAAACACTTCCTTGAGATTTGCGATAAAGAACCTTTGCTTGGCTACAGAGTTCTTCTTCATCTTGCAAAACGAATGTCACAGACAGTACGCAATACTAACAGCGACAAAGCAACCTTGTACGAAGCACTTTTTAGCGAGATAGAAGGAGACCTTTAATATGGAAGGTCTTAAATATATTGTTCTTGCAATTGCAGTTGTAATGTATCTTTTAGTAATCCTTTTTCAAAATAAAAAGGTTATGTTTACATCTGCTGCTGCATTAATAGTAATAATTCTTGGTATCATTTTCCCGGGACAAATCTTCACAGGAGATTCGCGTCTTTATGCATTTACCCATTCCGTTTTTCAGATAATCAACTGGAACGTTATAATGATTTATCTTGGCAGTATGATAATTGCTGCGTTGTTTTTGTACTCAAATGTTCCTGCCCGCATTGCAGACGGAATTATAACTAACAGCAAGAACACTGGAATTGCAATTGTACTCATTCTTGCAATGACAGGTATTATTTCTATTTTTGTAGAAAATGTTGCAACAGTTTTAGTAATGGCTCCAATTGCCCTTGCTCTTTGCAAAAAGCTCAATAAAAATCCTACATATTTTATGATTGGCCTTGCAGTAATGTCTAACATGGAAGGAACAGCTACACTCGTTGGTGACCCTCCAAGCATGATTTTTGCAGCATACGCAGGCTACAACTTCAACGACTTCTTTATTCATCAGGGCAGGCTTTCAATTTTCTTTATAATTCAGGCAGGCCTTCTTGTCGGCTGTATTTTCTTTTATTTCTTCTTTGCAAAGCTTGGTAAACAAAAGCTCGAAGTAGAAAAAACTCCTGTAATTTCGTGGGTTCCTTTTATTGTTCTGCTTGTGATGATTTTTGGACTCGGTGCCGTTTCATTTATTCATACCGATTTTGAATATCTTAGCGGCCTTTATGTTTTTGCACTTGGAATTATTTCTTTAATCTGGTTCCGTGTTAGCCAGAAAAAGGATGCTCAG
>JAEEGH010024917.1_pt1 | contig 12037 bp, 10 predicted proteins | sample 9134181 | NCBI WGS metagenome assembly JAEEGH01 (sample SAMN16246544, study PRJNA631951) | gut metagenome | biome: gut microbiome; feature: rumen; material: DP-attached | host: Bos | place: Iran: Karaj | collected 2018-10
TGTTGAGTACGTCTGTATCTTTTTCATGCTGTTGTCGGGCATCAACTTCGCCATGTACCATTTCCTGTTCAACCGCCGTTTCGACGTGATTCGGCGCAATGAGGAGTTGCATTGGTACCTTTTGGCCATATTGGGTTTCACCTTGCTATTTTTGGGGCGTTTCTATTTCGCCCCGCATTTCCAAACCATTACCGAGGAGCAATTGGCCTCGCATCCGCAAAACTGGGCCGACCGTTTGCGCACTTCGTTGTTCCACGTGGTGGCCTTGCTCTCCAACACGGGCTTCCAAGGCAGCAATTACGACTACGACACTTGGGGTAGGCTGTTTCTCATCCCGACGGTCGTCATGATGATTGTGGGTGGCTGTGCAGGCTCCACCAGCGGCGGCATCAAGATGGTGCGCGTCATCGTGCTGGTCAAATACATCAAAAAGACCATCAATGAGCTGATTCACTCGTCAAGCATGTACAATGTCAAGATTTCGGGGCAGACTGTGCAAGACCTCAGCCTGATGCGCGTGCTGTCGTTCTTCTCGCTGTTCATCATTGTCTTTATGATCAATGTAGTCGTGCTTTCGGCGACAGGCATGAGCATGGAAGAAGGCGCTATTTCCTTCCTGACCTGTTTCAGCAACTATGGCCCAGGTTCGGGCATTACGGGACCGAGCGGCAACTTCGATGCCATCCCCAATGCCGCCAAATGGCTGCTTTCCTTTGACATGTTGGTGGGCCGTCTGGAGATTTTCACCATTTTGCTGCTGTTCACGCCGAGTTTTTGGCGAGCGAAGTGAGTGCGGTTACATTCCTTACACCATCTTTCCTTTTAAGTAAATGTAATATAGGGCAATGCACGCAGCAAGGAAAATGGCTCCTAATATCATGTAATACAACACTAAAGCCAACAGGCTTCGCCAAACGGTTTTGGCGATGCTGAACCCCAACATCTTTCTGAAGCAGGCAGTAAAGGCAACAATGATGGCAATGGGGATAAAACCGCCCATATCGTCGGAAACGTCATGCGAAATGAGGTACACCAGACTGCTCAGACATCGGTAGAGGACGACCATGACCATCGAATAGGTGATGGCAACCAAATACTCAGCCCGATAATAGCGTTTCCTGTTATTCTTGCCATACCACAACCTTGTAACAAAAAGGAAAAAAGGAATCGTCAGCATGGTGACGGCAGTGTAATGGGTGTAGTACATCTTGAGCCCCTTGCCGACTAACCTTTTTATCTCATTGACGTTTGTAAGGGCATTTTGGGTTTTCTCATCAACTTCGTTGTCAATTGCCACTTCGCTTTCCATAATCTTTTGCTCCATCGCTTGAATATCACCGCGACTGCCTGTAAATGTGTACAGTAGGATATAGACCGTCAGGACAGAAAACAACATCGGGAAGGGGGAGAAGTACCTTCTGCGCTTGCCTTGGAGGATTTCTACAATCATCGCTCCCGGGCGGGTGAACAGGTTCTTGAGGGTGAACCAGATGCCGCCGTCCTTGCTGATGAAAGCCGCCAGAAGGTTCTCAAAAACGAAGTGCATCGTGAATCGACCTGTTTTGGCATCTTGGCCGCACTCGGGGCAAAAATTTCCCTCAAACTCGTTGCCGCAGTTGAGGCACTTGGTGGTTTTCGTCTCGGTTTGAGCCTTGGTTTGTATTTCGTTTTCCATGTGGAGATGATTGTAAAAAAGGAACGGCATCGACCGTTCCTTGTCCTAAAATTGCGAATCGTCGCGGCGAATCAGGCCTCTGTCAGGTCAACAATCTGGGCCTCGGGGGCGTTCTTCATCACCGAAGCGATGCCGTTCTTCATGTTCATTTCGTTGGCGTACATCTGGCTCGAGCCGATGACTTGGCCGTTGGTGGCCATCAGGTTGAAGTAAGGCTTGCCGTTGGTAGCTTCCTTGATGTCGAAACGCTTCTCGTCCTGGCAGTTCTTCTTGACGGATTCGATTCCATTGAGGCATGTGGCCTTGGTGGCATAGCCTTGGCTGGTGAGGATGACTTGGCCGTTGGTGGCCTTCAAGTTGAACTGGAACTCGCCGTTCTTTCTGGTTGTGATTTCAAATTTACCCATATTTTTCTGTTTTTGAGGTTGGATTAGGGTGCAAATATATGATTTTTATCACAATGCAAGCCTTTTGGACTTATTTTTTTTGAAAAATCACTGCAAACGCGCCAAAAGTTCGTCGCGATAACTGGCTCCGACTGGCACTTTGTTGCCCGCCACCGTGACGTCCGACTTATCAAGGTCTTGGATGTGCTTGAACGAAACGATGTAAGACTTGTGGACGCGCACAAAACGGTCTTTCGGTAAAAGGTCCTCCAGATCCTTCAAGGCGAACAAGGCCGTAATGCGACGTTGCGTGGTATGGAAGGTGACATACTCGTGTTGTCCCTCGATGAAAAGCAGGTCGTCGTAGTTGATTTTGTACAACTTATAATCGGCCTTTACGGTGATGAAGTCGTTAGAGCGGCTGATGGTGTCGGCCACAGGCTTCGTGGCGTTTTCCGTCCTCGGCGGCACTTGTCCGATGGCTTTGTTGATGGCCTGGAAGAAACGCGGGAAGTTGAAAGGCTTGAGCAGGTAATCCGAAACGGCCAGATTGAAGGCGTCGACGGCATATTCCGAATAGGCAGTAGTGAAAATGACCGCAGGCTTTTTCTCCAAACTTTTGACCAGCTCAAGACCCGTCAAATCAGGCATTTGAATATCCAAAAGCATGATGTCGACGGGATTGTTTTTCAAGGCTTCCATGGCCTCGAAAGCGTTGGAGCAGGTGGCCACCAACTGCAACGTCTCCACCTTCGAAACATAGTCCTGCAAGAGTTTCTGCGCCAAATACTCGTCGTCGACGATAATCACATTGTATTTCTCGTTCATAGTTCAATCCTGACTTTATAGATTCCTTTATCTTGTTCAATTTCAAAAACATAGTTCTCCTCATAGTGCAACATCAGGCGTTGCCTCACGTTGGTTTGCCCGATGCCCGACTTCCTCTCCGTCAACATCAAGGTCTTGGCATTTTCGGCCACGGTGTTCTCAGCCTCGAAACGGAACTTGTTGCCCGCCTGCTGCACTTTGACATGCACATGGCCGTCGGGATGCGTTTCCAAACGGCTGTATTTGAAGCAGTTCTCGATGATGGGCTGCAACAACATCGGTGCAATCATGAAGTCCTCCTTTTCCACGTCCTTCTCAAAATGCACGTCGCGATAGCCGCCCATGCGCATCATCTGGAAGTCGATGAAATTCTCCACGTATGTGATTTCCTTGCTCAGCGGAATCATCTCGGCTTGACAGTCGACAAGCACGTAGCGCAGCATCTCACTGAGTTTCAGCACACCGTCGGCGGCATTGTCGTCGTGGGTGTAGACCATCGAATAGATGTTGTTCAAAGCGTTGAACAGGAAATGCGGGTTGATTTGCGACTTCAGGTAGCGCAGCTCCATATCGAGTTTCTCGCTCTTGAGTTGGTCGGCGATGAATTTTTCCTCGTTCTCCCTGCGTTGGTAGTAGAAAATCACGGTCACGGCATAAATGGCTATGAACCAGATTAATCGCACCATATAAACGACCAAAGTAGTGGGGAACACAAGGATTTCTTTGGGTGGCTTCTCGTCGAAGAAACGGATGAGGAAAACGTCGACGATGGTGGAAACCAACGCCCAAACGGGAATGGAGAGGATGGAAAACAGGATGAAAAGCACCATACGTTTCTCCTTCAGCAGGAGGTCGATCAATACCTTATTAATGAAAAGTACCAGCAGAATGACGATACCCACAAAGCACAACGAACTGACCGCGCGAAAGAAGTAGTTGCCGTTGGGATGTACTGCAAAGAAAATGATGAACAGCACCATCCAAATGATGCCATGCTTGTAGAGGCGCTCCAACAGGTCGAGGTTGGCTGCTGGCAAGGTCGGTCTTTTCATTTCCTTGATTTTCATGCCGCAAAAATAAGCCGAATCAAGGTAATTTGGAATGGTTTTCAATGAAATATTTGAAAATGTCAATATATGGGTCAACTGGCGGAAAACCGCATAATGCCCCAAGTGAAATAATTTTCAGTGAATTGATGAAATATTTCGTTGAAATCTGCGTCTTACACCATGCAATTTTACTACTTTTGCACCTTATTTTATTTCAACGCCTACAATTGGAAGGATGATTATATGAAGAGACTGATTCTTGGAACTTTAGTATGTATTGCAATTGGGACTTTGCCGTTGGTCGGATGGGCACAAGCCAGTCCGTCGACCTTTGGACAGGCTCAAGGCTCAGAGGTCTTGCACTTGACGCTTGACCAAGCCTTGGAGATTGCGCTTTCGGAAAACAACACCATCAAAATCGCGGACATGACCGTCGAAAAAACGGGCTACGCCAAGAAAGGCAGTTACGCCGCGCTTTATCCCAACATCAACGTGAGTGGCTCCTACCAGCGCACCCTGCTCAAACAGGTGATGGTGATGGACATGGGCGGTCAGACGATGGAAATCAAGGTGGGTCGCGACAACAATATCAGTGCTTCGGCCACAGCCAGTATGCCTTTGGTGAACGCTCAACTTTGGGAGAGCCTGAAACTCTCGGCCTTGGACGTGGAAATGGCTGTGGAACAGGCGCGTTCATCGAAAATCGGGATGATCAAACAGGTGAAACAGGCCTTTTATGCCGTGCTTATGGCGCAAAAGTCGCACGAGGTGGTTTCGGAGGTTTACAACAACGCCCAAAAGAACTATGAGAAAACTTTGCAACGCTTCAACGTGGGCAAGGCTTCTGAGGTGGAACGCCTGCGCGCACAAGTCACGATGATGAACGCCGAACCAAGCGTGTCGAGCGCGGCAAACGCGGTTTTGTTGGCCAATTGGCAACTGAAAGCCGTGATGGGCATAGACCTCGAAACGGAAGTCCAAGTGGTTGGCGACCTGAACGACTACACCGAACAAATGCTTACGCCATACGTTTCGGAAGACGATATCAGCAGCAACAGTTCGCTCTTGCAACTTGACATTCAGGACCGTATGCTCGAATCGACCATCAGAATGCAGAAAAAGCAATACCTGCCCACTTTGGCCGCAAGCATCAACTACAACTACAGCGCGATGGGCGACGATGAACTGAGATGGTTCCCCTCCTCAACGGCGGCAGTCAGCCTCAGCATCCCCGTTTTCGACGGTTTCCAGAAACACAACGCCATCAAGCAGACCAAGGTGACGCGCAACATGCTCGCCCTGCAACGCGAGGATGCCGAACGCAACCTGCGCATCGCCATCCGCAACTTTAACGACCAGATGGCACTGTGCATCAAGAACTACCAAGCCGCCAACGCCACTGTAGAGATAGCGCAAAAGAGTTACGACATTTCCGAAAAGATGTATGAAGTCGGCAAAGCCACCATGATTGAACTCAACGATGCACAAGTGTCGCTGATGCAGTCGCAACTCACGCAGGCTCAAGCGGTTTACAACTTTATGGTAGCCAAAGCCTCGTTGGATGAATTAATTGGAAAAGAATAGATTACTAGCAATGAAAAGAAACTACGAATTGAACGAAATGTGTAACATTCGACGAAGTCAATTAAACGAATCTCAAAACGAGAATTTTGCAGCCAAGGCTGCTGATTTATACGAATATGCTAAGCCAAGTAATTCGTATTCATCCGCAACGAAGTTGCAAAATTCCATTCGTCAAAAATTTGCATCATTCGTGTAATTCGTAGTTAAATAACAAAGAAATAACAAATAGAAAATCAATGAAATACACCAAACTTAGTATCATCACTTTCGCCGCTGCCCTGCTGATGACGGCTTGCGGCTCAAAAGACAACACAACCGTAACAACGGGACAAGACGCACAAAAAGCCGCGCCCGTGGTCAGCATCATCACGGCGCAGGCCGAGGACGTCGACATCACCAACACCTTCACTTCCAATGTGGAGCCTTACGCCACGAATAATATTGTCTCGCAGACAGCAGGCCGTATTGTGAGCATCCGCGCCGAAGTTGGCGACAAGGTGCGCAAAGGACAAGTGCTGGCCACGATGGATGACGTGAACCTAGCCAAGACACGGATGCAGTACGTCAACGACTCGACAGAATTGGCCCGCTTGACAGAGCTTTATAAAATCGGTGCCGTCTCACAAGCCGATTACGACATGGCCAAGTTGTCACTGAATGTGACGAAAAAGACCTACGAAAACTTAGCCGAAAACACCTATCTGAGAAGCCCCATCAACGGTGTGGTGACTGCCCGTAACTACGACAAGGGCGACATGTATAGCATGGCACTGCCCATCTTCGTCGTGCAGCAAATCCAGCCCGTCAAGATGCTCATCAACGTGTCGGAAAGCCTGTTCACCCACATCAACAAGGACATGGAATTTGACATTACCGTGGAGTCATATCCTGGCGAAACGTTTAAAGGCAAGGTAAACCTCATCTACCCCACCATCAGCGCAACCACACACACCTTTCCTGTCGAGGTCATCTGCCAAAACGCCGACCAAAGGCTGCGTCCGGGTATGTTCGCCCGCGTGACCGCCAACTTTGGCACCAACCACCATGTGGTCGTCCCCGACGTCGCCGTGGTCAAGCAACAAGGCTCAGGAGAGCATTTCATCTATGTGCTTCAACCCGACAACACGGTGAGATACCAACTCGTTGAAGTCGGCAAGCGACTCGGCAACAGATACGAGATTATCAGTGGCATCAACGAAGGCGACAAGATTGTCACTGAGGGACAGATTAGATTGAAGGACGGAGTTAGCGTTACTGTGAAATAAATAGCTATCATCTATCAGCTATCATCTATTAGCCAACTTGCTGACTGCTGAAAGCCACTGAACAACTGAACAACTGATTAACTGAACAACTGACATGAGTCTACAAAGAACTGCAGTAAATAATCCGGTGACGACGGCCTTGGTGTTTGTCGCCATAGCCATTTTCGGTATCTACTCTCTGATGAACCTCTCCATCAACCAATTACCTGACATGGAGACCAACTTCATCATGGTGCTGACCAACTATCCAGGCGCCAGCGCGGAAGATATCGAGACCAATATCTCCAAAACCTTGGAGAACACCCTCAACGCCGTGCCCGATCTGAAACACCTCTCCTCCACTTCGCGCGAGAACACTTCGGTCATCGCCATGGAGTTTGAGAGCGGCATCGACATTGAGGAAGCCACTAACAACGTGCGCGACAAGTTGGATATGGTCCGAAACTACCTGCCCGACGGCGCCACCAATCCCGTGATTTTCAAGTTCAATGCGGAAGACATGCCTATCATGCTGCTCAGCGTGACGGCCAAAGAGAGCTTGCCCGCCTTGGAGAAAATCATCGACGACCGCATCACCACGCCTTTGGCCCGTGTGAGCGGCGTGGGTACGGTGTCGGCCAACGGTGCACCCAAGCGTGAGATTCAGGTCTATGTCGACCCCAACAAGCTGGAAGCCTACAACCTGACCATCGAGTCCCTTTCATCGACTTTGATGTATGAAAACCAAAACATCCCGTCGGGTTATTTGGACATTGGCTCGAACACCTACAATTTGCGTGTCGAGAAGCAGTTCCGCTCGGCCAAGGAGATGGAAGACATCGTGGTCGGCTCACGCAACAATGCCCCTGTCTACCTCCGCGACGTAGCCCGTGTGGTGGACGGTCCTGAGGAGCGCTCACAAGAGTCGTACAGCAACGGCGTTCAAGGTGCCACCATCACCATCCAGAAACAGACCGACGCCAATGCAGTGAACGTCATCAAGGGCATCAAGAAACAGCTAGCCGCTATCGAAAAGACCCTGCCCTCTGATGTGAAAGTCACCATCATCGTCGATGGCTCCACCAGCATCATCAACTCCATCGGAAGCTTGCGTAGCACCATCTTCATCACCTTCCTCTTGGTCATGCTCGTGGTGTTCATCTTCCTCGGACGTTGGCGAGCCACCTTCATCATCGTTTTGGCCATCCCGATTTCGTTGCTCGCCTCATTGGTTTACCTGTTTGCAACGGGCAACACACTGAATATCATCTCTATGTCGGCACTATCCATTGCCATCGGTATGGTGGTGGACGACGCCATCGTGGTGCTGGAGAACATCACGACGCATATCGAACGAGGTTCGAAACCCAAAGAGGCCGCCGTACATGCCACCCAAGAAGTGCAACTGTCCGTTATCGCCTCCACCTTGACCATGTTGGCCGTATTCCTGCCCTTGACCATGATCAAAGGCACGGCTGGTGTGATGTTCAAGCAATTGGGTTGGATCGTCTCCATCATCATGATCGTTTCGACCTGTGGTGCCTTGACGTTGGTGCCTATGATGTGTTCAAAGATGCTTGTGATGAACCCTCACCAAAGCAAGTTCCACAAAATCATTTTCCGTCCCATCAACAAAGGTCTCGACGCCATCAGCAATGGCTATGCCCGTCTCATCAATTGGGCCGTCAACCACCGCAAGTTGGTGTTCTTCGGCATGCTGGGTTTGTTTGTCATTTCGCTGGTACTGCTTTTGCCCAACCTGAAGACTGAAATGATGCCTAAGGCCGACTCGGAGCGTATCTCCATCAGCATCGAGCTGCCTGTGGGCACGGGTCAAGAAGTCACTGGAGCCTTTGCTAAGGAACTCGCTGAAGACTTTATGGCCATGCCTGAGGTCAGGATATGTAACTACAGCTACGGACAAGCCGACTCTGACAATGCCTTTGCTTCGATGCGTAACAACGGTACGCACATCATCTCGTTCAACCTGCGCATCGGCACCAAAACCGAACGTCGCAAAGCCGGGATGAGGAACTCGACGGAAATCGCCGAAGAGATTCGTACAAAACTCAACGCCATTCCCATCATCAAGAAGGCCAATGTCAACGAAGGCGGTGGTGGCATGGGCGGCATGAGCACCGTTCAGGTGGAGGTTTATGGCTACGACTTTGGCACCACCGATCGCGTGGCCAACGAAATTGCTCAAAAGCTGCGTGACAAAGGCATCAAGCAGGTCATCGTGGGTCGTGACGACTATACCCCTGAATATCAAATCGATTTCGACCGCGAGAAGCTGGCCCTCAATGGCATGAACAGTTCTACGGCCGCCACTTACGTCAAGAACCGTATCAGCGGTTCGGTCACCTCTTATTATCGTGAGGACGGCGACGAGTACGACATCCGTGTGCGTTATGCTCCTGAGTTCCGCACCAGCATTGAGGACATCGAAGACATCAAGATTTACAACGGCTACGGCCAAGCTGTTCGTGTGGGCGACCTCGGCACTGTCGTCGAAGCCTTGACCCCGCCCAACATCCAGCGTAAGGACCGTGAGCGTATGGTCAGCGTGACCGCTGTCGTGGGTAAAGGCATGGTGTTGAGTGATGTCGTGAAGATGGCCCAAGAAGTGATTGACGACACCGAGATCCCTTCCGAAATCATGACCAAAATCGCTGGTGACTACGAGACCCAACAGGAAATGTTCGGCGACTTGATCACCTTGCTCATCCTTATCATCATCTTGGTTTACATCGTGATGGCCGCCCAGTTCGAGAACCTGATGAAGCCTTTCGTCATCATGTTCTCCGTGCCGTTCACCTTCACGGGTGTGTTGCTCGGCTTGTGGGTCAACAACGCGGCCTTGGGCGTCATGTCGTTGGTGGGTATCCTGATCTTGATGGGTATCGTCGTGAAGAACGGTATCGTGCTCATCGACTACACCACCCTCTTGGAGGAACGCGGTGTTGAAGTGAAGGAAGCCACTGTGAAGGCTGCCCGTTCGCGTCTGCGTCCTATCCTGATGACCACCTTGACCACTGTGCTCGGTATGATACCAATGGCAATCGGTCGCGGCGAAGGAGCCGAGATGTGGAATGGCTTGGGTATAACCGTCGCCTGGGGTCTGACGGTTTCGACCTTGATTACCTTGTTACTAATTCCTGCACTGTATTGCTCGTTGGAGACAAGGGCTGTGAGAAGAAAGAAGCGTAAGGCTGAGGAGGCTTTGACGAAGACTGAGAATATACGTTAAGCTGTAAGCTATAAGCTTAGCTTCAACGGGATGAGAACTTGACAATTACTTTTTAAGCAAAAATATATAAATGAGAGATTTCCATAATTATAAAGTATGGCAAAGAGGGCACAAATTCGCTCTTGATGTTTATAAACAAACAAAGAAATTCCCAAAAGAGGAGCTATTTGGGATGACTTCCCAACTTCGCAGAGCAAGTACTTCTATACCCATCAACATTGCTGAAGGATGTGGAAGAAGAAGTGATGCTGAATTTGCCTATTTTCTTAATATTGCAGCAGGTTCCACCTCCGAAGTTGAAGAGGAATTGCTGTTGTCCTTTGATCTCGAGTTTATTGACAAGGAATCGTATCAAAAACTTGACAAAGAAGTAAAAGAAACCAAAGCCATGTTGGGCGCACTCATTGAAACACTTCACTAACACATAATATAATAAGCCCTAAGCCGACAAGCCACCAAGCTTAAAGCTTATTGCTTACGGCTTACAGCTTTAAGACCACACAATCATGAAAGCGATACTCATCACATATAACCAAGCCTACTACGACGAAATCGCCAAGGTGCTGAACGACAACGGCACGAAGGGCTTCACCGAATGGAACGAAATCAAAGGTCACGGCAGCGAGACGGGCGAGCCGCACTACGGCACCCATGCCTGGCCGACCTTGAACAACGCCATCATCAGCATCGTCGACGACGACAAGGTGGACGGCATCCTCAACCAGCTGCACGAAAAAGACCTCAAGACCCCGGATTTGGGGCTGAGGGCTTTTAGCTGGAATGTGGAGAAGATGATTTGAAATAACGGTAGGACAAGCTAAGGCATCTTTGCCAAAAGCTTCAAGTCATCCATCAGGCTTTGCAACAGGCGACGGCTGTATGCATCGCTGCCGTTGCGTTCATCGTAGAAGGCCAATATCTTTTGCAGCTGTTGGGTTGAGCGGACGCTGAATTCAATTAATCGAGCCATTTGGCGAACATCGTTTTGAATTCATCCATCTGCACCGTTTCGCCACGGTCGGCGGAGGCAATCTCCTCCTCAATGTCGGGGGTCACCTGGAGAATGCCTTCAACGATGTCGGCATAGTCTACATCATCAGGCAAAACAAATGTTTCCTGCTCCGCTAATGCCGCTGATGGCTCGCTTGCTAATAAGAGATTTTCCGGCTCCTCTTCCTTTGGATATTTCTTGGTGTCATTATCCATATTGAGTTCTTTTGGTTGCAAAAATACAACAAAAGCCTAAAACCACATCAAATCCATATCGTTTTATTAAACATTTGGCGGATACTTTCTGCAAAACAGAAAAAGGGAGATTATAACGAGACGCGATATAATGCGTCTCACATTACCGCATTTCCCCTTCATTCTATTAAACTTTGCAAACACGAATTACCATAAATGAACCACGAATTTCACATTAATCTTGCAGCTGACGTAATTGTCCGTTTTTGCATAACAATGCGGAAAAACGGGGCACACAGCTGGATTGCAAATGCAGCAGAAAGGAATATCCGAAAAAAAGGAGCCTTCGACCTTGCATCCGCAAGACTACCAGCACCTTTTGCCAGGCGGTCCGAAACCGCTCGTTTCGTTCCGCTTTCGCGGAAGCAGGACAGAAGTCTGTTTAAACTCATTTTGACCATCCAGTCAGACCAACTTTAAGCTGGGGAAGACACAAACGGAACCCGTTGTTGTTGTTGTTGTTCGTGTTGTCGGGTAAATCGGGAATTCCGATTTTTCTATGAAATAATTGAATGAACTTGTCGGAATCTCCGACAGGTTGCTTTTTCCCAACTCATTAGATGACAGTTGCGATTTTTGCAACAGTCATTTTTTCAGTTATTTCCATTTTGGAAACAACTGATATAAAAAATCGGGAATCCCGATTTTTCTATACAACAATTCTTTCTTATACAGAATAATTCTTATTTTTGCATGGACAAACCCTTAAAACGAAATAAAAGGCAAATAGAATCTAAAAGCAACTAACATATTATAAACCATAGCGTTTGCGATTT
>JAEEGH010024918.1_pt1 | contig 12037 bp, 9 predicted proteins | sample 9134181 | NCBI WGS metagenome assembly JAEEGH01 (sample SAMN16246544, study PRJNA631951) | gut metagenome | biome: gut microbiome; feature: rumen; material: DP-attached | host: Bos | place: Iran: Karaj | collected 2018-10
CCGGGAACTGGCAGCGCATCTGGGGCGAACCATACGCGCCCGTGTGGCACAAGACCGTGAAGGGGTTCCATTTCTTCGGTCGGCATTTCGGCGTGGACGAGATGGAACTTGCGCGCCTCATTCGCGCGAAAGCCAAGGAATGTGGACTCCAGACGGGGAAGGATCCGTTCTTCATTCTCTCGCACGTGCGTCCGCACAGCAAGCTGAACAAGTCGCTGCGTTCCTTCAAGAAGGCCGTGGGGTTCTTCGGGCACTGGCACCAGAGCGCGACGAACTGGAACAACATCTACTTCTGGTCGTCCTTCCCCTCGATCGAGATTCCCTCGTGCGAACCGCGCGGCTGCGCGTCGCCGGGGGTGGAGAAAGGTTTCGCGCAGGGCGCGCTGGAGGGAAAAGAGGGGCTGGGCAAGGGGCACCAGGGATACGTCGTGCGGGTGTACGACGACCAGATCGTCATCGCGCGGCGCGAGTTCGGCGAGGGCGAAGGCAGCCTCGGGGCGGACTGGATCATGCCGCTGGGCACGTACGAGCCGCATCCGCTCTCGAAGGACGAACTGAAGAAGCACATCGGCGAGCCGCAGTTCCGCGACGGTGCGCGTCTTGTCGTGTCCGAGGCAACCACGCCGCCGCCGCCGGACCGTCCGGAGCAGCCCGGCAAGCCGGCGCTGAAGGTGGATATCCCTCTGGCGGACGCCAACCCCGCCACGCGCGTGTATGCGTACGACGTGGTGGTGGCCAACGCGGAGAGCGGCGCGAAGCTGTGCAAGAGCGTGTTCGCGGTCGGGGGCAACCTGGCCGTGGGGCACGAACCGAACGGCGGCGTGACCACGCTGTTTCTGCCCAAGACGCAGCTCCCGAAGGGCGACAAGCTTACGATTGCCGTGCGTCCGATTACCTCGTTGGGTACGGCGGGAAGGCCGATCGTCTGCCAGTATGACCGCACGGTGCGGCAATCCGAGAAATGAAGAGGGCGTTCACACTTCTTGAGCTCCTGTTCGCGGTCGGCCTCGTCGCCGTGATGGCCGCCGTGCTCCTGCCCGTCCTGAGGTCCGCCCACGAGCGTGCGCTCAGCGCGCAGTGCAAGTCGAACCTCCACGAACTGGCGGCGACGTGCCTGAACTACGCGATGAGCGAGGGCTTTCTGCCCTGGGGGATGATCAATCCGGAGCAGCACGGCCAGAAATACTTCAAGACGCCGGAATACAGGCAGTTGTTTCCGCGGGAGGATCCCGTGCGCCACGGCGTGGCGCGGTGGGACGAGTTCTCGTCCTTCTGCTGGGACTTCACGCGCAAGGTGGACGAACTCGGCTGGAAAAGCGGCGAGATGTTCGGCGGACTGGAGGCGGGGTCCGTCTTCAGCTGTCCCAAGTGCCGCGCGAAGAGCGATAACTGGGACGGCAACCACATCACGGGCTACAACTACAACGTCTGCTACCTCGGCTACGTGGAGAACGACGCCGGCAAGCGGTTCTACCCCACCGCCTTCCGCGAGGTCAAGAACCCGGCGTCGGTGGTGGTGTTCGGCGACGGCGGCTACGCCGGGGGGCCGAACAAGTTCATGCGCGCGCCGATGCAGGACAAGCAGTACGACGGTTCGTCGGCGAGCCTGCGCAAGGCCGGCACGCAGGCGTTCCGGCACGGCTGGGGACAGTGGCGCCACTGCAACATGGCGTTCCTCGACGGGCACGTGGAGGAGTTCCACCGGCCCTACATGGCCGGCGGCAAGCAGGGTTGGGTGGACAAGGACACATATTCGGCGTTCATCAGCTCCGGGAACGGCATCTACGGTCCGCGCGGGTTCGGCGTGGGCGACGATTTCACGGAGTGAGGGGTGATTCGGTCGCGCCGGAGCGCGACCCTCCCGGGTTAGACGAGGCGGCGGAAGTAGGCGATCGTCTTGGCGAGGCCTTCCTGGAGCGGGACCTTCGGCTCCCAGCCGAGCAGCGCCTTGGCGAGCGTGATGTCGGGCTTGCGGCGCTTCGGGTCGTCCTTCGGCAACGGGGCGTAGACGAGCTTGGAGGTCGATTCGGGCAATTGGCGGAGCGTCTCCTCCGCGAGCTGCTTGATCGTGTACTCGCCGGGGTTGCCGGTGTTGATCACGGCGGTGCCGAGACCGTGGGAGGCCATGAAGGTGTCGATGGTCGCGCGGTCGAGCTCCATGTACTTGCGGAACGCCTCGATGAGGTCGTCGCAGTACTGGAAGGAACGCGTCTGGAGACCGTCGCCGAAGAGCGTGATGTCCTGGTTGGCGAGCGCCTGCATGATGAAGTTGGAGATCACGCGCCCGTCCTTCGGGTGCATGTTGGGCCCGTAGGTGTTGAAGATGCGCACCATGCGCACGTCCACGCCGTACTCGCGGCGGTAGTCGGCGCAGAGGGTCTCGGCGCAGCGCTTGCCCTCGTCGTAGCAGGAGCGGATGCCGATCGTGTTGACGTTGCCCCAGTAGGACTCCACCTGGGGATGCACGAGCGGGTCGCCGTACACCTCGCTCGTGGAGGTGTGCAGCACGCGGGCCTTCGTCTTGAGCGCGAGGTCGAGCACGTTCATCATGCCGAGCACGGAGCTCTTCGTGGTCTCCACGGGGTTCTTCTGGTAGTGGATGGGCGAGGCGGGGCAGGCGAGGTTGTAGATCTCGTCGAACTGTCCCCAGAAGGGCTGGGTGACGTCGTGCAGGACGAACGAGAACTTGGGGTTGCCGAAGAGGTCGTAGATGTTGGACTTCGTGCCGGTGAAGAGGTTGTCGAGCGCCGTCACCTCGTAGCCGTCGGCAAGGAGGCGGCGGCAGAGATGCGAGCCGAGAAATCCGGCTGCGCCGGTTACAAGAGCCTTTTTCGTGATGAGCATTGATTGTTTCCTTTCGGTGAAACGAGAAAATTATACCATAATGAGTGCCTAGTGCCTAGTGCGCAACCAGAAACAAGAAACTAGAAACCAGAAACTTCTAAACCGCTACGGCGTGAAGTCGGTAGGCTTGAAGTAAACCGTCTCGCGGCGCGCGGCGGAACGGAGCGCGCCGAATGCGGCGACCATCGAGGCGTACACCTTTTCCGCAGGAGCGTTAAGCTTCTCCTCGCCGCGTATCGCCGCCAGGAAGTTCTCCAGATGGAACGCCTGAAGGGATTTCTCCCTGTCCTGCTTAACGTTCAACGGACAAATGGAGGAGACGTCCTCTATAGTCGTCGGCGTACATTCCCTCTCAACAATCTCGTTGTATTTTCGATCGGCTTCGGAAGGCAGAATCCACCCCTTGTCCACAAAAGCGCGCCACTTCTTCGCGAATTGCATATCCGGCATATTCCATGTGCGCCGCACGTAGTTTGCAGGGCCGTCCAACTTCTCATACATCGAATACATCGAAAGATGAAGAATGGCACGAAGCCCGTTGAACTCCTCGAACTCAAATCTGCTGCGCTTGTATGCCGTCGCGAAATGATGCGTTGCATGCGCGGCGGAGCCATCCGGCAGCTTGAACTCGAAGATGCTGGAGAGGTTGTCAAGATTCTCGCGAGGCGGACGAAATATGTCTCGCCCGCCAACGGCAGTCACCGAATGCGGGGGAACTCCCCATGCCCAGCAGAACAGATCTGCCTGTGATGCCAGACGTCTGAGGACTTCGCCTGGCCCATACTTTCTGAACCATCTCCAGTTCATGAACTGTTCGGCATTGTCATATCCATATTTGCCAAGAACTTCAAGACGTGGAGGTTTCTTGACGTAAAACATCGGCCACATCGTAATGCGGCTCTCCGCCTGAGCAAACAACAGCCGATCCAGCATTTCCGGCACCACATGCTCAAAGGCCAGCTTGTATAATGGCAACGACCGGCATTGATATTCTATCTGCAGAAGCTTCCCTGTTGTCCTCGCCGCACGGCACATCTCCGCCGACTTTTCAAGCGTATCCGCCATCGGCGAGGCACAATAGACATGTAGTCCACGGCGAAGGCACTCGCACACCTGCTCGCAGTGAACCCAGTCCGGAGTCGTCACTATGACAGCCTCAATGTTCTTCGCCTCCGCATCCAACATCTCCCGGAAGTCCAGATAGCCGTTGACCTCCTGGTGCCAGCACGACTTGAAAAACGACCTTGCCCTCTGCATCTGGTATTTCCAGATGTCACATACGCACCTGACGCGCACGCCCTTGCAGCTCATCGTAATGGCGTTTGCCATTACATGCCCCCATCCGCCAAAGCCCACGATTCCGATGTTTATCTCTCGTGGCTTGGCCGCGACGCTCTTCTCCTCCGCCTTGGACGACAGATCTGCGAAAGTCGGCAGGAAAACACTGCCCGCGATTCCCGCCTTCAGAAAACTCCTTCTGTTCTGCATACCATCTCCTTTCTTAGTGCCTAGTGCGCAACCAGCAACCTCGAAACCAAAAACCAGAAACTAGAAACCAGAAACTAGAAACCAGAAACCAGAAACCTCGAAACTCTCAAACCGCCGCACACCGCATCAACCACTGCGCGGGCGGCGTGCGGATGGTTCACACACACCTCCTTCGCGGCGAACTCGTCGCGCGCGGCCTTGCCGGGATCGTCGCCGTCAATGACCACGCGCCTGATGAAGTCCACGATCTCATCTTCCGAACGCGCCGTCTTCACATGCTCGAGAAGCCGCCTGCTGAACGGCAGGAACTGCGTGCGCACAGTGTCGTCGTCGGCCAGCAGGAAACATTGCGGATGCCCGGTGTAGAAGTACTCCGCGAGGAACGAGCCGCAGTCGTGGATCATAGCGCTCGACTGCGCGAACGTCTCGAAGTAGTCGCCGCCGCGCTGGAACTCGACGTTCGCATGCGCCTCCATCGCCTTCTCGTATGCGGCCGTGCGCTCCGCACCCCACCACTTCGCCGTAGCGAGGCGAGGAAAGAGAAGCGGGTGCGGACGAAACACGAAATCAATCTCAGGAAACATCTCCGGCAGCTTCAGAAAGAGATCCGCATACCTCGGGAACGTGCCCAGCGCCAGTTCCCCAGGCGTCCTCTCCAGCGTGTGATGCGGGCATACAATCACCTTCTTCCGCCCATTCCCCGTTCCACGTTCCCCATTTCCAACATTTGCAAGCCGATCCATCTTGCAGTATCCCGCCACGACGATGCGCCCGTCCAGAAGCGGATTGCGTTCCACGCTCATCTGCCGCGTGGCCTCGTTCGAGACGAAGTACTTCCATGCGAATACGATGTTGGGAAGGTACGGGGTCTTCCTCTCGTTCGAGATGAAGAGTCCGCCGTAGCCGTAGTAGAGTATGCAGACGAGAGCGCGCTCCGAAAGGCGCTCGGTGGTGTAGTCGGGCAGCGTCTGATCTTCATAGACGACCGTGCTGAACACTATGTCCGCATCAAGCCCGCGCGCCTTGCGCGTTGCTGGATCGTAGAGCGCCTGCACGGCGTCGCCGTAGCGCTTCGAAAGCGTGCCCACCGTCTTCTCCAAAGTGGCGCGCAGGAACTCCTCCCCGCGCGTCACGCGCGGCGCCACGGCGATGACGCACTCGAAGCGCGGATCGTCGCGCATTAACGCGAACACGCTCTCGCCGGAGAACATCGCGGCGTCGCACACGAGAAACGCCACCTTCAGCCGCTCGCCGCGCGCGAGCTTCGCGCGGCACTCCTCCGCGTGCGCCGCGTAACGTGCCATGATGCCCGGCAGCGCGCCCTTCACGCGCGCCTCCTGCGCCGCGCGCAGCAGTTTCTTCCGCAGGCGCTTTCTCGCGCTCTTCACGGGCACGAGCGCGGTCGCGAGGCGGATGATCGTCGTTTTAAAGCTCATGCGCGGCGCCCTCCCAGCTCGCGCGGCAGCGCGCCCGCCGCGCAGAATCCCATGGCCATGCGTTCGATGCCGCATTCCAGGCAGGCGCTGATGCGGTGATGCCCCTGGCGGAGCGAATCCCTGAGGCCGAATATCCTGCACAGATGCACGGATATCGGGCGCGCATCGTCGTAGCCGCGTTCGCGCAGGCTCGTGGCGAGGCGCTTCATGCTCGCGGCGCGGTCCTTGTTCTTCCTCTGCTGCGGATTGTCAAGAGTGCGCACCGCCCGCTCGAGGCCCATCGCGCGGATCGCCTTCGGCGCGATGTGGTACACCCCCGTTCCGTGGTAGCGGTACTTGCTGCGCAGCGCGCGCACGATCGTGGCGGGGAGGTTCCACTTGGCGATTGACGGACGAAACACCACACGCACCTGCACGGTCTCTCCGCGCGCCGCCGCCTCTTCGGCCTTCGCGCGCCCCCTCAGCAGCGCGTCCGGTCCGTCGGGCCTCACGAGCAGCACCACCCCGTCGCCCGGCAGCGCCTCGTCCGGAATGTCCCCGCCGTCGTAGTCCGGCACCTTCACAAAGTCGGCCGCCTCCAGCGGATACACGTGCGAGGACCATCCCAGATGCGGCAGCGCGCTCATCTGTACACCTCCTCGGACCATTCGTACCTTTCGCTGAACTCCTCGCCCAGCGCCGCCTCCATCATGTACTTCAGCACTCTTCTCGCGTCGAAGAGCGCATGGTACTTCGCGCGCCCCTCAGCCGCCACCGCCCTGCGCGCGTCGTCGTGCGAGTTGTAGAACGCGATCTTCTCTGCAAGCTCGCGCGCGGTGTGGAAATACACCGCCTCCCTCTCCGAGAAGAAACGCTGCATGTCGTTGCCGTCGTACATGAACGTCAGCACGCCGTTCCCCATCAGGTGCGTGATGCGGTCGGAAGCGTACCACTTCCAGTTCTCGAAGCGGTTGATGGAAAGGCCCATCTTCGAGGCGGCGATGGCGTCCTCGTAGTCGCGACCCACAACGAGCGGAGAGCCCATGCCGAAGAAGCCGAGGCGCACGGAGGGATCCATCAGCGGCGCAAGTTCGTCGAGAAGAGCCTTGCGCGCGTCGGCCAGCGCCGGGCGCCCGGCGAAGAATAGATCGTACTTGAAGTCGGCCCTCTGCGAGTTGTCCTCCACCTCGAACGACGGGTCGCTCGGATTCGGGAAGAAGCCCACAACGTTGCGTCCTGTGGACCACTGTTTCAGCACGTCGCCTGCCGTCGTCACGAATATCGCGTCGCACGATTCGCGCCGCCGCGATATCTGCGCCCTGCAGTGCTCCGTCTCAACGGGATCGCAATTGATGTGCACAATCTTGACGCCCGGAACGGCGGCGTGGATCGCGTCGAGCGTCGCGTTAGTCACGTAGTCGCAGTGGCTCATGAAAACGAAGTCCGGACGCCAGTTGCGCGCCGTCTTCACGAGGCGCAAGTTCATCATCTTCGCGCCCACGTTCCGCATGAACCCGAGCGGCGCGAGAAAGCGCGTGACGTCGCGCTCGGAGAACGTGAGCACCTGCCAGCCGTTGCGTATCGCCCCCGCTGCAAGGCGCATGTCTATGCCCGTTCGGCCCCTGCCCCAGTGGCGCACGAGGAAATTGCCTACGAAGAGGATGCGCGGGCTCTTCTTCATGCGCTCCTCCCCTCCCGCTTCTCGAGCTGCGCGAGCGAGGCGGCCTTGGGCGTCTTGCGGAAGTAGTGGTAGTTGAGCACCCAGCACGACGGATGGCGGCGTATCACGCGCTCAAGGGCGGAGAGGCAGCGCTGCGTGCACGCCCACACGTCGCGCGCGGCGTCGGCGTCGATGGCGTCCAGAAGCTCGCAGCGGTAGGTGCCGTCCTTGAGCGGACGCGACCACGCCACGAGCACGGGCGTCTTGGCCTTCGCAGCGAAGAACGCCGGCGCCGCCGATACCGGCATCGGCCTTCCGAAGAACCTCACCCACACGCCACCTTCCTTCGGCCGCACCACCTGGTCCACCAGCAGGCCGATGTCGTAGCCGTCCTTTATCCCCTTCATGAGCGCGCGGAACGCGCCGTCGGCATGCACGATCTCCTGTCCAATCGCCTTGCGGCTGCGCATCAGAAGGCGCGTCATCGCCGGCGTGCCGATGTCCTTCGCCACGCTCATCATCTTGTGCCCCTCAAGATGCACCAGCTGCGAGAGCACCTCCCAGCAGCCGATGTGCCCGCTCACCGTCACGACCGGTCTGTACTTGGCGAGCAGCTCGCGGCACTGCTCGGTGAGGGCGGCCGCCGAGCGTGCGCGTTCGCCCGAGCGCCTGCTCGTCCAGAAGAGATGCCCCACCGTGCGCGCCATGTTCCTGTAGCTGCGCCTGAGGATGAGCGTTTCGCGCCGAGTGGGCGGCGAGTCGTGCGGCGTCTTCATGTCGCGCTCCGGCGGATAGACGCCGGTGACCACGCGCAGGTTGAAGAGCGAGACGTCGCGCCCCGCGCGGTCGAAGCGGTACATCACGGCCGAGGCGAAGTCGCACAGCGCCAGCATCATCCTGTGCGTCACATTGGAGAAAACGAGCATGCCCAGGAGAATGCCCAGCCATTCGAACGGCCTGCGCAGCCCCCTCTTTATCGGCTTCTTGTGTCGTCTCTTCTTTTCCATCGCGGCATTTATTATACCATACTTCGGTCTGACTAGGGCAAAGGAACCACCTTGAGGTTTCTGCGGCCCCACAGGCGGGCCTCTTCGTGAGAAGCAAACCACACGTCGATGTGCCGCCCGTTGATGGCTCCTCCCACGTCTTCCACCACTCCCATGCCGTAGCCTGGTATCTTAAGCCGCGTGCCGAACGGAAACACCTTCGGGTCCGCCGCCACCGTGCCATGCTTCGCCACCGTGCCGCGCGCCGTCACGCCCACCTTCTTCCGCCTGCCCTTCATCGGCCCGTACGTGTACACGGCCGGACCCAACCCCAACCAACTGCGCCGCCACCCGCAGCACTCCCCGCAGCTGCAGTACCCCGTCACCAGCACATCGCCCTTCTCTTCTTCCGTTGGCGGCGGAATCGCCGTCAGCTTCGGCGCGCCTCCCCCGCACCCGCGCACCACGGCGAGCACAACGGCAAGCGCGAATCCGCAAGCCACGGCATACCACACGAGCCGCGGTCTTTTCCGCAGAACGCGCCTCACAGTCGCGGCGATGTTGTTTCGAGCCTTGCCCACTTCGCCGCCTCCGTCAGTTCTTGTTCATCATGTCCTTGGTGTCGGCGTCGAGTTTGACGGCCTTTTCCTTCGGCGCCTTGCTGCCGAGGAAGACGTCCGTGAACCACTCCGGCGAGACGGTCCATTTCGGATTGAAGTCGTCCGAAGCGACGTAGCGCCAGAGCGTGCGCTTGAAGAGGCGCGCGGACGTGGAGTTCGCGTCGATGTTGAGCCCGCACACGATGAGACGTCCCTTCCCCACTCTCAGCTCGAAGAAAGGCGAGATGAAGTAGGAGTGGTGTAGGTCGGGAACGACGGTTATGATCGGACGATAATCCGCAGGCAGCCCCTCCAGTCGATGCGAGGTCGCATGGCGCTTGCCTTCGGAAAAGAGCTTGCGCCAGAACTCGTCCTGCCAGTAGTCGCATCCAGTCGGCGCAAGCGCGGGATGGTCGGCGTCAACCACCGCGCCGAACCCAATGTGCTTGCGGTTAGTCGCGAAGAGTCCCGTTGACCAGTAGATCGGGTTGAAGGTGGTGATGTCGCTCTTCGCGCTCTTTCCAGTGTACACCACGCGCCCTCCCTGCGCAAGCGCCTTCGCGGCGGCGGCGGGTTCGGACGTTATCAGCACGCCCTCCGGCAGCGGGTCGGGCACCCTGATGCGCGGCAGCACGTATATGCGCCAGCTGTTGTCGCCGAAGCGAAGTTCCGGGCGGCTCGGCGCGGCAAACGTCTCAAGCGGCACCGACACGCCGCCGACGTCCGCGAGCTCGCCTGCGGGAATCGGCTTCTTCGCCTCCGCCCAGCCGCCATGTACGCCGAACGACCAGCGCCAGCGCGCGCCCGCCGGTATCGCCTCTGCAAGCTCGTTCCTCACGAGAAGCCGCGCCGTGAACGTCTCGTTCGAAGTCCAGAGGAACTTCGGAAACTTCGCAAGGCACGGCACGGTACTCATCAGAACGGAGAACGGCGGCACCTCTCCGAGGGCGGGCTTCGCGTCGAAGAACGCGTCGTACCACCCGATCAGCGCCTCGCCCTGCCCGGTGTAGTCGCGCATGGCGAGGTAGTTGATTCCGTCGCATGAGGGAGTGCGCAGGAAGCCTTCCGTCTCAAGCTTGTAGAAGTGGCGGCTCGTCTGCATGGATGCGGAATGGAACTCGCGCGCGAAGCGGAACGTGTTGTTGGAGATCGCCATCTCGCGCCTCGGCCACCAGCGCCACGGAACGAGAAGCCCGTTGAACTTCTGGATCTGCTCGTCCCACATCGGATAGACAGGCCACTGCCCTATCTCATGGGCGATCACCGGAATCGGCGCCTTGCCATAGACGTTCTCGTAGTCATAGTCGGCCTCGCCGCCCGTCTTGCCGCGCGTCCAGCCGAGGCCTGGATAGAGGTGCGTGACCATGAAGTCGTCGCTCGGCGCGACGGTGCGGGCGGTTGAGCACATGGTGAGCCGCCGCGGGTCGTACTTCTTGTGCTCCACCATCCATGCGTCGAGCGCCTTGAAGTTGCAGTAGCCGAGTTCGTTGCCGAACGAGGTGGCTACCATCGAGGGGTGGTTTCCATAGGCGTCTGCAACTGCCTTCAGCTCGCGCCGCAGCCAGTCGTCAAGCGCCTCGTTGCCGCGTCCTGCGAAGCTCTCCTTGCGCCCGTGCTCGTTCCAGTAGCCGAGCTCGCAGAAGATCATCATTCCAAGTTCGTCCGCCGCCGCGAACGCCGCCTCGGGAGGAGTCCAGGTGTGCATCTGGATCGCGTTCATTCCGTTGTTGCGCTGGATGGTGAAGAAGCGCATCCACTCTCGCTTCGTCATGTCGGGATGACCGGTGAGCGGGAAGTGGCAGTTGTCGATGTCGGCGCGCACGAAGAGAGGACGCCCGTTGATCATCAGGCGGTTGCCCTTGCGGCCAAGAGTCCTGAAGCCAAACCGCTTGACCACAGAATACCTCCTGTCTCGGAACGTGACCGTGTAAAGCCGAGGGTTGAACTCGTCCCACGCCTGCGGCTCCTGGGCGAGCGTCGCCGTCACGAGGACGCGCCCAGCGGCGTATGGCGAGGGCTCGGCCTTGAATCCCGTGAACGCGAGATCGGCGGACGTCACGCTTTCCGCATCTGCGGCGAATCCCTCCGGCAGCTCGAAGCGCACCTTGCCGTTCGCGGGGAAATCGGCGAAAACGCGCACGCCGTCGAGCGCGTTCGCCTCGCGCAGCTCGATGCGTCCGATCGCGCCGTTCCACACGGACTGCATCCACTCGCCGAATCCGTGCGCCTTCATCACCGCGCCGTACTGCGCCGAGTTGTCGATCGCGATCTCGATGCGGTGCTCGCCGGGAGCGAGCGCGTTCGCGGGGATGCGGTGCACGTGCGGCGCGCCTAGCGAGTCGCAGAGGCCGAAGTCGCGTCCGTCGATCTTCACGCGGCTCGTCCACATCACGCGCTCGAGGAACACCTCCAGCGGCTTGGACGCCTCTTCCGCGGAGATGGCGAACGTGCGCGAATAGACCGCCGTGCCGTGGTATTTGTACTTGCGGGCGAGGGATGTCTTAGACGTGCGCTCGGTGTAGGCGGCGAAGTGCGCGGGCGTCTGGAGTGTTCCGAGCCCTGCGTCTGCCAGTGTTCCGGGAAGACGTGCCTTGCCCGTGAAGTTCGTTCCGGAGCATGTCCACTCTCCGGAAAGATCCAGGCAGAATCCATTCGCGGCTGCAAGCCGAAGCGAAGCAGACAGCACAGCCGCAAGCAACGCGAATGACGAAATTCTAATATTCATTTCAAGTTCTCCACGTCAGGGTTTAGAGGTTTCGGGGTTCGGGGGCTCGAAGTTTCGAGTTTCGGGGTTTAGAAGTTTCGGGGTTTCGGGGGAAGATTGGGACGATTGTTTGCCAAAACTTCAGCTGCAAGCTTGTCCGTCTCGGAAATGCGGAAACGGGTGCAGGCCACCGACTGGAGGCGGGCATCTGGGAACAGCTTGACGTACGTCGTGCAGAGGATTGTGCCGTCTGGCAGCAGTTCCACGCCCGAATAGCCGGTGTCGCCTATCCAGCCGCCATGCTGCGTGCCGCTCCAGCTTTTCATCAAGTGGATGCGGTA